>ERZ1034976.1945-NODE-1945-length-14955-cov-4.691544_pt1 | contig 14955 bp, 13 predicted proteins | sample MGYA00520623_ERZ1034976 | MGnify/ENA primary metagenome ERZ1034976 (study PRJEB33766, sample SAMN09781774) | gut metagenome | biome: gut microbiome | host: Homo sapiens | place: Madagascar | study: EMG produced TPA metagenomics assembly of the PRJNA485056 data... | reverse complement strand
GAAAAATACAATAAACTAATGAAAAAGTCAAGAACAGGATGGTAAAAAATGGGTAAAAATCTTCTGAAATTCCTTATCACAGCATATGCCATCACAACAGTCCTGCTGCTTCTTCTGGCTCTGCTTGTGTATAAATGCTATCTGCCGGATAAAGCAGTGAACGCCTGCATCATCGTGATCTATATCCTTTCCACCTTTCTGGCGGGATTTCTTTCCGGAAAGCGGATCGGATCGCAGAAATATCTGTGGGGGCTTTGTATCGGCGGACTGTATTTCCTTGTCCTTGTGATCGTTTCCCTTTGTATCAAAGGCTCTTTTACCGATTTGACCTCCAATTTCCTGTTTACCATGTTTCTTTGCCTCGCAAGCGGAATGCTTGGTGGCATGATCAGCTGAAAGGAGAATCCATATGGCTGTTGTTGTATTAGATGCCGGACACGGGGGAAGTGACCTCGGTGCCACTTATCAGGGAAGGCAGGAAAAGGATGACACACTGGCACTGACGCTCGCAGTCGGCAGACTGCTTGCCGAAGACCCGGACATCGATGTCGTCTATACCCGGGAAACAGATGTGTATGATACGCCGCTTGTCAAAGCCCGGAAAGCAAATGCGGCAAATGCAGACTATTTTGTCTCCATCCACCGCAATTCCACACCTGTTCCGAGCACCTACTCAGGTGTGGAAACACTCGTCTACAGTAAGGGAACCCTTGCAGAAACGCTTGCCCGCAATATTGCCTCTGCACTTTCCGCGATCGGTTTTGCGGATCTCGGTACAACGGAACGGAAAAATCTCACGGTTTTAAAACGTACCAATATGCCCGCAGTCATTGTGGAAGTGGGGTATATCGATACGCCAAAGGATAATGCCTTTCTGGATGAGAATTTCCTTGCAGTCGCACGCGCGATCGCTGATGGGATCAAAAAGACGGTTCAGTAAGCCACAGATACAACATAGGTATCGCTAATCCAGAAAGATCTTACTTCTCCCGGCAGATGATTTTGCAAAATACCGCTAAGCCCTTCACCGGAGAGCTTGGAAAGTGCTTCCTTCTGTGTCCAGATTTCCGTAAAGCATTTGTCGGATGTTCTTGCACGTCCGGCTTCTTCCGGTGTAAAGCAGCGCTTTATGACAGATTCCTTTCTTTGCCGGATGCATTCTACATCGATCCCAACCGGTATATCTGCCATGCAGCAGCAGACAAACGCGCCTGCATGGGAAAGACTAAAATGCAGCTGTCTTTCCTTCGGAAAAAAAGGCTTTCCATTGCCCTCTTCCGCTTCCGTGGGGCATTCCCTGACCAGCCTCTCCGCCTCCTGTACGGAAGGTAATGGCAACCAAATAAGAGAGTCAGCTTCTGCCGGCTCTCTTATCATTTGTCTGTTCTTTTCATATGCATATGCCTGTGCAAGCAGAATGCCTGCTCTGATGCAGCGCACCCTGTCCGGCAGATTTTTCAGTTTTTCCGCCTTCCTGCGCCGCCCATCTGAGGAGATTCTCTCATATGAAGCAAGCATTTCCTCTGTCCATGCAACAGGCTCAGTCACATAAATCAAAGCTTTCATATCCGTTCCTTATGCCTGCTCCGGCTCTTCCCCTGCTTCTTCCTTCTGCTCCGGTTTTACAACCGCAAGGCAAAGCTCATCAAGCTGCTTCTGGTCTACGACATTCGGTGCTTCACTCATCAGACAGGAAGCATCCTTTACCTTCGGGAATGCCATCACTTCACGGATGCTGTCTGCCTTGACAAGCAGCATGACCATACGATCAAGACCGTATGCCAGTCCTGCGTGCGGCGGAACACCGTATTTGAATGCGCTTAACAGGAATCCGAAACGATCCCACGCTTCTTCTTTCTTGATGCCGATAACTTCAAACATCTTTTCCTGGATATCATCCTGGTGGATTCTGACGGAACCGCCGCCCAGCTCAACACCGTTTAATACGATATCATATGCTTTCGCACGGACACGTCCCGGATCTGAATCGATATACTGCCAGTCTTCTTCCATCGGCATTGTGAATGGATGATGCATGGCAACAAAACGATTTTCTTCCTCGCTCCACTCTAAAAGCGGGAACTCTGTTACCCAGAGGAAATTGAATTTATTTTCATCGATCAGTCCCATTTTATGTCCCAGATCCAGACGCAGGGCACCAAGTACATTCCAGACGATCTTATTTTTATCTGCTGCAAACAACAGAAGATCTCCCGGTTCACCGTCCATTGCGCTGACCAGTGCTTTCAGTTCATCCTCTGTCATGAATTTTGCGAAAGAGGATTTATAGCTGCCATCCGGCAGTACAGCCAGATAAGCAAGCCCCTTTGCACCATTTCCCTTTGCATCATTGACAAGGGCATCGATCTTCTTACGAGGCATTTCAGCCTGTCCCTTTGCGTTGATACCACGGACACTGCCGCCATCAGCCAGTGCTGATGTAAATACGGAAAAGCCGCAGTCCTTTACAACCTCGGATACATCTACAAGCTCCATACCGAAACGGGTATCCGGCTTATCGGAACCAAAACGATCCATGGCATCCTGCCATGTCATTCTCGGCAGCGGAAGCTGTACATCCAGTCCGATCGCTTCCTTGCAAACATGCTGGATCAGACGTTCATTGACTTCCATAACATCCTCTGCATCCACAAAAGAAAGCTCCATATCGATCTGTGTAAATTCCGGCTGACGGTCCGCACGCAGATCCTCATCACGGAAGCATTTTGCGATCTGGATATATCTGTCGTAACCGGAGCACATCAGAAGCTGCTTAAACAGCTGTGGTGACTGTGGCAGTGCATAAAAGCTGCCCGGATGTATACGGCTCGGTACCAGATAATCTCTTGCACCTTCCGGTGTGGATTTATTTAAAATAGGTGTTTCAATCTCGATAAAGCCTTCCTTTGCCATGAAAGCACGTACTTCCGTACAGATCTTACTGCGCAGGATCAGGTTTCTCTGCAGATCCGGTCTTCTCAGATCCAGATAACGGTATTTCAGACGGATCTCTTCCTTTGTCTTGCTGTTCTCTTCGATCGGGAACGGTGGTGTTTCTGATTCGGAAAGAATACGAACCTGCTCGGCGATCACTTCAATATCACCTGTTTTCAGGTTTTCATTCGTTGCGCCGGCTCTCTTTTCCACCTTACCGACAACAGCAACAACATATTCACTTCTCAGCTTCATTGCCTTTTCAAAATTCTCACTGCCGCATTTATCCTCTTCAAAGATCAACTGCAGGATACCGCTTCTGTCGCGCAGATCCACGAAAATAATGCCGCCTTTATTACGCTGTTTTGCAACCCAGCCCATGACAGTTACTGTCTCACCGATGTTTTTTGCTGTTACTTCGGTACATCTGTGGGTTCTTTTCAGCCCTTTCATTGATTCAGCCATTTTTCATTCTCCTCTTCCTAATTTTTAAGTGCTTCTTTATAGAAATCCCGGAATTCACAATAACCTTCCTTTGTCAGCTGTTCCTTCTGGAATTTTTTATTTTTGTTCATACGGACAACCAGTACCTGTCTGCCCTCGCTTCTGAGTTTCTGTGCCTCGCCGATCACATCACAGAGGCGGTCGGCATCCATGCCCTTTTCTACTAAAAATGCGATCTTTTCCGCACTGCCAGGTACCTGAAAGCCCTGATCGAGCAGGATCGTGATGATTCGTTCAAATCCGATGGAGAAGCCGCACGCCGGTGTATCCTTTCCGGTAAATTTGCCAACCATCTTATCATAACGTCCACCGCCTGCAACACTGCTGCCAAAATCAGGCATTTCGATCTCAAAGATCGTACCGGTATAATAAGACATACCACGTACCAGTGTCGGATCGAATACAATCTCAAAATTACCGTCAACCGTTGCACCGACGCTTGTACGGATCTCGCTTAAGCTGTCTGCCACGCCTTCTTCCAGATAATCGCCAAGCTCTCCGGCAAGATAAGCGATCGCATCGTCTGCTGCCTGCATCCCTTCAAACAGTCTGCCGTACTTATCAACCATTTCCTGTGTGAAGCCGCTTTCCAAAAGCTCTGCCTTCACACCGTCAAGACCGATCTTGTCCATCTTATCCAGAATGATAAATACAAGATCATACTGCTCCTCCGGGAAACCGGAATAAGCAGCCATAGCCTTTAAGATCCTTCTTTCGTTGATACGCACCTTGAAGTTGGAAAAGCCCAGCTTGCCAAGCGTTGTTGTTGTCGCAAGGATCAGCTCGATCTCTGCCAGATTGCTTTGCTCACCCAATATATCGATATCACACTGCATGAACTGACGGAAACGTCCCTTCTGCGGTCTGTCCGCTCTCCATACATTTCCCATCTGCAGTGCTTTGAACGGATTTGGCAGTTCATTGGCATGATTTGCATAATAACGGGAAAGCGGAAGTGTCAAGTCATAACGGAGTCCGCTGTCAACCAGATCATTTTCTTCCTTTGCCGTTTCCAGATTCAGCTTTTCGCCGCGCTTTAAGATCTTGAAGATCAGCTTTTCATTTTCGCCGCCCTGCTTGGAGCAAAGATTGCCAATGCTCTCCACGCACGGTGTTTCGATCGGTGTAAAGCCGAATTTACGATAATTTTCTTTGATCACACCCATGACATAATCACGGATCTGCATTTCCTCCGGAAGAATATCCTTCATTCCGTTTACCGGTTTCTTATTCAGTGCCATATAAATTACCCTTTTCTTTCCTAATGATTACCTGATTGTTTCACATTGTCTGATTTTACTACTTTTTTCATCTGTTCTCAAGGGTTATTGGTATCTTTTTATTGCTTTATCCGTGGATTATTATCTTTTTATCGCTTTATCCATGGATTTATTACCTTTCTCTTACCTGGTTGCGCATAATAGGAAAACTATTTTCCAGTTATGCAATATTGCAATATAATGATACTTTTATCTCCGCTCCTCTTGACATGGTTTTTATTACTACATATAATGTTGTAAACAATATGACAAGTCATGGTTTTCTCATTACATATCTATGGCAGAAAATTTTTAAAGGATACAGGTGACAATATGTTCCAGATAGTGGTTGACTCTGCTGCCAATATTCCGGCAGAGCTTGTGAACAAGTACCAGATTCAGGTGCTCTCTTTTGTAAATTATGTAGACGGTAAGGAGCTTGTCTGCTTTGATCCGTCCCTTTCTCCGGAGGAAGAACGGGAAAAAGGAAAAAAATATTATGACGCAATGCGTGCAGGCATGGATGTCAAAACCGGACTGATCTCCAGCGGAGATTTTGAGAACTGCTTCCGTAGCATTATGGAGCAAAATGAAGATGTGCTTTATTTTTCCCTCAGCAAAAATATCAGCGGTACTTTTAATTCCGCAAGACTTGCAGCCGAGACTTTAATGGAAAATCCACCATGCGGCAGAAAGATCCGTATGATCGACTCCCTGAACGCCTCTCTGGCACAGGGAATTCTGGCAATCTACGCCAGTGAAATGCGCTCGCAGGGCATGGAAGTCGATGCAGCTGCAGATCTATTGGAAACATATCCGGCAAAAATGAACGGTGTTTTCACAGTCGGCGATCTGAAGTATCTGGCAAAAACAGGACGCCTTTCCGGCTCTGCTGCATTAGTCGGCAATCTTTTAAAGATCAAACCGATCCTGCGCGGCAATAAAGACGGTTATATCGTACAGTTCAAGAAATGCCGCGGCAGAAAAGCAGCCCTGAATACACTGATCAATCTGGTCTGCGATACGATCGTGGAACCTGAAAACCAGATCATAGGAATTGCCCACGCTGATGCATATGAAGATTCTCTTTATGTCATGGAGGAGATCCAAAAGCGTATCAAGGTGCGTGATTTTATCAATACCTCTTATGATTATTGCACAGGCAGCCATGTCGGTCCGGATACAATCGCCCTTTTCTACATGGCAAAGGATCGTGAGCTTGGTGTTACCACAGATACTGAATAGGATTCTATCGAAACAGATACTGCATAGGATCCCATCGATATAGATGCCAAATAAAAACAGTTAGTAAAAAAGCTCCGCATACTGCGGAGCTTTTTGCTGCCTATCAGGCTTTTTCTTCTTTTTCTTTTTCGATCGTATATTTACCCGAATAATAATTCAGATCGGTCATTACCTGTAAATCCGGTGATTTACGGATATCACGCAAGTATTCATGTGTATTGAAATCATCCGCTTCAAATTCGATCATTGCCACCGCAATGTTGGAACAATGCGCTGCAATACGCTCTAAGTTGCTGAGCAGATCATTAAAGGCAAATCCGTTATTGATATCACAGTTTCCCTTCTGCAGGCGGATGATGTGATTTTTCTTGATCTCACCGCAGAGCAGCCGAATCGTGATACGCAGCGGCTCTACTCTGTGTGCGATTTCTATATCATCGTTTTCAAATGCATGAATAGTCAGCTCCATGATCTCCTTCACTGCTTCGATCAGCACCTCGGATTCCTTCTGCGCATCTGCAGAAAACTGAATATTCTTCTCACTGATCTCCTTTGCCACTCTGGAAATCCCACAGGCATGATCGGCAATCCGCTCAAAATCACTGACCGTATGCAGAAACTTTGCACTCTGTCTGGTCTGCTGCTGGTTCTGCTCTGTCGCCGTGACACGCATCAGATAAGTTCCAAGCTTATCTTCATATTTATCGATGATCTTTTCTTTATCCTGGATCTTATTATAGGCTTCTGTTGTATACTGCTCCATCAGATGCAGGGCACGCATGACGTTTTTCTGTGCACCTGTTGCCATTCCGTTCATAACGGTATGCACCTGTGCAAGTGCAAGCTCCGGATTGCGCAGGAAACGTTCCTCGAGCAGGTCAAAATCTGCCTGATCTTCCATCTCGTCATCTGTCTCTTTGATCAGCCAGAATACCAGCTTGTTGATCTGTTTGATAAACGGTGCCAGAATCAGTATCGTCACAACACGGTATACCGTATTTAAAAGCGCTATGGATACGGAAGTCATCTGCATGTCCATAAAAGCGAACTGTTTTCCACCTGTCAGGATCGCCTGCAGGGCATAAAAAACACTGCCACAGATGATCATACCGAATAAATCATTGATCAGATAAACAAGTGCTGTTCTTTTACCGTTTTTATTGGAGCTGACACCGCTCATCAGAACCGGGCAGGAAGCACCGATACCAATACCCATGACGATCGGCAGTGCTGCTGAAAACGGCACATAACCGGACATAGCGATCGACTGCAGGATACCAACCGATGCGGATGCGCTCTGCAGGATTGCGGTAATGAGAATACCGACGAAAATACCAAGCGCCGGATTGGAGAACTTTGTCAGAAGTCCCGTAAACTGCGGAATACCCTGCAATGGCTCCATTGCTGTCTTCATGGCAGACATGCCCATCATCAGTATCGTAAATCCAAACAGGATATCCCCGATCGCACGATAAGAATCTTTTTTTGAAATACTCCTGACCAGCAGACCGAGAATTGCCATGATCGCAGCAATACTGGTGGAAGAAAGCAGGGATGCAATACCGCCTGCTCCCTGGATATCGGACAGACATAAGATCCATCCTGTGATACTCGTTCCGATATTGGCACCCATGATAATACTGATGCCCTGTATAACCTTCATCATACCGGAATTTACAAAGCCGACTACCATAACGGAAGTCGCAGAGGAAGACTGGATGATAGCTGTTACACCCGCGCCCAGTAAAATACCCTTTACCGGATTGCTGGTCAGCTTATAAAGAAGGGTTTCCAGCTTATTACCGGCCACCTTCTTGATTCCGTCTCCCATGACGCTCATGCCATATAAAAAGAGTGCAATGCCGCTCAAAAGTCCAAGCAGTAGCGTGATTATCTTCACCGTATCCATAAATGAATCCTCGTTCCTCGCCCGTTTCCCACAGGTTTTTTTCTTACGCTCTATTTCTATTGTATTTTTGTATCGGCAAAGTGTCAATTCATTTTTTTCAATTACAGCAATATTTCTCTGCTCATATCATGATCTCATCCCCGGAAATCAAAGCTCTGTCCAACCTCGCTCTCTGCTTTTGTCAGCACATTTCTTTCCGCGAAATCATAAGCATATCCGGAAACAGCATCCACCAGATCCTCTATCGTATCCGCCTGAAATTCCAGATACTCCGGCTGCTGCTGTTCTGCCTTCTCCGCCTTTTCCGCTTCTTCATCCTTTCGTTTTTCTATCCGCTCTTCCCGGGCTTCCTTTTCCGCCTTTTTCTTTTCCTTCGCTTTTTCTGCCTTTTTCGCTTCCTGTCTTTTCTGCAGTGCCTTAGTCTGTGCAGTATTTGCCTTTTCGACTGTGGCAAAGAAAGACGCTCTGCCATCCTCCCCGATCTGCATACCGAAATTTTTGACCTTTGCACCGCTGCTTATCAGACTGTTTTTCGCATTCATCAGTTTGCTCTGGGACATGGCGATCAAGCCCTCATATTTCTTACGGAAATTTTCATCCGTTGCCATTTTTTCCAGTTTTTCTTCATCGATCAGAACGACCGGTTTGCTGGCATTGCCATAAGCAGAGGCATTTGCTTGCACCTGTGATTTCATATCCTTGCTTACCAGAATGAAATCCATTCCGTGAAATTTGTTCTTCAGCTTGTCATAATAAGATTTTGCTTTGTCCGACAGCTCCACATTTCCGACAACAGTTCCGTATCCCGCCTTTGTCGTTGGCGCAAGGGAACTTCCTTCAGAAACAGGCTTCCACTCGGACACTTTGACTTTGTCTGATTTAGAAGCCGTTTTTCCTGTCTCTTTCCGATTTTCAGTTTTTGCCTGTTGGGTATTCTGATAGACCTGATTTGCCTGTTGATAAGAAACACCTGATATACTCATATTTACTTCCTCCTTGAAGTTTATTCCGTCTCAAATCCTTTTGAGAATCTTCTTATATAATGTATATCGGTTGTTTTTCCGGTTTCTGAAGAGGAACCACTTAATCTGCGATAACCGAAATTATAACTTACCCCATGTTTTTTCTCATTCAATTTTGTGTGGCAAAAATTTATTAAAATAAAAAGCAGGTAGTCAGCCATTGCAACCGACTACCCACTCACAACTATTCTTCCGCGAACAACTTCTGCTTCCGCTCCATCATCTCATCGATCTTCTCAATATACAGCGCAACATCCTTCACATTATCACACCGCTCGATGCGCCCATCCGGGAAGACACGCTTTGTAATGCTGCCTGCACCGAGGGCTACGATCGTCTGCAGTTCCTCCATGATCAAAATATTGTATATGCCATATTTCCCGTCCCGTGCATAGCCCACGTTTTCAAAATTACCGGACATATTTTTCTGCCGGTAGAGATAATAAGGCTGCATGGAAAGCGTGCGTGCGCCCTCCGCTGCGATTCGCATCGTTTCATCCGTATTATGGATGGAAAACACCTGATGCTCGTCCATATAACGGCGCAGTCTGGAAGCCCGTTTGATCGCCAGCGAATGTACGGTCAGAGAATCCGGTGAAAGTGCCTCGATCTGACGGATCGTTTCTGCCACATCTGCCTCATCCTCGCCCGGAAGTCCTAAAATAATATCCATATTGATGTTATCAAAGCCAAGCTCTCTTGCCATATGGTAAGCATCTACCGCCTGCCCTACCGTATGCCTTCTGCCAATCAGCTGCAGCGTTTTGTCATGCATGGTCTGCGGATTGACTGAGATTCTTGTCACACCGTATTTCTTCAGAACCTCCAGTTTTTCTCTTGTAATGCTGTCCGCTCTGCCTGCTTCTACCGTAAATTCTTTTACCGTACTGAAATCAAAAATTTCTTTCAGATTCCGGATCAGTCTGTCAAGCTGCTCTGCCTCCAGAGTGGTAGGCGTTCCACCGCCGATATACACGGTATCCAATACTTTATCCTTGCAGATCCTTGCTGTTTCCTGCATTTCCCGGATCAGGCAGTCAATATAGGTTTCTACCCGTTCCCGGAATGCTGCGATCGGATAAGAAGTAAATGAGCAGTATAGACAGGTTGTCGGGCAAAATGGTATCCCAATGTAAAGGCTGTAGCCATCATGTGTGATCTGGCTTAAGATCGCCTTTTCCCGCTTTGCAATATCAATGGCAAGCTCTGTCTTTTCCTGACTGACATAATGCTCCTGCTTGAAAAAAGCAGCAACCTCTGCTTCTTCCTTTCCTTCCTCCAGCATCGTCATTGCGATCTTTGTCGGGCGGATACCCGTCAAGTTACCCCAGGGCAATTTCTTGCCCGTATATGCAGAAAGGCTTCTGTATAAAAATTTTTTAAACTCATTTTTGAAAGCCGGAGCAGTTCTTTCGATGTCCGCTGTATTCAGTGTCCATAAAGTCCCGTCTTCCGGCTTCATTGTATTCTGTTTTTCTTCTACTGTGATGGTGAATGTCTGTAAAGGTTTCTCTGCCGGCTTCTTTTCCACGCTCTCCGGTGTCAGGACCTTTACCGTCTCCTCCGGGTAAAATGCCTTTACCAGCGAATGAATGTCATATTCCCATCCTGCTTTATTGATCTTAACCTGTATCATCTTATGCTTCTTTCCTATTGTACAAAGGGATTATATTTTTTCTCATGACCGATCGTTGTCTCCCCGCCATGTCCTGGATAGACCTTTACATCATCCGGCAGTAAAAACAGCTTTTCATTAACAGATCGGATGATCGCGGAATAGCTTCCCGTCTCAAAGTCGGTTCTGCCTACAGATTCCTGAAACAGCGTATCGCCGCTGATCAGAACCTTATCTTTTGCGAAGTAATAACAGCAGCTTCCGACGGTATGCCCCGGTGTTGCGATCACCTTTGCCGTCATACCTGCCAGTGTGATCTCCTCTCCATCCCTTACATAAACGTCCGGGATCACGGTCTCCGGTCTGCCACACTGTGCGGACAGATTTGTTTCGGCATTTTCACAAAGTGCCTTTTCCACATCCAACGCATAAATTTTAGCACCGGACAACTTTCGCAGCTCATTCGCACCCCAGATATGGTCAAAATGTCCGTGTGTCAGTAAAATACCGGCGATCTGAAGTCCTTCCTTCTGCACCTGCTCATACAGATAGGCTCCCTGATCCGCAGGATCTACAAAAACAGCTTCTTTACTTCCTTCTTCATATAAGTAGTAACAGTTTGTCTGGCACATGCCCAGCATGATTTTTCCGACCTTCATAAATTATGTGCTCCTTTTATTTGTCAGCCTGTCGTTCTCTCAATACTAAGAACGCTTTCAATATTATGCAGTTTATCGATCACTCTGTTCAGCTCTTCCTTGGAAGAAATCTCAAACGCCACATTCATCGTTGCAACGCCCTGTTTACTCGTCCTTGTATTCATGCTCTGGATATCGATATTTTTCTCTGTCAAGGCTCTTGAAACATCTGCCAGCAGTCCGTTTCTGTTATTGGCATAGATCGTGATCTCCGCAAAGTATCTTCCTTTTCCGTCAATGGACTCATCCTGCCACTCTGCATCGATCAGGCGGCTCCTTTCGATCTCCGGCAAGTTGATAATGTTGACACAGTCTGTTCTGTGGATAGAAATACCTCTTCCTCTTGTTACAAAGCCGATAATTTCATCTCCCGGTACCGGGGAACAACACTTGGAGAAACGGACAGCCACATCATGAATGCCCTTTACAACAATACCGTTTTCCGTCTTGGATCGTGGCAGCATCTGCTTGGCTGCTGCACTTTCCTCCACTGCCTTGATCACTTCCTCATCGGAGAGCTCCTTCGGATGGTCGCGGTCATACATTTCCTTCATCTTATTGATGATCTGGCCTTCCTTCAGACCGCCGTGCCCGAGTGCGGCAAGGACGGATTCCCAGTCACGAAATCCAAACTTTTTCATAATGGATTCCATATATTCCGGACGCATGATATCCACCTGATTGATCGCCTTTGCTTTACAATAAGAAAGCAGAAGCTCACGTCCCTTGATGATATTATCGTCCTTCAATTCATTTTTAAACCACTGATTGATCTTATTTCTTGCCTGTGTCGATTTTACAACATTCAGCCAGTCACGGCTCGGTCCCTTGGAATTCTGGCTCGTTAAGATTTCCACACGGTCACCGTTGTTGATAACATAATCGATCGTCACAAGTTTTCCGTTGACACGGGCTCCGATCATCTTATTACCGACTGCGGAATGAATGCTGTACGCAAAATCGATCGGAGTAGATCCGGCAGGCAGGTTTTTGACATCACCTGTCGGGGTGAAACAATATACACTGTCAGAGAACAGATCCAGATCGCTCTTGAGCAGATTCATGAACTCTCTGTTATCCGACATGTCTCTCTGCCACTCCAGAATCTGACGCAGCCAGGAGAGCTTTTCTTCTTCGGCCCCGGTATTGATCTTCTTACCGTCGGAAGCCTCTTTATATTTCCAGTGTGCGGCAATACCATATTCTGCCGTCTTATGCATTTCATAGGTACGGATCTGGATTTCGAATGGCTGACCGGAAGAACCGATCAATGTCGTATGCAGCGACTGGTACATATTCGCCTTTGGCATGGCGATATAATCCTTAAATCTGCCCGGGATCGGTTTGTACATTTCGTGGATCACACCAAGTGCCGCATAACAGTCCTTGACCGTATCCACGATAATACGGACAGCAAACAGATCGTAGATCTGATCGATCGTTTTATTCTGATTCTTCATCTTCTTATAAATACTGAAAAAATGCTTGACTCTGCCATCGATCTTTGCCTTGATGCCCGCACGTTCAATATGCGCACTGACCTCATCTACGATATTCTGTACATATCTCTCACGTTCTACTTTTCTGACCGCGATCTTATCCACCAGATCATAATATACATCCGGCTGTAAATACTTCAGTGACAGGTCATCCAGCTCGACCTTTACCTTCATGATACCAAGGCGCTGTGCGATCGGCGCATAAATATCCATGGTTTCTCTGGCTTTTTCCTGCTGCTTCTCCGGTGTCATATGCTTGAGGGTACGCATATTATGCAGTCTGTCGGCAAGCTTGATAATGATAACACGGATATCCTTTGCCATGGCGAGAAACATCTTACGCATGTTTTCCGCCTGCAGATCCAGTTTGTCGCCCTGATACTGCAGCTGTCCCAGCTTTGTCACACCATCAACGAGAAGTGCCACATCGTCACCGAATTCTGCCCGGATCTGATCTGTCGTCATGATCGTATCTTCCACAACATCATGCAGAAGTCCTGCCGCGATCGTCTCCTTATCCATTTCCAGATCTGCCAGTATGATTGCAACACAAAGCGGGTGGATAATGTATGGCTCTCCGGATTTTCTTGCCTGATCCTTATGTGCATCATTCGCCACCTTATAGGCACGCTCGATCAGCGAAATATCATCACTCGGATGGTATCTTCTCACACGCGTGATCAGATCCTGATACAGTTCCTCCGGTTTTTTGTATTCCGCCATAGCTTCAATATGACCATCATCAAATACCAATTCAGTTTTTTTCTGTTCTTCTGCCTTTGTCAATTCTCCCACTATATCGCCCACTCAGTCTTCTCTTTGATTTGAACCGAAAGCCGCTTTTCTTCAGCCACCAGTCCATAATATTATATTATTATTTGACATTTTCGTCAATAATCGTCGATTTGTATGGGAGATATCTATGGACTTATAAGCTATAAAAATAAGAGATCCAAACCTGATATGATAATATCACAATCAGTTGGATCTCTTTTTACATCGTTCCCTTTTAATTACTTATCTCCTGTCTCCGAAGTACTGTAGTTTTGAAATGAAAAGTGCTACTTCGTCATAGATCAGATTAAATTCTCTGTCATTTCTGCTGCTGATCATTTCTTCCAGTTCTGCCATCTTACGTTTTCGTTCTACGTTTGAAACAGCCATCTTGCCCGTGCCTGCAGGCTTTTCTTCCATTCCGTATCTGCTTTCCGGTTCATGTGTCAGAAAATCAATTACCGGAATTTTCAATGCCTCTGCAATCCTGTTGGTATAATCCAGACTGATCGACTGTTTACCACGTTCTATTGCACTCAGATAAGAAGAAGAGATATCAGCCATCTCCGCCAATTGTTCCTGGGTCAGGTTCTGTTTTGTTCTTTCCAGCTTAATCCTCAGACCAATCTGCTCTTTATTCATTGCATCCGCTTACCTTTCCTATTACTACTACTATTTTAATAGAAGAGTTCCAGAATATACAATGAACAATAATGTTGTTTTCATTCATTATTATGGAGTTTATCCACTATAACACAAATTATACAGGTGATAATCAATTATCTGACCTGACAACCGCCCCACTCTACCACAGTAAAGCCGGTTCTCGCCGGAGCGCTAAGGCTCTGCGCCGGGATCTCCACTGCTTCATCCACTGGCTTCCACGCCATAAATACCCGCAGCAGCGTGTCTGGAACCGGATCAATCAAAAGCTGTGCGTTCTGTGTATAAACATCCGACTGAAAAGCAATGAGATTATATGGATTGTCCTGCATCAGTGGCAGCCAGTACACCATAAATTCATTTGCTTCCCGCCGGGTAAGTCCCAGCTTACTTAACGCATTCTCCAGAAAAGCTGCGGTATCACTTCCCGCTACACAATATCCGCTGGAGAAATCATAGTCTGCTCCGCTTTCACCTTCCCAATAGAGGTAGTTATAGGTTTGTCCGTCTGCATCTGTCAGTGTCCCATCCGGGCTGGCAGACACATTCCAGCCATCCTGATACGCAGGATAGGTACAAGTCAGTTCTCCGGCGTAATCCAATTTCACCGTAACGTCCGTTTTGCTCTCCGGATAGAGATAGATTACCGGCTTTGCATCATATTCTTCCTCATCATCGCAGTTGCCCTGACAGGCTGTCAGACAACATGCACAGGATAATACTGCAAGCATTGCCAAAAGCCGCTTTATACGCAATTTCCCCATGTATTTCTCCTTCCAAAACAAACAACCAGCTTATCTGTGGTTTTATTCTACCACGAATAAGCTGGTTTG
>ERZ1034976.1944-NODE-1944-length-14957-cov-4.404644_pt1 | contig 14957 bp, 8 predicted proteins | sample MGYA00520623_ERZ1034976 | MGnify/ENA primary metagenome ERZ1034976 (study PRJEB33766, sample SAMN09781774) | gut metagenome | biome: gut microbiome | host: Homo sapiens | place: Madagascar | study: EMG produced TPA metagenomics assembly of the PRJNA485056 data... | reverse complement strand
AAGCCATTGTTCGCTCGACCAACACCATCGACCCTGCCACCAAACAGGTGAACAGCTTTAAATATGAGAAGCTGGACTACAACGACTTCTCTGAACTGGAATGGGTGGTAGATCAGTATTATAAGAACCTGAAATGGAAGGAAACTAACGGACAGGTGGCCAAAGAATATGAAAGCGACCCGCAAACCAACTGGATGTCCTACGGCAACTATCTGCTGAGCGCCACCATTTGCGACGAGACGGGTGCCGACAATGGCACGTTAACCCTGACCTACACCCCCGATGGTGGTTATGATGAAAATCAGGTTTATACCTTCAACGATTACGACGACGATGGCCAGCCTTATAGCATCTTGTGCAAAGAACAGTATACCGTGACCTATACCGACGATAACGGCAGCTTCGACATTGAATATAAGCTTTATGGCGACTTTGATGGCGATGAAAAGTTTACGGACGACGAGATCGCTTCGGCCTTTGTCGAGGTGGTGAAGTATGATGAACACGACAACCTCACGGCCGACTTAGGCTATGAGATGCCCGAACCTGAGGGTGGTGATGAAGGCGACGATGACGACTATGACAGCTATGCTAAGCAGTCGGTATTCGACGTGACGGCACCCGCTACTGATACTGAAAACATTGATGCTACCAACATGCTCACCTACAAAGGTTATCCGCTCACACAGGGTGGACTGACCATCTTCACCTATGACGCTGCCCACAATGGTGCTGAGGCTAAACAGGTGTCGTACGAGTATGATATGGCGTCGTTCTTCATCCCTGTAGGAAAGATTGAGACCACAGCCTATGCCGATGTTACCACTGCTGGCATACACAATATAACCTCTGCCAGCAATGCAGCCTCCGCCGTTTATACCCTTCAGGGCATAAAGGTAGGCACCTCGCTTGATAAGGCTCCGCGTGGAACCTATATCGTGAAGAGCGGCGATAAGGTGGTAAAGGTTAGAAAGTGATAGCGTGTTGCAAAAGATAGGCCTCACTAAGCCTTTCTATGCAATTATAAAATAGGCCTCACTAAGCCTTTTAAGCAATTATACGATAGGCCTCACTAAGCCTTTCTATGCCTTCCTAAGCCATTGGCTGAGGAGGATTGTAGAAGGGTTTAGTGAGGCCTCTTTCTTTGTTCTTATGCCTTCAGCGCTTTGTCCTTACGCCTTCAGTGCGGCAGCCATAGCTTCGCCCAATGCTTGGCATTGCTGTCTTACCTCGTCGCTCATGCCCTGTTTCATGTCAACGGGTGTGCCTACAGGAGTGTAGTGTAGGCGTGTTTCGTTCCATTCGCCTATCTTGGCCACAGCCTTGCTGGCCCATGCGTGGCTACCAAACCAGCCTAACAGACGGTTTTTAATGTCGCGGTTGGCCAGTTCTTCCAGCAGCACGTCCATCTCGTGATACAGGCCGTTGTTATAGGTGGGAGCACCCACGATGAGGCCTTTGTAGCGGAACACGTCGCGCAAGATGTACGAGTGGTGTGTTTTTGATACGTTATACAGCACAATGTTTTTCACGCCAGCCTTGCTGGCAGCCTGGGCTATCACCTCGGCCATGCGTTCGGTGTTGCCATACATGGTGCCGTAGCATATCACCAGGCCAGGCTCGGCTTCGTAGCGCGACAGACGGTCGTATATGCCCACCACACGCTCTACATACTGGTGCCATACGGGGCCGTGGGTAGAGCAGATGTAGTCGATCTGTACGCCCGCCAACTTCTTCAGTGCGTTCTGCACAGGCGTGCCATATTTGCCCACTATGTTGCTATAATAGCGCGTCATCTCCATCCAGAAGGTGTCGCAGCAAATGTCGTCGTCAATCACGCCACCATTCAGTGCTCCGAAGCAGCCGAAGGCATCGCCCGCAAACAGCGTGTGCGTGGTTTCGTCGAGTGTCATCATGGTTTCGGGCCAGTGCACCATAGGTGTGAGTGTAAAGCGCAGCGTGTGCTGTCCCAGCGACAGCGTGTCGGCGTTTTTCACCTCAATCTCGTTTCCGCTGATGTGGTAAAAGCCTTGCATCATGCCAAAGGTTTTCTTGTTGCCTATGACCTGAACGTCAGGGTAGTATTGTTTCAGCAACGCCAGCGAGCCACTGTGGTCTGGCTCCATGTGGTTCACCACCACATAGTCGATAGGTCGGTTGCCTATCACCTCTTTAATGTTTTCAAGATACTGAGCAAAGAAGTCGGCCTCGACGGTGTCGATGAGGCACACCTTTTCGTCAACAATGAGGTATGAGTTGTAGCTCACGCCATCGGGCAGTGGCCACAGGCCCTCAAACAGAGCCTTGTTGCGGTCGTTTACGCCTACATAGTAGGTGTTTGTTGTAATTGTTTGCATATTGTTGGTTTTAACTAAGCCTTTCTAAGCCTTTATAGGCCTCTCTAAGCCTTGGAGACTTTTGGCTGGTTTTTATTTTCTTATCTTTTCTCCAAAATCTTTTGAAACATAATTAAAAATGTCTTTGCAGCTATCGGCCGAGAACAGTTGGGCATAGTGTATCATCTCATCCCATTGCGTTTCGGTCAGGCCGCGGTCAAGGTCGGCACGCGTTATGCCCTGCTTTATCATGGCAAATAGCAGGCCAGCGTTAAAGTTGTCGCCCGCGCCAATGGTGCTCACCGTTTCGGTTTTGGGCGTGTCATATTGCTTGCGCCACGGGCCATCAGAGAACACCGTTACAGGGCCCGCGCCATCGGTGTAGATAAAGCGTTTGCAGTAGAACGATATCTGCGCCTTGTAGGTTTTGTCGGCATCGTCGGTACGATATAATATTTTAAAATCGTCGTGGCTGCCGCGCACCATGTCGGCCATCTCCAGGTTTTCAATCAGGTTGGGCGTCACGCGCATCACGTCGTTGCAGTGCGAGGGCCTATAGTTAACATCGTAAAACAAGATGGCGCCCTTTGAGCGTGCATATTCGAGCAGTGCCGACACCTGTGGCCTTACCACAGGGTTTACGGCGTAGAATGAGCCAAAGAGCACAATGTCGTCGGGCTGAATATCAGGATAGTCGAAGTCGAGATGTTCGTGTGGCGTGTCGCGGTAGAACACATAGTCGGCCTCGTTCTTTTCGTTCAAGAAAGCCAGCGACACTGGTGACTTGCTGCCTTGGTTCGCCTTCACGTTGTTGGCGTCAACGCCATTGTCTTTCAGAAATTGCACAATATGTTCGCCCACGCGGTCGTTGCCCGTTTCGGCAAAGAAGGTGGTGGGCACGCCAGCCCTTCCTAACGATACGATAGCATTGAAGGTAGAGCCTCCTGGCACTGCCTCGATGGGTTTGTTGTCCTTAAAAATAATGTCGAGCATTGTCTCGCCAATGCCAATTACTTTTCGCATAGTGATATATTGATGTTGATGTTGTGTCAAACAAATTAAAATTCGACGCTTGCAAATATCTCAATATTTTGCGACATGACAAAGACTTTTTTCGTATTTTTGCATCCTGTAAATGTTATTTAAAGAGAAGAAGAAAAAAATGACACCAGCATACAACCCATACCATTTCTGCCAATTAGCGAATGGCTTGCGCGTGGTACACTGCCAGTCGGCCTCGCACGTAATGTATTGTGGCTACGCCCTGAAGGTGGGTGCCCGCGACGAGCGCCCCGACGAAGAGGGCATGGCCCACTATAACGAGCACATGTCGTTTAAGGGCACCGAGCGTCGCACGTCGACAGCCGTCATCAACTATCTCGAGCGGGTAGGGGGCGACTTGAACGCCTACACCAACAAAGATGCCACCGTGTATCATGCCGCCGTGCTGTGCGAATATACGCCGCGCGCTGTCGACCTGCTCACCGACATGGTGTTTCATAGCACCTGCCCACAGGCCGAGATGGAAAAAGAGGTAGAGGTGATATGCGACGAGATAGAAGGCTATAACGACACGCCCGCCGACCTTATCTACGACCAGCTCGAGCACCTGTTGTTTGAAGGGCACGCCCTTGGGCATAGCACGCTGGGTCAGCCCGACACCATTCGTGCCTACACCCACCAGCAGCTCATGGCCTTCCGACAGCGCCTGTATCAGCCTGAGCGCGCCGTGTTCTTTGCCTATGGCGATATCAGCTTTGCCCGACTGGTGCGTCTGCTCAGCAAGGCGCACGGTTGCCCCATGCCTGTGCTCACGGCTGGCGGAACGGTAGCCGTTGATGCTCTCTTGCCGCCACCCCCATCCTTTGGCCAGTTGCCCGTGCTGCCCGCCTATAACCCTCGACACGAGGCCGAAGATAAAGACACCCACCAGTGCCACGTTATCTTGGGCACCCGCGCCTATGGCCTAAACCACCCACGTCGCATGACCTTGGCGCTGGTAACCAATTTGCTGGGTGGCCCAGGCATGTCGGCAAGGCTCAACCTGTCGTTGCGTGAGCGCCATGCCCTGGTTTATACTGTTGAGAGCTTCTTCATCACCTATTCAGATACCGGCGTGTGGGGCGTATATTTTGGTTGCGACCCCCACGATGTGTCGCGCTGCCGCCGACTGGTGCGCCGCGAGCTCGACCGATTGATAGCCGCCCCTCTCACCTCGGCCCAACTGCGTGCCGCCAAGCAGCAAATGAAGGGACAGGTGGCTGTGGCCAGCGATGGTCATGAAAGCTACGCCCTCGACATGGCCAAACTATTCTTGCACCAAGGCAAGCTGAAAAACGTGCAGCGCGTGCTCGATGCCATCGACGCCATCACCGCTGCCGACGTGCAAGCCGTGGCCCAAGACCTCTTTGCCCCCGAAGCGCTCACCGAGGTGGTGTGGCATTAGCCACATTCCTCTCCCTTGTTAACTAATTGTTATCAGAGGGTTGCCTGTTGCACATTTTACACACTTGTAATGGCATGGTAACCTTCTTGTAACCTCTCCTTTCTACTTTTGCCGTCATAAAGAAACGAATAACGAGTCTCGCTTGTTCGCATTGTTAAAAATGTTGAAAAGTGGGGCGTGCGGTTGAGTAAGTTTGTATGCCTAAGGATAAATAAGGTACATACGAATATAACTAAAGACAAACCGCATAATTTATTGATAGCTTTATGACGACGATGAGAAAACTTTTGGCCACGGCCCTGTTAGCCATTGCTACAGTGGCATCGGCCCAGACGACAAACCTCAAGGTAATGTCGTTTAACATTCGTTTTGACACTCCTAAAGACACAGGCATCATCTCTTGGAAGAGCCGTTGCCAACCTTGTGCCGATGTTATCCATCACGTTCAGCCCGACGTGATAGGTATGCAAGAACCGCGTGGCCCACAGTATGAACAAATTATTGCTACGCTGCCCGACTATACCTACCTACGCATACCCTTAGGTGGCGAGGTTACCGAGAAGAAGTCGGGACGCATCATGGTGTTCTTCAAAACAGATAAATATGAGATGAAGAAGTGGGGCTATTTTTGGCTCACCGAAAAGTATGAACACCCTGGCTACTCGTTTGAAACCACCGACCGCGGCAACATTCGTGCCGCCATTTGGGTGAAACTGAAAGATAAACAAACGGGCCGACAGTTCTTTTTCCTCACCACTCACATGCCTTATAAGCGCGATAAGCTTGACGACTCGGCCCGCATGAAGTGTGCCCAACTTATTGTCGACCGTATGAAAGCCATTGCAGGCGAAAAGGCTCCCCTGTTTGTAACGGGCGATATGAACGCCGCCTGGCAGCTACGTGCTCCGCGCCGTAACAGCCTGTTGCCCTTCTACCAGTGGATGTGGAGTGCTCGCGAGATGAGCCCCATTACCGATGCCCACAGTAGCTTTAACGGATGGCAAAGCACCCAAGACCGCGCGTGGCCAAACAACATCGACCACATATTCTATCGTAATGCTCAGCCCCTACGCTTTGTCACCCACGACGAGCCCAACTATGGCGTGCCTTATGTTTCTGACCACTATCCCATCGTGTGCGACTTTACGTTTTAAATTTCCTTATTATTATTCATGATGAAACGTACACCGCCTATGAACCGCACATTGCTTACCACCCTTATGTTGGCTATGGCCCTCAGCGCCTCGGCCACCGATTATACTTTGACCTCGCCCGATGGTCGCCTGCGTAGCGTTATCTCTACGGGTGCCACCACCACCTTCACCCTCAGCACACCGCATCAACAGGTGCTGGCTCCTTCGGCCATTGCCATGCATATAGCGGGCAAGGGTACATGGGGACATAACACTCAACGTGCCAAGGTGCGCCGACAGAAGACCGATGCCACCATTAGTTCGCCCCTCTACCGCCGTGCCACCGTGCGCGACCAATACAACGCGCTCACCCTTCAACTGAAGGGCTACGATGTGCAATTTCGTATGTACGACGATGGCTTGGCCTACCGTTTTGTGGGCCATATGCCCGACAGCGTGATTGTTACCAACGAAGAGGGTTGCTACCACTTTGCCGCCGACCACACGGCCTATGTTCCCTATATAAAGAGTAGGTCAAAGAAGGAGGGCGAAACGATTGATCGCCAATTATGGAACGACCAGCAAACACAGTTTACGCCCCAACGCCTGTCTGAAACCAACGCCCGCAATCTCATGGCCATGCCCTTCACCGTGGCCCTCAATCATGGCGAGCGTCTGTGCATGGTTGAGGCCGACCAGATTGATTATCCCGGCATCTATCTCTTGCGCGATAGCACGTCGGCCCTTGCGCAGCCCTTACTTAACGCCTTCTTTCCCCGCTACCCGCGCACCTTGCAACGTGGCGGACACGGTAATGTAGAGATGCTGGTGCAGGAGCGCGAAGCCTACATAGCCCGCTGTGCGGGGCAGCGCACCTATCCCTGGCGCTCGTTTATCGTTGGTGCTAACGATGGCGCCATTGCTGCTTCTGATATGGTGTATCGTCTGGCCTCGCCTTGCCAAATGAGTGATGTGTCGTGGATAAAGCCAGGCCATGCCGCCTGGGACTGGTGGAACAACAGTGCCCTGTATGGTGTGCCCTTCAAGGCGGGTTTCAACAACGATACCTACCGCTTCTTTATCGACTTTGCCCAGCGCTTCGGCCTCGAATATGTGCTTATCGACGAGGGATGGTTCTCTACCCAAAGCACCAACATCTACGACCTTGCCCCCGATATTAACCTCAAAGCCTTGGTGCAGTATGCTAACGAGCGTGGCGTGGGCATCATTCTGTGGGCGGGCTACCTATCGTTGGCGCGCGACCTTGAAAACGCCATCAGCCACTATTCGGCCATGGGCATTAAAGGTTTCAAAATCGACTTCTTGAACCGCGATGACCAACCCATGTTGCAGTTTATGCAGCGCACTGCACAGTTGTGTGCTCAGCACCACATGTTGGTCGACTTTCACGGTACGGGCAAGCCCGCAGGCTTTCAGCGCACATGGCCCAATGTGGTTAACTATGAAGCTGTGTTTGGCCTTGAACAGATGCGATGGTCGAAAAAAGACGTCGACATGGTGACGCATGATGTTACGCTGCCCTTCACCCGTATGGTGGCTGGCCCCATCGACTATACCCCTGGTGCCATGCGCAACTCGCTCAAGGGCATGTATTATCCTAACAAGCGCAACCCCATGAGCCAGGGCACACGTATGCACCAGGTGGCTATGTATGTGTGCTATGATGCGCCGCTCACCATGCTGGCCGACTCGCCTTCGCGCTATCTCGCCGATGCCTCCTGCACACAGTTTATAGCCGACATACCCACCGTGTGGGACGACACCCGTGTGCTCGATGGCGCCATAGGTCAATACATAGCCATGGCTCGCGAGAAAAATGGACGTTGGTATGCTGGCGCCATTAACGGATGGCAGGCACGCACCCTGCACCTCACCTTGCCCGAAGGTTGCCGTGGCCGTAAGGCACGCATGATGTGCGATGGCCCTAATGCCGACCGTGTGCCTGAAGATTATGTCATTACCCACATCACCATTCCTGCCGACGGACGCATCGACGTGCCCATGGCAAAGGGTGGGGGATGGGCACTGATTGTTGACGAGTAAAGAAAGAATGTAGGCAAAGAGTGAACTTAAATAAGCAAACAGTTAGAATAACGCCACTGTTAAAATAGGTAAAAGTTTGGCTAACACGTTCAGTAAGATAGTACCTTTGGCGGTATATCTGAAAAAGCACGAACCATACCAAACCGAACCTACATCTATATAAGACATATTACCCTTTATGGACACAAACAGCGAACATAACTTTGAATACGCTTTTCACCAATTGTATCTACAATATAGCAGCAAGGTGTATAGCTTCATCTTGCGCCATTCAAACGGCAACCAGTATTTGGCCGAAGAGGTGGTGCAAACCGTATTTATGAAGTTGTGGGAGCGGCGTACACAGTTTGACGATCTGTCGCTCATGCGCCCCTACCTCTTTTCAATGGTGCGCAACACTTTCTATAAAATGTGTGCTCACGAGGCCGTTAGGTATGCCTACGAGCACTGCATGAAAGAAGAAGCCAAAGAGCCTATAACACAACAGGCTGAGGCTACCCCTGAGAGCACCCTTGACGAAGAGAGCTTGCACGACCTCATTCTTCAGTTAGCCGAAAAGATGCCCGAGAAGCGCCGCGCTGTTTTCTATAAGAACCGCATCGAGAAAAAATCGTATAACACAATAGCTCAAGAGATGCACATCTCTGAAAAAACCGTTGGCACACACATGACCATGGCGTTGCGCTATCTGAGAGAACATCTGCACGACTATACCAACGTGTTCCTTCTATTATTTATCCTTTCACAAAATGCGATTTTATGGTAAACGACATGCTTTATTACAAAACCTTGGCCGAAAAGTTTCTCGGCCATCATGCTTCGCAAGAAGAGGTTGATGAGCTGTTTGAATGGATGAAAGATAACGAACAGCTCAGCCAGCTGCTACGCGAAGAGATAGAGGCTGCCCCCGACCACGAACTAAGCGATAGCCGTAAGCGCCATATATATACCACCATTGTGAATGACAATAGCAACAGCAATGGCACCGCACAGCCCACACCAAACGCTACACAACCCACCACATGGCGCCAGCGCTTCACCCCCATGCGCTTGTTGGCCGCTGCTTGTGCTGTGGTGGCAGTGTGCTCGGTATCGCTGTTGGCATGGCAGAACTTGCGCTCGCAGCCGGTATATCAGCCCCTCATGGCCACCACCGAGGCGGCCAACCGCTCGCAACTCACCTTGCCCGATGGCACTCAGGTATATCTCAATGCCCAATCGCAGCTCAGCTATCAGTTCGACACCAAAGGTCGCCAGCGCTTGGTGAACCTTGATGGCGAGGGCTATTTTGAGGTGGCGCCCGACAAGGCTCACCCCTTCAAAATATTAACCAATGGCATGGAGGTGCTGTGCTTGGGCACCAAGTTTGACATAAAAAACTATGAAGACGATAGTTCGGCCAAGGTTATCTTGCGTCAAGGCAAGGTGAAGGTTACGTCGGGCACACAAGAAATAGTGATGCAGCCTGGCACCTGTGTTACCTACAACAAGGCCACGGGCCGTCTGTCGCAGCAAATGGTGCAGAAAGATTGTGCTACCGACTGGATGCGAGGCTATGCCTATTATAAGAACGAATGTCTGGAAGATATTGCCAACGAACTGTCGCGCAACTATGGTAAACGCATCGTGCTGTCGTCGCCAGCCATGGGTCGCGAAACGTTCAGTGGCTATCTGGGCCATTCGTCGCTCGACGATGTGCTGCGTGCCCTCTCGGTAGCCGCTGGCATACGCTACGAATATATTAACGACAGCACCATACAGCTATTTAATAATCAGAAGTGACAATTATAGTATGATCAAGAACTATTCACACCGCTTGGCCGCATTGCTGGTGGCGCTACTCACAACAGTAGCGTCGATGGCTGCAGGCATCACCCTCAACCTGAGGAAGGTTACGGTAAAGAAAGCCATGGAACGCATTGAAAATGTGTCGAATGTGCGCTTCTTTTATAAAGATAACCTGAAAGATCTGAACAAGGTAGTAACCCTACAGACGCAAGATGCGTCGGTAGAGAAATGTCTTGAGCTGCTGTTTGCCCAAACCGACATCAGCTATAAGATTGACAAGAACAACGTGGTTATTCTTCAGCGCAAGGGCACGACCTCGGCCACTGCCGATGAGCCTACGGGCAAAGGGCGTACACGCATTACGGGCACTGTTACCGACAGCCATGGCGAGCCCCTCATAGGTGCCAACGTAAAGATACGCGGACAGAAGACGGGCGTGGTGACCGACATTGATGGCCACTTTCAGCTTAACGCCTCTGCCAACGATGTGATTGAGGTGTCGTATATAGGCTTCAGCCCCATCACCACAAAGGTGGGCGCCAAGCACAACCTAACGCTGGCCTTGAGCGAAGAGCGCAACGAACTGAACGAGGTGGTGGTAGTGGGCTATGGCACCCAAAAGAAGGTAAACCTGACGGGTGCTGTGGCTGTTATCGACTCGAAAGAAACCCAAGGTCGACCTGTAGCTTCGGCTGCCCAAGCGCTGCAAGGTCTTGATCCCTCGGTAAACATTGGCATCAATTCGGGTAAGGCAGGCTCGGGCTACAGCATCGATATTCGTGGTGCCGCCTCGCTCAACGGCAGCGAGCCTTTGGTGCTGGTTGATGGCATAGAGATGTCGCTTTCGCGCCTAAACCCCAACGATATTGAGAGCGTGAGCATCTTGAAAGATGCCTCGGCCGCTTCGGTCTATGGCACAAAAGCGTCGGCAGGTGTTATCCTCGTTACCACCAAGACAGGCAACTCGTCGAAGGTGCGTGTCAATTATAACGGCCGTGTGGGATGGCTGAAAAACACCACCTCGACCGACTATATTGACAAAGGTTACGACTGGCTGCGCATGACCGAAACCTTTTGGGCTGCCAGCAATAAGGCGGGCACCTACTCGCAATACACTGACGAAGATATGGCCGAACTGTGGATGCGCCGCGACGATGTAAAAGAAAACAGTGCGCGCCCCTGGGTGGTTACTCAGCCCGATGGTACCTATAAATATTATGGCAATGTTGACTGGTACGGCTATTTTTACAAGCGCACACGCACCCAGAACGAGCACAACGTCTCGATACAAGGTGGTAACGACAAGGTGCGCTACTATATCAGCGGCCGCTACTTTGGCAGCCAAGGCATCATGAAGATACAAAACGACCCCTTTGACAGCTATTCGTTGCGTAGCAAACTGTCTGTCGACATTACCAAATGGCTGCACTACTCGAACAACATAAGCTATTATTATGGTTATAACTGGTGGCCCGGACAGGCCAACGTGCAAAACACTTTCTCGGCCGTATCGTATGGCGCCGCACCTTACCTCACTCCTACCAATCCCGATGGCACCATTGTGCACCGACAAACCTATACCAACCAAACGGCCGAGGTGGCTGGTGGCTTTAACCTGTTGCTCACCTATGGCAAGGCATCGAACATGGAGAAGGAAAACGAGTTTACCATTAAAAATGCCATCGACATTGATGTGCTGAAGGGCTTGAAGCTGCACCTCTCGCATGCCTATAAGTTTTCGCACCTCTTCGACCAGTATCGCTACACCACAGCCCCTTATTCAACACGTGAAGGTGTAGAGACCTGGACTCCCGACGACCCAGCCACAAAGTTTCGTAACGAGCTTACCGAGGCCAATAAGTCGACCTACAAGCATACCTTTGAGGCCTTTGCCGATTACAGCCTCACCCTGAACAAGGCCCACAATATTAAGGCCATGGCGGGTATGCAGTATGACACCCGCTACTGGAAGAGCAATAGCATTACGGCCAATGGGTTGCTGTCAGAAGACCTGAACGACTTTAACCTGGCCGATGCCGACCGCTATACCGTAAAGGGCGGACAATCGAAATATAAGACACTGGGCTACTTTGGCCGACTGAATTACGACTATATGGGTCGCTACCTTGTTGAGGTGTCGGGCCGTAGCGATGGCTCGTCGCGTTTCTGGAGCAAGAACCGCTGGGCCTTCTTCCCCTCAGGCTCGCTGGGCTGGCGCATGAGCGAAGAAAAGTTCTGGCGCGGCATGCAGTCGTGGTGGGATAACGCTAAGGTGCGCTTCTCTATCGGTAGCCTGGGCAACCAGCAGGTTAGCGACTACCTCTTTGTGCAAGAAATCAACACAAAGAAAATAAATAACAATTTTACCCTTGATGGCTCTACGCCCCTTACCTATGCCCAAGAGTCGGCACCCGTATCCAGCGCCCTCACCTGGGAGAAGGTTACCACTTATAACTGGGGCCTCGACCTCACCTTCCTGCATCGCCTTAATGTTACCGCCGACTATTATGTGCGCAACACTAAGGGCATGATGGTGAATGGTGCCTCGCTGCCCGCCGTTTATGGTGCCTCGGTGCCCAAGGAGAACGCTGCCGATATGCGCACCCGTGGTTGGGAGATAGGCTTGTCATGGCACGATGGCTTCAACCTCTTGGGAAAGAAGTTCAACTATACCGTGCGTGCCAACATAGGCGACTATAAAACCAAGGTTACACGCTTTGACAACGAAACTGGAAAGATAGGCGACCACTATGTGGGCGAAACCTTAGGCGAACTGTGGGGATGGCGCACCGACGGACTGTTCCGTACCAACGAAGAGGCTGCCGACTATGCTCAGAAGGTAGACCTTACCTACCTGCAAAAATATATTGCCGACGCCAAGAGCCCCTATACAGGCTGGATGGCTGGCGACCTGAAGTATGTTGACAGCAATGACGATGGCAAATTGTCGTTAGGCAGCGGCACGCGCAAAGATCCCGGCGACCTGCGCGTCATAGGCAACGTGTTGCCACGCTATTCTTACTCGTTTGGTGGCGACTTCAACTGGAATGGTGTCGACTTCTCTGTGCTCTTCCAGGGTGTTGGCAAGCGCGACTGGTATCCTGGTGCCGGACAGTCGAACCTCTTCTGGGGCTCTTACTGCCGCCCGCACAACACGTTCCTCTCGCAACAGATGATAAACAATATGTGGTCAGAAGATAACCCCGACGGCTATTATCCCCGCCCCCGTGGCTATGTGGCCTACTCGGGCAACTACAGCCACAATGCCGAGCTCACAGCCATTAACGACCGTTACATACAAAGTGTGGCCTATTTGCGCTTGAAGAACTTGGCCTTTGGCTACACCTTCTCGCATCTCGGAAATATTATCGATAAGGTGCGTGTTTATTTCACGGGCGAAAACCTGTTCTACTGGTCGCCCATGAAGAAGCACAACAAGTATATCGACCCTGAACAGGCTGTTTCTGACGTGTCAAAGTCGGCCGACTCGAAAAACCAAAATATCGGCTCAGGCGAGGTCTACTCGTTTAGCAAGTCGTTCTCTATCGGTATTGATGTTACGTTCTAAGCAGAAACCTTTAATTATCGAAAACGTATGAAACTGAAAAATATATTTCTTTGTGGCCTCACCGCCTTGGCATTGACAGGATGCAATCTTGACGAATTTCCGAAAGACTCGGTGTCGCCCGAAACATTCTTTAAAACCGAGAAAGAGCTAAAGCTATACAGCAACCAGTTCTATACCGCGTTGCCCGATGCCAGCGATTTCTATATGGAGTCGTCCGACTATATCGTACACAACCTTTCGTACAGCGATGCTTTGCGTGGCTATGCCCATGTGGTGCCCAGCACAGGCGGTGGCTGGAGCTTCTCTACGCTGCGACACATCAATTATTTTTTGCAAAACCTGTATCGCTGCGAAGATGAGGCAGTGCGGAAAAAGTATGAGGGCGTGGGACGCTTTTGGCGCGCCTACTTCTACTTTTCAAAGCTGCAACTCTTTGGCGACCTGCCTTGGTACGACCAGGTGCTGAACAGCGACGACGACCAGCTACTGTATAAGGAGCGCGACAGCCGCGACGTCATTATCAAGCACATTATCGACGACCTTGATGTGGCCGCTAAGCAGCTGCCCGAGGTGGGCGAGAACAAGTATCACATCTGCCGCTATACAGCATTGGCACTGAAGGCACGCGCTTGTTTGTATGAGGGCACCTTCCGCAAGTATCATGCTGGCACAGTGTTTAACCCCAATAACCTGCCCTATGCCGACCTGCTGCAACAGGCGGCCAGCGCTGCCCTTGAGGTAATGCAAAGTGGCAAATATCAGTTGTATACCGAAGGCACACGCCCTTACTACGACTACTTCGTAGGCACGGGAACCGCCAGTGAGAAAGAAACCATTCTTTCGCGCTCGTATGGCTTGGCCACACACGATGCGTCGGCCTTTGCCCTCGTGGCTTCAAAGGGGTCGGCAGGTTTCACCCGCGCTTTTGCCCTGACGTATCTCGACAGCGATGGCACGCGTTTTACCGATAAGGCCGACTACCTAACACAGCCTTTCACCGAAGAAACGAAGAACCGCGACCCGCGTATGGCACAAACCTTCCTCACCCAAAACTTTACCTATAAAGATGGCACCCAAGGGCTGTATCGTAAGAACCTCTCGGTAACGGGTTATCCTGTGGTGAAGTTTATCGAGGGCTCTGAAGCTACTTCTGGTTCGCATGTTGATATGCCAGTGTTCCGCCTGGGCGAGGTTTATCTCAACTATGCCGAGGCGCTGGCCGAGGCTGGCACCATCACGCAGAACGATCTCGACATTTCTATCAACAAGCTGCGCGACCGCGTGCATATGCCGCACCTGTCGCTGGCCGATGCCAACGCGCACCCCGACGCCTTCCTTAAAGGCGAAGCCTTTGGTTATAAAAATGTAGATAAGGGCGACAACTGTGGCGTGATACTGGAGATACGCCGTGAGCGTGGCATTGAACTGGTGATGGAGGGCTTCCGCTATCAGGATTTGGTGCGCTGGCGCGAGCTCACACGTTTCGATAATCAGAACGCCGACGAAACCCCCAACGGTCGCGAGTTCTTCGGTCCTTATGTGCCCAGCAAAGGTAGGTACGACATGGATGGCGATGGCGTGTTCGACTTTGTGGTGAACCCCGAAACGGGTCGTGGCTATCC
>ERZ1034976.1941-NODE-1941-length-14966-cov-67.085306_pt1 | contig 14966 bp, 16 predicted proteins | sample MGYA00520623_ERZ1034976 | MGnify/ENA primary metagenome ERZ1034976 (study PRJEB33766, sample SAMN09781774) | gut metagenome | biome: gut microbiome | host: Homo sapiens | place: Madagascar | study: EMG produced TPA metagenomics assembly of the PRJNA485056 data... | reverse complement strand
GGGAGTCGGAACACCCCTCCCTGCCTCTGGCCCAGCGGAGCGTCCCTGCACGCTGCTGGCAAGCAGTAACTTTCCCCGCGGAGCGCAGCACGCTTCACCCCCCTTTCCGGGCGCTTCTCCTGAAAAAATATGCAAAAAATAGTGCATTCCGGTGCGTTTTGTGATATCTTATAAAGGCGTGTAATCACAAATAACACAACTGCGTCCATAGGACGCATAAGGAGGAACTGTATATGAAGCTGGAAACCGGAATCTGCGGCGAGCAGAGCGTGCGCGTGAGCGCAGAGAATACTGCAAAGACCATGGGCAGCGGCACGCTGGACGTGTTTGCTACCCCTGCACTGGTGGCACTGGCCGAAAAGACCTGCTGGCAGAGCGTTGCCCCTGCGCTGGAAGCAGGCAGCGGCACGGTGGGCACCAAGCTGGAGCTGGAGCACACCGCACCCACCCCTGTGGGCATGACCGTGACCTGCCACAGTGAACTGGTGGCCGTAGAGGGCCGCAAGCTGACCTTCAAGGTGACCCTTGCGGACGAGAAAGGCCCTGTGGGCGGCGGCACCCACGAACGCTTTGTCATCTTTGAGGAAAAGTTTGCTGCTAAGGCCGAGGCCAAAAAGGGCTAAGGATCGTCCGGTTCTGTTTCGTCCAGCCGCAGCGGCGGCAAGTCTGCGGCCAGCAGCTGCTGCTCGGCGCGGGTCTGCGCGTCCTGCAAAAGCTGCACAGCCTGCACACTGGCGCGGAACAGTTCAAAGTACATGGCCTTGTAATCCGGCACGGTGCACACCCCCTTTGCGTTTCTGTGGGTAGTCTGCCCCGCAGCCTGCGCCCCGATACGCCGGACGAACCCCGCAGACAATGATTGACACCTGATATGAGGAGCTTATGAAAAACAAAAACTTATCCTGGGCGGGGGCGCTGTTCGTCTTTGCCCTGCTGCTGTGGTGCACGGCGGTGACCCCCGGCAAGGTGGCCGACCCCGCCACCTACACCTGTGCGGTGTACAGCACCTTCTTTTCCCTGCTGCCGCCGGTCATTGCCATCGTGCTGGCGCTGAACACCAAGGAGGTGTACACCTCGCTGTTGGTGGGCATTGCCTCCGGCGCGCTGCTGTATGCCAACGGCAACCTTGAGCTGGCGCTGAACACCCTGTTCTTCAACGAGGACGGCGGCATGATCACCAAGCTGTCGGACTCCGGCAACGTGGGCATTCTGGCCTTTCTGGTGATGCTGGGCATTCTGGTGGCGCTGATGAACAAGGCGGGCGGCTCGGCGGCCTTCGGGCGCTGGGCCTCCACCCACATCCACAGCCGCGCGGGCGCGCAGTTTGCCACCCTGCTGCTGGGCGTGATGATCTTTGTGGACGACTACTTCAACTGCCTGACCGTTGGCTCGGTGATGCGCCCGGTGACCGACCGGCAGAAGGTGTCCCGCGCAAAGCTGGCCTACCTGATCGATTCCACCGCCGCACCCATCTGCATCATTGCGCCGGTGTCCAGCTGGGCGGCTGCCGTTACCTCCAGCGTGCCGGAGGGCTCCGGCATCAACGGCTTTACCATGTTCCTGCGCACCATTCCTTATAACTATTACGCTGTCCTGACCGTGGTGATGAGCCTGTTCCTCATCTTTACCGGGGCAGAGTTCGGCCCCATGAAGCTGAACGAGGACAATGCCAAGAACGGCGATTTGTTCACCACCACCGACCGTCCCTACGGTGACGATGTGGACGACGGCTCGGACACGAACGGCCACGTCATCGACCTGCTTGCGCCGGTGCTGGTGCTGATCGCGGCCTGCATCTTCGGCATGGTGTACACCGGCGGCTTCTTTGAGGGCGTGGACTTCATCACCGCCTTTGCGGACTGCAACGCCTCGGCGGGTCTGGTGCTGGGCAGCAGCATTGCTCTGCTGTTCACCTTTGTATTTTACCGGGTGCGCAGCGTGATGACCTTTCAGGACTTTGCCGCCTGCATCCCCGAGGGCTTCAAGGCTATGGTCAGCCCCATGCTGATCTTGTCCCTTGCGTGGACGCTGTCCGGTATGACCGGTCTGCTGGGCGCAAAGTATTATGTGGCAAATCTGCTGGGCAATTCTGCGGTGGCGCTGCAGTATCTGCTGCCGTTCATCATCTTCCTTGTGGCGGTGTTCCTCGCCTTTGCCACCGGCACTTCCTGGGGCACCTTCTCCATCCTGATCCCCATCGTCTGCCACGCCTTCCCGGACGGCGAGATGCTGGTGGTGTCCATTGCCGCCTGCCTGTCCGGTGCGGTGTGCGGCGACCACTGCTCCCCCATCTCGGATACCACCATCATGGCTTCGGCAGGCGCACATTGCAGCCATGTGAACCACGTTTCCACCCAGCTGCCCTACGCCATTACGGCGGCAGCCTGCTCGGCGGTGTGCTACATCATCACCGGCCTTGCACAGGCGGTGCTGGGCAGCAGCGCCAGCCTGCTCACCTCGCTGGTGCTGCTGGTAGTGGCCATCGTGCTGGAACTGGCGGTGCTCAGCGTCATCCGCGCCCGCACCCGGGCGAAAACTTCCGGGGATGCTGCGTAATATGGAAATCAGGCGTTCCCCCCGGCCGGGGGGAACGCCCTTGCTCCGGGTCCGGCTGCAAGAATTTATTTCTGCGGCTGTGTAAAAATTCCGCTATGCAGCGGGGCATTTTCGTGGTATACTAGCCGTATAGTAAAAAAGTTGAACCATTGGAGGCGCATGACCCATGCTGGAAAAAGCTTTTCAGGACGTCTACACCAAATTCAAGCTGCATTTTTACCAGAACGTGTTCCAGCGTTTTGCCACCCGTGAGGCTACCCTGACCACGGTGGAGTCCTTCTGCATGGAGGGCATCATGGCCATGGGCGAGCCCACCATTGCGGAGTTTTCCCGCATGATGCAGATCTCCACCCCCAATGCGGCGTACAAGATCGGCAGTCTGGTGAAAAAGGGCTATGTGGAAAAGATCCAGTCCACCACCGACCGGCGGGAGTACCATCTGCGCCCCACCCAGAAATATATCGACTACTACAACATCAGCTACTCTTACCTGCACACCGTAGTGGAGCGTGCCCGGCAGCGCTTTACCCCCGAGGACTGCGCCAAGCTGGAGCAGATGCTTACCATCGTGAGCACCGAGCTGATGCCGGAACTGGACATACTGAAAAAAGGCGAGGACTGAGAAACCGAACCCTCTCAGCCATCGCTGCGCGATGTCAGCTCCCCCGAAAGGGGGAGCTTTTTTGTGCTGACCGGAAGGTACAAACGCTCCATCGGGAAGATGACGATTAAAAATGCTCTCCGCTTCGCTCTGAGCATAAACAGTGGAATTCTGTTTTTTATTTGTAAGTCGGAAAAATCTGCGGATTTTCCCGACTTACTTTTTCACGAGAAGGAGCGCAACGGCTGACCAGGCAGTTTTCCTCCACGACCCCACCTGTGAAAGTGGGGTTCAGGAAAGTCCGCAGACTTTCCTGAACCCCGAAATTTAAAATAATTTTTCCGCTGAAAATGGCTAGAGCGCAGCGGAAGCCATTCTAAATCGTTACAGCACCATAAACAGCGTACCGGCGGTGATGAGGGCACAGCCGATGAGGCTTTTGGCGGTAAAGGGCTCGTGCAGCACCACAAAGGCCAGCGCAAGGGTGATGACCACGCTGAGCTTATCAATGGGCACCACCTTGGACGCTGCACCCACCTGCAACGCGTGGTAGTAGCACAGCCAGCTTGCGCCGGTGGCAAGGCCGGACAGCACCAGAAACAGCCAGCTGCGGCGGGAGATCTCCGCAATGCCGGCCTGCGTACCGGTAAGGAACACCATGCCCCAGCTCATCAGCAGCACCACCGCCGTGCGGATGGCAGTGGCAAGGGTGGAGTTGACCCCCTCGATGCCGATTTTAGCCAGAATCGAGGTAAGAGCGGCAAACACCGCAGACCCCAGCGCGTAAACGAACCACATGGCAAACGCCTCCTTTTTGCCCCAGTATACGCCTTTGTGCGGCGGAATACAAGGCTGCCGGGAGGAGGACGAACCCTCTCAGGCGCTCCCGCGCCAGCTCTCCCGAAGGGAGAGCCAAGCCGTAAAGCTCATTGCTAAAGTATTAAGTGCCATGAGAAAGCTCCCGGCAGTGGACTTGGCTCTCCCTTTGAGGAAAGACTTCCCCCGCTCCGGGGGAAGATGTCGCGCAGCGACAAAAGGGGGAATCTGTCAAAGCCGCAAGGCTTTGACTGAGAGGGCGTACACCGTTACGCCTGTGCCAACGTATCAGGTGCAATGAGAAAGTGCCCGCCGCCGCACAAAACCTCCCCCTTTCGGGGGAGGTGGCATCGCGCAGCGATGACGGAGAGGGTTCATCCCCGCTCTGTTTTTTCCTCCCATCACCTGTGCGTATGGTGTGGTGAAAAATTTTCGCCTTTCTGTACAAACGCACTGAAAAATTGTAGGATAAGAATGGAAAAGACGTCACTTTCACGCTTTACAACTTTACCTAGATAAAGTAAAATAAAAACAGAAGCCTTTCATACTATGGGCGCGGAGAATGCCGCGCCGGATGTTTTTGTGTATAGAGACGCCGGAATTGTGCCGGTGCAGGGAAAGAAACAAGGGAAAAGAACCACGGGAAAGGAAACGAGGGAGCGAAATGGAGTTCAGTCTGGAGCATCTGCAGCCAAAGGAGCATGCCTCCTTTGCGCTGCGCAGCCTGTACGAGACGGCAGGCTGCCGCAAGTACCACATGGGACGGTTTGAGGAGTACAGCCTGTATCAGGAGAACCGCAGCTTTCTGTCGTCGGAGCAGGTCATCACCTTTACCGACCTCGACGGCCGTCTGCTGGCGCTCAAGCCGGACGTGACCCTGTCCATCGCCAAGACGGCACAGCCCGCACCGGGCGAGACGCTGCGGTACTACTACCACGAAAACGTCTACCGTCCCTCTGCCGAGAGCCACACTTTTAAAGAGATTTCCCAGATGGGTCTGGAGCTGCTGGGCGCTGTGGGCGAAGCCGAGGTGCAGCAGGCGGTATGTCTGGCGGCGCAGTCGCTGGCGGCGCTGGGCGCAGAGTGGGTGCTGGAAGTCAGCCACATGGGCTACCTGTTCGGCCTGTTCGATGCACTGAACGTACCGGAGGCCGCCCGGGCGCAGCTGCTGGAAAAGCTGCGGCAGAAAAACGCCCACGAGCTGCGCGCCGCAGCGCTTTCTGCGGGGCTTTCTGAAACGGCGGCGGACGCCTTGTGCGGGGTGCTGGAGCTTTCCGGCAGCTACGCGGCTACCCTTTCCAAGGCGGCAGCGCTCTGCCGCAACCCCGCCATGACCGCCGCCGTGGCAGAGCTGACCGCCTTAGCGCCCACGCTGGGACAGGCGGGCGGCAGCATCCGGTTAGACCTGACCTTAGCCGGTGAGATGGAATACTACAACGGCCTTGTGTTTCAGGGCTACCTGAAAGCCCTGCCCCGCCCGCTGCTGAAGGGCGGACGGTACGATCTGCTGCTGCAGAAGTTCACCCCCGGGGCAGGTGCCATCGGCTTTGCGGTGTATCTGGACGAGCTGGACCGGCTGAACGCGATGCCGCCGGTGCAGCATCAGGACACCGGCAAGGTGATGCTGAACGTGGCGCTGCCCAAAGGGCGGTTGGGCGACAAGGTGTATAATCTGCTGGCGGGCATCGGCTACGGCTGCCCGGAGGACTACAACGCCACCCGCAAGCTGGTGGTGGAAAACCCGGCGGCGGGCATCCGGTATTTTCTGGTCAAGCCCAGCGACGTGGCCATCTATGTGGAGCACGGCGCTGCCGATGTGGGCATCGTGGGCAAGGATATCCTGACCGAGGCCGCCGCCGATGTGTACGAGCTGCTGGACACCGGCCTTGGCCGCTGCCGGATGTGCGTAGCTGCCCCGGCGGGCTACCGGGACGACCCCAGCCGCCCGGTGCGGGTGGCCACCAAGTTCGTCAACATTGCAAAGCGCTACTACGCCTCCATGGGGCGGGATATCGATATCATCAAGCTGAACGGCTCCATTGAACTGGCGCCCATCCTTGGGCTTTCGGACGTCATCGTGGACATTGTGGAGACCGGCACCACCCTGCGGGAGAACGGCCTGCAGGTGGTCACCGAGTTCATGCCCATCTCGGCGCGGTTCATCGCCAACAAGGCCAGCTACCAGTTCAAGCACCGGCAGATGGACACCATGCTGGAAAAGCTGCGCGACACCTTGCACAAGCAGGAGGAAGAGAAATGATCAAGCTGTATAATTTTGACGAGCTGAAGCCGGAGGAAATTCTGAACCGGGACATCCGCGCCGAGAAGAACGTAGAGGACGTGGTGGACGCCATCATTGCGGACGTGCGCGCCCGGGGCGATGCTGCCCTGCGGGACTACGCCCTGAAATTTGACGGCGCAGAGATCGAAAATTTACAGGTGACACAGACCGAGATCGACGAAGCCTTTGCGGGCATGGATCCGTACTTCCTCGAGACCCTGCGGCAGGCGGCGGAGAACATCGAGCAGTTCCACCGCCAGCAGGTGCACAAGAATTTTGTGATGAACGACCGCCCCGGCATCGTACTGGGGCAGAAATACACCCCCATTGAAAAAGCGGGTGTCTATGTGCCCGGCGGCACGGCGGCGTACCCTTCCACCGTGCTCATGGACGTCATCCCCGCCAAGGTGGCAGGGGTGTCCGAGATCGTCATGACCACCCCCGCCGGGAAGGACGGCAAGGTGAACCCGGTCATTCTGGCCGCTGCCGCCACCGCCGGGGTGACCAAAATTTTCAAGACCGGCGGCGCACAGGCTGTGGCGGCGCTGGCTTACGGTACCCAGAGCATCCCGGCGGTGGATAAGATCGTGGGCCCCGGCAACATCTACGTTGCCACCGCCAAGCGCAAGGTGTTTGGCAAGGTGGGCATTGATATGATCGCGGGCCCCAGCGAGATTCTGGTGCTGGCAGACGGCAGCTGCAATCCCGCATGGGTGGCGGCAGACCTGTTAAGTCAGGCCGAGCACGACAGGCTGGCAAGCCCGGTGCTTGTCACCGACAGCGCAGCCCTTGCCAAGGCGGTACAGGCAGAACTGGAGATACAAATTCCGCAGCTGCCCCGCGCCGCCATTGCCCGCGCCAGCGTGGACGACAACGGTAAGATCATCCTCTGCACCGACCTGCACAAGGCCATTGAGGCCTGCAACATCATCGCACCGGAGCACTTGGAGGTCTGCGTGGAGGATCCCTTCGGGGTGCTGAACGAGATCCGCAACGCGGGCAGCATCTTCCTTGGCCGCAACGTGCCGGAAGCGCTGGGCGATTACTTTGCGGGCCCCAACCACACCCTGCCCACCAGCGGCACCGCGCGCTTTTCCAGCCCGCTGGGCGTGGACGATTTCGTCAAGAAGTCCAGCTTCATCTACTACACCCGGGACGCGCTGGAAGCCGTTGCACCCCGCATTGCAGACTTTGCCGAGCGCGAGGGTCTGCACGCCCACGCCCGCAGCGTGACCATCCGGTATGAGAAGTAAGAGGAAACCATTATGAGCCGTTTTCTTTCCCCTGCCCTGTCTGCTGTCACCCCCTACACGCCCGGGGAGCAGCCGCAGGATCAGCAGTACATCAAACTGAATACCAACGAAAGCCCCTATCTTCCGTCCCCCCGGGTGGTGGCAGCCGTAAGCGAAGCCGAGGTGGAAAAGCTGCGCCTTTACTCCGACCCCGCCTGTGCCCAGCTGCTGCGCACGGCGGCGGCGCATTTCGGCTTGCAGCCTTCCCAGGTCATGCCCGGCAACGGCAGCGACGAGAACCTGTTCTTTGCGCTGCGCGCCTTCTGTGACGAAAATCACCCGCTGGCCTTTGCGGATATCACCTACGGCTGCTACGGCGTGTGGTGCAGTCTGCTGCACATCCCCACCCATATCATTCCGTTAAAAGAGGACTTCACCCTTGACCCCGCCGATTACCACAGCCTGCACGAGACCATCGTCATCGCAAACCCCAACGCTCCCACCGGACTGTGCCTGCCCCGGGATGCCATCGAGGGCATTTTGCGATCGAACCCGGACAGCGTGGTCATTGTGGACGAGGCCTATGTGGACTTTGGCGGCGAAAGCTGCGTGCCTTTAATTGACCAATACGACAACCTGCTGGTGGTGCAGACCTTCTCCAAATCCCGGCAGCTGGCGGGGGCGCGGCTTGGGCTTGCCATGGGCAATGCGGCGCTGATCGCCGATTTGAACCGGGTCAAGTTCAGCCTGAACCCCTACAACATCAACCGCCTGACTTTGAAGGCCGGACAGGCTGCGCTGGAGGATACCGCCTACTTCGATAAGACCCGCGCCGCCATTATGGATACCCGCGCATGGACGATGCAGCAGCTGACTGACCGGGGCTTTACCGTACTGGACAGCTGCGCAAACTTTGTATTTGCCAGCACAGAACGGATAAACGGCGGTGCGCTATACAAAAAGTTAAAGAAAAACGGCATTCTGGTGCGGCATTTTGATGCGCCGCGCATTGAAAACTGGCTGCGCATCACCATCGGCACGCCGGAGCAGATGCAGGCGCTGATGGACGCCGTGGACAAAATACTGGAGGTGTGACAATGGCAGAGCGCATGGTAACGCTGGAACGCAGCACCAACGAGACCCAGATCGAGCTGACCCTTGATCTGGACGGCACCGGCCGCTACGAGATCGACACCGGGTGCGGCTTTCTAAACCATATGCTGGAACTGTTTGCCCGGCACGGGCGGTTCGATCTGGTGCTCACCTGCCACGGCGATGTGCAGGTGGACTACCACCACACCACCGAGGATGTGGGCATTGCGCTGGGACAGGCCTTTGCCCGGGCGCTGGGCGAGATGCGCGGCATCTGCCGCTACGGCAGCTTTTACCTGCCCATGGACGAGGCACTGGTGCTGTGCGCGGTGGATCTTTCCGGGCGCTGCACCCTGAACTGGGACATCCGCTGCCAGACCGAAAAGGTGGGCGATTTTGACGTGGAGTGCGCCAAGGAGTTCTGGTACGGCTTTGCCCGCAGCGTGCCCGCCACCGTCCATTTTGTGCAGTTTGCGGGCGAGAACACCCACCACATTCTGGAAGCCTGCTTCAAGGGCGCGGGCCACGCGCTGGCCGAAGCTGTGCGCATCGACGCGGCACACCGGGACGAGATCCCCTCCACGAAAGGACTGCTGGTATGATCGCCATTCTTGATTACGGCGTGGGCAACCTGTTCAGCCTGCGCTCCAGCTTGCAGCAGCTGGGGCTGCAGGCAGTGGTCACCGCCGACGCCGATGTCATCCGCGCCGCCGACCGGCTCATCCTGCCGGGGGTGGGCGCATTCGGGGATGCCATGGCAAAGCTTACCGCCACCGGCCTTGTGCCGGTGCTGAAGGAGCAGGCAGAAGAGAAGCCCCTGCTGGGCATCTGCCTTGGGATGCAGCTGCTGTTTGAAAAAAGCTGCGAATACGGCGCGCACGCCGGGCTGGGCTTCATCAAAGGCGAGGTCTGCCCGCTGGGCCCCGACCTCGCGGACAAAGGGCTGAAGGTGCCGCAGATGGGCTGGAACGCCTTGCACATCGTAAAGGATGATGCGCTGTTCCGCTACATCCGCGAGGGCGAGTATGTGTACTACGTCCACAGCTACTACGGCAAAAACTGCGCCGAAAGCACCCTTGCCGTCAGCGATTATTCCATCCCGGTCACCGGCGCGGTGCGGGCGGGGCGGGTGTACGGCACCCAGTTCCACCCGGAAAAGAGCGGCGACACCGGGCTGCGGATCCTCAAGGCGTTCAGCGAATTGTGAGCGGGCACGCCCTCTCAGGCGCTCCCGCGCCAGCTCCCCCAAAGGGGGAGCCAAGCCGTTAAGTTCGTGCTAAAGTATTAGGTATAACGAGGAGGTTTCCGGCAGTGCTCTTGCCTCTCCCTTTGGGAGAGGTGGATTTGCGAAGCAAAGACGGAGAGGGCGCAAGCCGTTGACTTCAGCACTAAAGTATTAAGCGCTATGAGAAAGCTATCGGAAGAGCCTGAGAGGGTTCGTTTCTAAAGGAGAAACAACTATGCAGCTATTTCCAGCCATTGACCTGCGCGGCGGGCAGGTGGTGCGCCTGACACAAGGCGACTACGACCGCATGACCGTTTACGGGCAGGACCCCTGTGCACAGGCACGCAGCTTTGTGGCCGCCGGGGCAAAAAATCTTCATGTAGTGGACTTGGACGGTGCCAAGGACGGCACCCTTTCCAACTACGACACCATTGCCGCGCTGGCAAAGCAGGGCGGTTTGTACATCGAGGTAGGCGGCGGCATCCGCACCGAGGAGCGCATTGAAAAATATCTCTCCCTCGGGGTGGGGCGCTGCATTCTGGGCAGCGTGGCGGTGACGGATTTTGCCTTTACCGCCCGGATGCTGCAAAAATACGGTGACAAAATTGCCGTGGGCGTGGACGCCAAGGACGGCTATGTTGCCATCCACGGCTGGAAGGAGGTCAGCGCCGAGCCGGGCGTGGCCTTCTGCAAGCGGCTGGCAGAAGCCGGCTGCACCGCCATCATCTACACTGACATTGCCTGTGACGGCGCGATGCAGGGCACAAACCTGAGCCTTTACCGTCAGCTTGCGGCCGAGGTGCCCGGGGTGGCCTTTACCGCCAGCGGCGGCATCTCCTCCGAGGCGGAACTGCTGGAATTGCAGCAGATGGGCACGGCAGCGGCGATTCTGGGCAAAAGCCTGTACACCGGCGCGCTGGACCTTGCCCGCTGCGTGCAGCTGGTGCAGGACTGAGAAAGGGAACGCTTTATGATAACCAAACGCATCATCCCCTGTCTGGACGTGCGCAACGGCCGGGTGGTCAAGGGCACGAACTTTGAGGGCATCAAGGACGTGGCCGACCCGGTGGAGATGGCACGGCTGTACAACGCCGCCGGGGCAGACGAGCTGGTGTTTTACGATATCACCGCCAGCTTTGAGGGACGCGCCCTCTTTACCGACATCCTGACCCGGGTGGCGGGAGAGATTTTTATTCCCCTGACCGTGGGCGGCGGCATCAACACGCTGGAAGATTTTGACCGGGTGCTGAAATGCGGCGCGGATAAGGTAAGCGTCAACTCCGGCGCGCTGAAGGACCCCGGGCTGATCCCCGCCGCCGCGCAGCGCTACGGCGACCAGTGCGTGGTGCTTTCCGCAGATGTGAAACGGGTGAACGGACAGTTCCGGGTGTTCGCCAAGGGCGGGCGTGAGGATACCGGCCGGGATGCGCTGGACTGGATCAGCTGGTGCGCCGCCCACGGCGCGGGCGAAATATGCCTGAACAGCATCGACACCGACGGCGTGCGCAACGGCTTCGACCTTGAAATGCTGGACGCGGTGGCTGCCCGGGTGAATATCCCCATCATTGCCAGCGGCGGCGCGGGCAAAAAAGAGGATTTTCTGGAGCTGTTCCACCACAAGGGCATCGATGCCGGGCTGGCGGCGGGCATCTTCCACCAGAAGCTGCTGGGCATCCGGGAGCTGAAGGAGTACCTGAACGCCAACGGCGTGGAAATGCGGCTGTAAAAACGCATAAAACCCTTGCATTTTTGTCTTGAATACGATAAAATACACTGTATCCCCATCCGGGGAGGGAGAACCGTCATGGAACTGAAATTTGATGAAAAAGGCCTGATCCCCGCCATCGTGCAGGATCACTACACAAAGCAGGTGCTCACCCTTGCCTACATGAACGCCGAAACGCTGGCGCTGACCATTGCCGAGGGGCGCACCGTGTTCTGGAGCCGCAGCCGTCAGGAGATCTGGCGCAAGGGCGAGACCAGCGGCAACGTGCAGCGGGTGGTGTCCATTACCGCCGACTGCGACGCCGACGCTCTGGTGGTAGAGGTGGTGAAGGACGGCCCCGCCTGCCATACCGGAGCGGAAAGCTGCTTTTTCAATGAAGTATACGTCTCCCCGGAGCTGAAGCAGTTCAGCTGGCAGGGGCTGTATAACCTCATCAAGGGCCGCAAGGATACCCCCACGGCGGGCAGCTACACCACCTACCTGTTTGAAAAGGGCAAGGAGAAGATCCTGAAAAAGGTGGGCGAAGAGTGCACCGAGGTCATCATTGCGGGCGAAAAAGAGGACAAGGCCGAGACGGTCTACGAGATCAGCGACCTTGCCTATCATGTGCTGGTGCTGATGGTCAGCGCGGGCATCACCGTAGAGGATGTGACCCGGGAGCTGGAAAAGCGCCATGTCATCGACCACAAGGTCAAGCAGGAAAGGATGCAGTGAGAAGCCTATGGCAGATTACAAAAAGTCCAGCGTACATTGCCACTCCACCCTGTGTGACGGCAAGAATACCCTGCAGCAGATGGCAGGCGCCGCCTGTGCGCAGGGGCTGACCACCCTTGGGTTCAGCGGCCACAGCTACACAAAGCCCGACCGCGAATACTGCATGACCCCCGGCCGCACCGCGCAGTACCGCGCCACCATTGCCAAGCTGAAAAACGAGTACCGGGGCAAGGTGGATATCCTGTGCGGCATCGAGTGGGATCTGCTGAGCGAGGGCATGCCCAAGGGCTTTGATTACTGGATCGGCAGCGCGCACCACCTGTACGGCAAGAACACTGAGAAATACTACGAGATTGATTTCCGCCCCGAGGATCTGCGGGACTGCATCAACAACGATTTTGACGGCGACCCGCTGGCAGCGGTGGAAGCCTATTTTGCCGAGGTGGAGAAGATCGCCGCCAAAAAGCCGGACATTCTGGGACATATCGACCTTGTCAAAAAGCTGAACGCGGATGGCAGCTTTTTTGACGAGGAATCCCCCCGCTACAAGGCCGCAGCGCTCAGGGCGCTGCACGCCGCCCGGGAGAACGACTGCATTCTGGAAGTGAACACCGGCGGCGTATACCGGGGCTACCGCAAGGACTTCTACCCCGGCGCATGGCTGCTGGGCGAGTGGAACAAGCTGGGCGGCAGGGTGATCATCACCGCCGACGCCCACGACACCGCCGCGCTGACCTTCGGCTTTGACGAAGCCGCCGCCGCCATCAAGGCCGCAGGCTTTACCGCCCTGACCGTGCTGACCGTCAACGGGTTTGAGCAGCAGGAGTTATAAATAACCCTCTCAGGCGCTCCCGCGCCAGATTCCCCCTTTTGTCGCTGCGCGACATCTTCCCCCGGAGCGGGGGAAGTCTTTCCTCTCAGGGAGAGCCAAGGTTTAAGGCACATTGCTAAAGCTTCAGGTGCAATGAGAAGCTTTCCAACCATGCCAAAGGCTCCCTCTCCGAGGGAGCAGTCAAAACCGTCAGGTTTTGACTGCGGGAGTTCGTTCCAAAACCCCACCCGTGAAAAGGCAATTCTGGAAAATCCGCAGATTTTCCAGAATTGCGAAATAAAAATAATTTTTCCGCTGAATATGCCCAGAGCGAAAGCGGAGGGCATTCAAAATCGTTTTACCGCAAAAGAGGCCACTGCACACAAAAAATGTGCAACGGCCTCCTTTTTGCGCGAAGAAAGGAACCCTATGACCCAGACGCGACCCCTGAAAACAAACCTCTTTAACCGGAATGCAGACCTGCTGCACGGGCCTATTTTCAAGAACCTTTTTCTGTTCATGCTGCCCATTCTGGTGTCCAACCTGTTCCAGCAGCTGTATAATACCGTGGATACCATGATCGTGGGCAATGTGCTGGGCGATACCGCACTGGCTGCCATCGGCTCCTGCGGGTCCATCTACGAGCTGCTGGTGGGCTTTGGCATCGGCATCGGCAACGGGCTTTCCATCGTGGCTGCACGCTCCTACGGGGCACAGGACGAGGACCTGCTCAAAAGGACGGTGGCCGGTTCGCTGGTCATCGGGCTTTGCGCAAGCTTTGTCATTACCACGGCGGGATTTTTCGGCCTGCGGCCGCTGCTGCATCTGCTGGACACCCCTGCCGAAATTTTAGAGGACGCCTACCGCTACATCATCGTCATCGACTTGGGCGTTTTGGTGATGTTCCTTTATAACCTGTGCGCCGGGCTGCTGCGCGCCATCGGCAACAGCGTGATGCCGCTGGTGTTTTTGCTTATCAGCTCGGGGCTGAACGTGGCGCTGGATCTATGGTTCATTGCCGGGCTGGGCATGGGCGTGCAGGGTGCGGCGGTGGCCACCGTCATTGCGCAGGGCATCTCGGTGGTGCTGTGCATTCTGTATGTGATGCGCCGCGTGCCGCTGCTGCTGCCCGCCCGCAAACACTGGGCAGTGGGGCAGCATTTGTACTGGGAGCTGTTCAGCCAGAGCATCTCCATGGGTCTGATGAGCAGCATCGTGTCTGCGGGGTCGGTGGTGCTGCAATACGGCATCAACGGGCTGGGCACACTGACCATTGCGGGGCACACCGCCGCGCGCAAGCTGTTCTCCTTTACCAGTATGCCGCTGATCTCCATGGCAAACGCAGGCTCTACCTTTGTCTCTCAGAACCGGGGCGCAGGTCAGCCGGAGCGGGTGCGCAAGGGAATGCGCACCATGTACCTGTGCTCGGTGGTCATCATGGCGGCAGAGGTAGTACTGATGCAGCTTTTTGCCCGGCAGCTGGTGCAGCTGATCTCCGGTTCCTCCGCGCCCCTCGTGCTGGAAAACGGCGCACGGTATCTGATGTGGAACGCGCCGTTCTACGCGGTGCTGGGGGTGCTGCTGTGCACCCGGTACGCTTTGCAGAGCCTTGGGCAGAAGGTGCTGCCGCTGTTTTCCAGCGTCATCGAGCTGGTAGGCAAGGTGATCTTTGTGCTGGTGTTCATCCCGCGCTACGCCTACAACGCCGTCATCCTGTGCGAGCCCATCATCTGGTGCTTCATGGCGGCATATCTCGTGGCGGTGTACCGCCGCGACGCCTTTGTGTATCCGAAAAAGAATCAATGAATAAACAAAAAAACAAGCACCGGAGCGTCTGTGGACGCTCCGGTGCTTGTTTTTATGATGTTTTTACCATGCGGAAGGTCTTTCCGCGCTTAATGCAGTCCAGCAG
>ERZ1034976.1928-NODE-1928-length-15030-cov-6.773356_pt1 | contig 15030 bp, 6 predicted proteins | sample MGYA00520623_ERZ1034976 | MGnify/ENA primary metagenome ERZ1034976 (study PRJEB33766, sample SAMN09781774) | gut metagenome | biome: gut microbiome | host: Homo sapiens | place: Madagascar | study: EMG produced TPA metagenomics assembly of the PRJNA485056 data... | reverse complement strand
CTTGCACATTCTGTAAACTATGTTATCACACTATACAGGCTTGCCCCTCCCGTTGAATCGTAGTTATTGATTTTCTCAGCGTTATTAATCTATCAATTATCAATAGTGGATTGCAATCAAATTTTCATTTTAATCTATTAACTTGATTTTTGATGATTGCAATGATGTTTCGGGAGGGGCAAGCAAGGCAAGGATGCCTAAAATGAACGCCCAAAGGCTTTGCTTCCCTGCGATTGTGGTCGCAAAGCTAACAAAGCATTCTTGTAGGGATAGAGAACCGGCATTTTTGAAAAAACAGACTTTTTCTACAAACAAAAGTGGTCACGGTGATATGATGTGACCGCTTTTGCATAAATATCAAAATTCATTCGATATTGAAAGGCTTACTATGGAACGCAGTCATATAGACGTGAGATTTGCTTATGAATATGGCGATAAATCGCTCCCGAAAATAAAAGAGCTTGTTTGCGAAAAACCGGACAGCAAAAAGAAAATAATACTGGAATATCTGAGAGAGCATTGTGTAATCTGCTGTCCCGGTACAGAGCGTGACATTATAAATCCCGACGAAATTATCGGTTACGGAAACATCTATTCGGATGGGCTGTACTACTGGACTGATGTTTTTACAAATTATGTAGACAAATACAATGTTCCTGTTCCGGCTGAATTCAGAAAGCGTATAATGAGCAATTACGAGTCAAGACGTAAACGTCATATGTTACTCAGAATGGTGAACCGTCTCGAAATATACAATGAGGCGGCTTATGACAAACGGTACAGAGTGTGTATTCACAGAAACGGTCTTATTGAATACAGAGATTTGTTCCAAAGCAATGATGACATTCTGTTTCGGATAAATAAAGAAACGGCAGGTCATATTATTAACCCGGCGGCTTCTGAATTGTTTTGCTATGATTCCGATAATCACGGTAAAGCACTTATTGACGGATACCACTGGAAACTGACTTTTATGCAAAACGAAAGAATCATTGATATAATCGAGGGAACAAACGGAGAGGATAACCGGAGATATAATCAAATAAAGTCGGTAATAGAATTTGCGGAACGGTTTATTCCATATGACTTAGGTTCAGCTTATATGTGTATAAATTAAAAGCACTTTAGACTTCATAATATATCAACAAAGTTCGGTAATCATCCGGCAATCACTCTCACTATAGTTGAATTCTTCTCAACAAACGAGCTATAGACAAATCTGCTGAAATCGAATATTATTATAGCAGGAGCTCCAAATGAACAGTACGGAGGAAAACACTATGCTAAATCTAGGGCTTAAACTTGGCGAAAACCTAAAGAAATTCCGATTACAGCGTGAGCTTACACAGGAACAGCTTGCTGATGTTCTAGGTGTGTCGGCACAGGCAGTGAGCCGCTGGGAGAACGGAACGACTTATCCCGATATAACGCTATTGCCGACTATTGCGAGCTACTTTGAAATTACTCTTGACGAGCTTATGGGAATGGAGAATTGGAGGAGCGAGGAACAGCTAAAAGAATTGCTCGGACAGCTTGAAGAGAATGGCTCAAAGGGCTTGATCTATGAGAATATTCTGCTACTGCGTGATGCGGTAAAAACCTATCCTACAAATTATGAGCTTCAATTCAGGCTTGTCAATCAACTGGCATTCTGTGAATACAAAGACGGTCGGGGATTGTCCGAAGAAGAAAAAATCAGCTTCAATCGTGAGGCTGCCGAAATAGGAAATCGTATTTTATCGCATTGCACAGACGGTGCGATTATTAACCAAACAACTCAGCAGCTTTGCTATATCTATTCAAGTCTCGGAGAAAAGGAAAAGGCGATTGAATACGCTAAGAAGCTTCCCAATATAGGATGTACCGATACAGTAGTTCTCGGGGATTTATATGAGGGAGAACAGCAGAAAACACATCTGAAACGTGCAATAAAGTGGTATACAAGTATATTTTGGTGTGCGTTAATAAATCTGGCTGACCTCGGATACAGGAATGAAACTATGTCCGATGCGGAAAGAATAGAAATAATGAAAAAGGCGCTTGCGATTCTTGAACTTGTATTTGATGACGGCGATTATCTTAATTACAGCGGTACAGTGTCAATTACGCATAGGTATATTGCTGATCTGGCTATGTCTGAGGGCGATTATGAGCTCGCGTTATCAAGTCTTGAAAAAGCGGCTCAATTTGCTGTAATGTCAGATACGCTACCCGAAAATGCACGGCACACATCTGTGCTTTTAAATAATCTCGAATATAGTCCGTTTAATACTATCAAGAATTACGATTTCACAGACTGTCGGGAATTGTACGATAAAATGCAGATGGATAGCTATGATGCAATTCGTGATGACAAACGGTTCACAGCCGTTCTTGAGAAAATCGGCAAGTATTGCTGAGTTGTCATTCTTCGGAAGACGCTGATAGTCGGTACTAAAAGGTAAAAATATAACGGGTACCGGTAAATTTCCGATACCCGTTTTGCGTATTTATTGCCTGTCAATCTTCACATCATACCGCCTGAGCCAATATTCTATCTGCAAGAGATATGCGAAAATCTGCGGCGAGGTCATAAGCTGACCGTACCAGTTCCCCTCAAACAGTGTCGGATTGTCGCACAGCCGTAACAGCTTTTCACGGCTGACGATTTCGGTAAGGCGGCAATCCTTGTCGGCAAGCACCGCCCTCATCCTGCGGATAACCTCGGCGAGATAGGTCGGGTTGTGGGTCTTGGGATACGGCGATTTCTTGCGCCAAAGCACGTCATCGGGCAGTATGCCTTTCATCGCACGGCGGACAATGCCTTTTTCCCTGCCGCCTGCCGCCTTTATCTCCCACGGAATATTGAAAGCGTAACGGGCGATTCTGTGGTCGCAGAACGGCACCCTGACCTCAAGCCCATGAGCCATACTCATTCTGTCCTTGCGGTCAAGCAGGCATTGCATAAACCAATAGAAGTTCAGCATGAACATCTCACGCATACGTCTGTCCTTGCGGCTGTCGGTGTCGAGATATTCGGTGTTCTTCAGCGTTTCGTTACAGCAGAAGTTGACGTAATCATTCGGGTCGATGTCACCCAGTATCCCCTCGCAGAGCAGATCCGCACGGGATGCGGTCGAGCAAGCCCACGGGAAGCCCGGTTTGTAGAGAATTTCCTCGTTGTGATACCACGGATAGCCGCCGAAGATTTCATCGGCGCATTCACCGCTGAGAGCAACGGTGAAATTGCCCTTGATAGCCTTGCAGAACAGGTACAGAGAGCTGTCCACGTCTGCCATTCCGGGCAGGTCACGGGCATAGGTTGACAGCTCCAGAGCGTCGGTCAGAGCGGGTGTATCGACCTCGACATTGATGTGCTTAGAGCCGATGAACGCTGACATTTTCCGTATCCACGGTGCGTCCATATCGGGCTGGAATTTACTGCTGTGGAAGTTCTTGTCGTTGTCCTTGTAGTCGATTGAATAGGTGGTGAGCTGTCGTCCGCTTTGCTCAAATTCACGGGCGGCAACGGCGCTTATGATACTGCTGTCAAGACCGCCCGAAAGCATGGTGCAAAGCGGAACATCGCTGACAAGCTGGCGCTTTATGGCATCGGTGAGGAGGTAGGCTATGTGCTGCTCGGTCTCCTCGGCGGATTCCTTATGGGGAAGGGCGTGGAGCGACCAGTAGGTGCGCTTTCTGAGGCCGCATCGGCAGTACATGGCACACTCGGCGGGGCGAAGCTCCCTGATCCCTTTGAAGATGCCGCTTCCCGGCTTTCTTGCAGGGCCTAAGAGCATTATCTGGGCGATGCCGTCACGGTCGATCACCGGCTCTATCATAGGGTGGGCGAGGAGCGTTTTTATCTCGGATGCAAAGATAAGGCCGCCTGCGTATTCGTAGTAAAACAGCGGCTTCACGCCGATTCTGTCACGGGCAAGGAAGAGTTGTTTTTCTTTTTCCTGCCACACGGCAAAGGCGTATATCCCGTTGAGCTTGTCGAGGCAGGCTTCACCCCAGGTGATGTATGCCCAGAGCAGTACCTCCGTGTCGCCGGAGGAGGTGAACGAAATGCCCGTAGATTCAAGCTCAGAGCGGATTTCGGCGGTGTTGTAAAGCTCGCCGTTATAGACGATAGTGTAGCTGTCGAGGGCGGTTTTACGGGTCATAGGCTGGGCGCTTCGGGCGGGGTCTATGACGCTAAGGCGGCGGTGGGCGAGGGCACAGTTATCATCGGTGTAGAAGCCGCCGCTGTCGGGACCTCTCGGAACCATTGTCTGAGCCATTCTACGCATTATTGCGGCGCTGTCGCACAGTCTGCGGCAATCTATCCAACCTGCTATTCCACACATTAAAAATCACCTCATTATGTAAATTTATGGTATATTATGGTTGATACAAGAGTAGTATATGCTTTGAAAATAATTTCCGTGAATGGAAATATCAAGGTGATGATTCGATTATAATAAAAAACTGCGTTTTTCCGCATTGCAAAGGGGTTTTGGCAGAACAGACAGCATACGCACAGGTTGATGAATTATGATGAATTTTAGAATTGATGGGAAGGCGGGGGAATGCAGTTGCATTTTATCATATATCGCACTAATTATAATGATATTAATATATTTATTGTTTCTAACGCAATTTGCTGTTTTGCGTGTTAATTTTGTCGAAAATATTGACATTTCGGCAAACAGTGGTATCATTAAAATGAATAGTTGTAAGCATTATACTTGCTATTGCAATATGATGAGGAGAGTGTATTATGAAACTTAAAAGATTTGCTGCAGGGCTTGTTGCGGCGGTGATGGCATTTGCCGTTCTGGGTACGCCTTTGGGGGATATTTTGCCGTTTGTAAGGGAGAGCGTGGCGACGACGGCAGGGGCGGAGAGTTATGGGGATTATACATACAAGGTGCTTGACGATGGGACTGTTGAAATTACAGAGTACAAAGGGATGGCAAGCGCTGTTAATATACCTGATACAATTTATGGCAGGAAAGTAACAAGTATTGGATTTTATGCTTTTCAAGCAAATGAAAAAGTAACCAGTATATTTATGCCAGAAGGAATAACGAATATAGAAGGAAGTGCATTTTCTTCTTGTACGAAACTAACTGAGATAACGATACCCAAAAGCGTAACCCGTATAGGTTTTTACGCTTTTGCTAACTGTGCACGACTTCAAAGTATAATTATACCAGATGGTGTGCAAAAAATAGGAGATTACACTTTTATTGAGTGCATGCAACTTACTAATATAACGATACCAAAAAGTGTAACAAGTATAGGCGATTCTGCTTTTTGTGGTTGTAAAAAACTTACGAGTATAACGATTCCAGAAAGTGTGACAAGTATAGGTGATAGTGCGTTCTTTGAATGTATAAGTCTTACAAATATGTCTATACCTCATAGCGTTAGGTGCATAGGTAACTATGCTTTCTACAAATGCACTGGTCTTATCGATGTAACATTATCTAGTGGAGTGACTAGTATAGGTGCGTGTGCCTTTGAAGAGTGTAAGAGACTAACAAGTATAGAGATACCAAACAGTGTGGAAAAAATAGGTCCTGGAGCTTTTTCTCATTGCTCAAAACTTGTTACGATAGAAGTGGATAAACACAATTCCAGATATAGCTCTTCTCAAGGCGTTTTGTTCAATTATGATAGAACGGAAATATTATGCTATCCTGCTGGTAAAACGGATGAGAATTATAATATACCTGATAGTGTGACAAATATATGCAGCGATGCTTTTTCAGGATGTAATAACCTTAAATATGTAACTATACCTGATGCTGTTACAATTATAGGAGGAAACGCTTTTGAAGATTGTACAAATCTTATGAATATATCGATACCGAATGGTGTTACAAATATAAATAGTGGAACTTTTTGTGATTGCAGTAATCTTGAAAATATTACGATACCTGATAGTATAATTAGTATAGGTAAAAGTGCATTTCTTGATTGCTCAAGTCTTATTGCTGTTACAATTCCAAATGGAGTTCCCAAGATAGACGATAGTACATTTGTTGGATGTAGATCTCTAAAAAATATAACAATACCTGACAGTGTGACTAGTATCGAAAATTGCGCATTTGCACACTGTAATATGCTGTCGAGTGTAAAGATATCGGATAGCGTAAATTACATAGATGACAGTGCTTTTTATAATTGTAATTCATCACTTGTCATAAAAGGCAAGGTTAATTCGGAGGCTGAGAAGTTTGCTAAAAAGAAAGGTTATAAATTTGTTTCTGTCGGTTACAGCAAACCTGCTATAAGCACAAAAAGCTCATACAATATTAAAATAGTTGATAACAACGGTAATCCGATAAAGAATGCGACGATTTCTGTCGATACAATAAGCCGTAAAGCTACAGGGGGATTTGCAAGTATTTCTTTTCCGTCTGCTGAAAGAATATGGAAAGTATCTGCCGACAAATATGTTGACAAATATATTTCGGCAAATGAACTGACGGCTGATGTCAATACGATAATCATGTACCCTGTCGGCGTTGCACAGAAATGTTATGCCGATAAGGTTTATTACAGCGAAAAATCCGATATAGACACGGTGTACACAAGCGGAAAAATCAATAATTATGTAAATGATTTTCAGGCTACAGAGGTGCTGACAGGTGCGAAAACCATTGATCTTGTAAGAAAAGAATATGGGGTTATAAAAAATTATGACTTCTATCTGTACTGTGCTTCCGACAGTGATGAAAATGCTACATACGAGGTGTATGACGGAGAGAAGCGCCTGACAACATCAAGCACAAAGAAAATCAAGCTCAATACATCTATGCTTAATGAAAGCTCTTCTCTATGGATAGTTGAAAAGTTTTCGGACGGCTCAAGAAACCACTACGGAGTCAATCTTAAAGCGGTTGACAATAAGGTGAGTGAAAACAGCTTTGAGCTTTCAACAGGAAGCGTGTCGATAGCACCGAGCGATGACCTTTCGTGGCTTGGCTCGTGGAATATTGATGTCCCGTCATTCCCATTATATGCTAAATGCACCGGCGATGAAATCAGGATAGGTGTAGGCGTAACTAAGGATGTGCTTGATTCTGACAGCAAATTCTTTGATTATAAGGATTCCTTTGATAAGCTGAAGGATTCAAGGAAGAACGCAAGTCCTTTGCTGAAAGCAAAAACCTTAGCTGAGCTGAAAAGCAAGTATATCAAAAGTAACGGAAAAACAAAGCTGCCGGGATTAAAGGACGGATTCGATCTGACAATAGTCGGTTGCGGTTATGCGAAGATACAGCCCGGACAGGATACCTATACGCTCGGTGTAAATGTAATAGTAACCGCAGATTATTCGGTAACGCTTTCACATCAGTTTTTTGTAGGTGTAATTCCTGTAACTGTAAATATCAAAGCCGGAGCTTCTGTCAAGGGAAACTTTGATATGAGCTGGGTAAAGAACGGCAACAGCAGCGGATTTGCAAACAATACTGTTCTGGAGCTTACTGTCGAGCCGTATTTCAAGCCTTATGCCGGAATAGGTATTGACAAGGTTGCAAATGTAGGCGTGTACGGCAGTCTTGCTATGCCGATTAAAATCACGTTTATGAGCCCTGATAAAAACGCAAAGGGCGTCAACTCGGTAGATATAAAAGGCGAGGCGGGGCTCAGGGCAAATGTAATGTGGTTTACATATAACTACACTATATTCAAGGGTTCAAGAAATCTTTATACAAAACCGCAAAGTATGATGACGGCTACAATAGAGCAACGTATTGATGTGTTGAACAGTATCGCTTATGCGGCGCAAAGTCAGCAAGAGCCGATAGAAGAAATATTTGATATAGACAATTACGATATTGTAAAAGAGAGTGCTTCTGCGGAATTTACAAACAGCAATAGCGGTCTTATCGCCGGAAATATGTCGCAGTTTTCTTCATCGGATATTCTGACCTCGGAAGATATGACGATACTTGCAACGGTCAATACCGATGAAAGCCGTGGCATAAACAATCAGAGCTATATTGTAACATCCGTCTATAAGGACGGCAAATGGAGTACACCTGAAAGAATAAATGACAGCGTGTACAGCAAGCTTGCACCGAAGCTGTATAAGAGCGGTGACGATATATTCCTTATATATCAGCAGGCGACAAAGGAGTTTACCGATGACGCCGCCAACAGTGAAATAACGGATAATATCGGTATCGCAGTTTCAAAATTCAATCCCGACACGATGAAGTTTGAAAACACGAATATGATATACAGCAAAGAGGGATACAGCTTTGCTCCGAAAACTGACGGAAATCTTGCGGTATGGGTAAATAACGGGGACGGTAATCCGTTCGGCAACACCGATAATAACAGCATTGTTGTTTATGACGGAGAGAATGTAACAGAACTAAAAACGGAAATCGGCAACGTTCTTTCGGCTGATGTCGGTACACTGGCTGGCAACAGTTATATAGCCTATACTGTCGATAAGGACGGCGATCTGACGACCACAGACGATATACAGCTTTATATCACTTCTTCCGACGGCAGTAAAACAAATCTTGTTGCGCAGGGTGATATAGACAGTATTGCATTCAGCAATAAAAAATATGATATGTTGCTGTGGAGAGATGGCGGAAAGCTGAGTTATCTCAATTCAGAGAATACGGATTTTGTAATCAGTACCGATAAGGTTGTCGGCAACTTCTTCGGAGTGCTTGATGACAATACGATATACTATTTCGACAGTGCAAATCAGTCAGAGAGCGCTTTATATGTGATGAATTATAACGGCACAGACTGGACTATGCCATATCTTTATTCTTCAACAGACGGTAATGTTGTCTATGCAGGTTCTGACGGTTATAATGTATTCTACAGCACCTGTGACGATGAAACGTACAGCGGTCAGAGAAAGCTGTACTCGGTAAAGATAAAAACGGTCAGCGATATACAGGTCAACTATATTGATTTTGATCCGGCATATCTTGTCAATTCCTCACAGATACCGATAGATGTATCGCTTACTAACAACGGCTCGGAAACGGTGCAGACGGCAGCGTTCAGAATATCCGATGAGCAGATGAACACGATAAACACCTATACGCTGGAAAACCTTAATATAGAGCCGGGTGAAACGTCGGAATGCACCCTGCTTATTAAGCCCGAAGATAACTGTATCGGCAAGAAGATATATGTTACGGTAACAGAGCCTTCCGATCCATCGGTGCTTACAGATGAGGCGCTTGACGCTGATCTTGAAAACGACAGAACTCCCGAAAACAACAGATATGGTCTTGACTTCACTAAATCTGACCTTGAGGTGAAAACGGAAGAGTATAAGTTTGGTGAAAGCCATTCGCTTATATTTACCGTTCTCAACAATACCGATGTTGTAACAGGCGGAACGCTGAAGGTATCTGACAGCACGGGTAAGGAGATACTCAGCAGACACTTTGACAATATTTCGTTCAACGAATCCAAGATTGCCGAGCTTGACGAATCGGAGCTTGTGCCGGAGGGTAAATTCAGCGATGAGATAACGGTTACCGTTATCAGCGACAATGACGAATATTATGACTACAACAATACGGCTACACAGTGGATCTCGCTCACGTTTGACGAGAAGTTCAACGATTTTTCGGCAACGGATATAAATAAGAACGGTCTGACATTGAAATGGGACGGCATATCGGAAAAATGCGGAGTTTTCATTGAACAGCTTGTCGGTGACGAGTGGAAAGAGATAGCAACTCTGAATGACGGCTCTGTAGGCAAATATGCTGTCAGCGGACTTACTGAATCAACAAAATACGAGTTCAGAATAAGAGCATTTAAAAATTACGGCAGTGAAACAGGCTACAGCGAATGTAAAATGCTTGAGGTAAGTACCTGCCATGTGTTTGGCGAATGGCAAACCACGGTTAAGCCCACCTGTACTGAGGGCGGTGAAATGATACGCAGCTGCTCGGTATGCGGGGCGGAGGAAACCAAGACGATTGATGCACTCGGACATGATTATTCTGATCGGTGGACGGTCGATGAAGAAGCCGACTGCGTTAATAACGGCTCGAAGTCAAGGCATTGCTCAAGATGCGATGCAAAGACAGATGTTACTGTAATTGAGGCAAAGGGTCACACAGAAGTAACCGACAAGGCAGTAGCCGCAACCTGCACAAAGACAGGTCTTACAGAGGGCAAGCATTGCTCGGTTTGTAATGCGGTTATCAAGGCACAGGAAAAAATAGCGGCTACTGGGCATAAATATGTTGAAACCGTGGTTGAACCAAGCTACAGCAACAGAGGGTATACATTGTACGAATGCTCGGTGTGCGGTTACAGCTATAAGGATAATTATGAGGAACAGCTTATAGTTCCTGCGGTTACGGGTTTTGCTTCCGGCTCGCAGACAAAATCATCGGCGGTACTCGGCTGGGATAAGGTTTCCGGTGCGGACGGATATGCGGTCGAACTGTACACGGGCGGAAAGTGGAACGAGGTGTTCAGGACTTCCGACAGCAGTGTTACAAGCTGTACTGTAGGTTCTCTCAAGGCGGATTCAATCTATTCGCTCAGGATAAGGGCATTCAAAGATACCGATGACGGCACTGTCTATAGCGACTACACAAGACTTGCGGTAAAGACTAAGCTTTCAGGTGTTACGGGGCTGAAGGCGCAGGGCGTTACGGCTACGGCGGTAAAGCTGGACTGGGCAAGAAATGCAGGTGCTACGGGCTACATAATCGAGCAGTACAAGGGCGGAAAGTGGACGCAACTTGCAGTTACGAAAAATAACACGACATTGACCTTCACGGTCAAGGGGCTTGCGGAATGCACTCCGTATTCATTCCGTGTAAAAGCGTATAAGAATGACGGCGGCAAGACAAATTACAGCGACTATGTGACTGTCAAAGCGTCAACGCTTTTAGGTGCGGTGAAGAACGCCAAGGTCACATCGACCACGGGTACATGGATTACGCTCGGCTGGGACAGAAATACCGGTGCTACGGGTTATGTCCTTGAACAGTATAAGGGTGGACGGTGGACGGAAATTGCGGTCACCAAAAACAACACCACGCTTTTCTTTACGGTAAAGGGGCTGAGAAACGATACCACATATTCGTTCAGAATAAAAGCGTATAAAACGGTCGGAGATACAACAACTTACGGCAGTTATGTAAGAGTAGTCGGAACAACTGATATACCGAATGTGGCAAAGTTTACTGGTTCTGCGGTTTCTGCAAGTGCGGTGAAACTCGACTGGAGCAAGAATGACAAGGCAACGGGCTACGTTATCGAGCAGTATAAGGGTGGACGGTGGACTGAAATCAAGGCTGTGGATAATGATATTACCGAAATCACGGTTGAGGGGCTTGCAAAGGGTACGGCATATACGTTCCGCATCAAATCTGTCAAAACGGTTGACGGTGCGGACAAGAGCAGCGAGTATGCAAGCGTTAAGGTTGCTACGGATAAGTAAGTTCTAAATATCAATGCCCACCGCTACGGGATCTCCTGTGGCGGTGGGCTTTGTATATGATAAAAAGTGCTTTATTATGCGGTTTGGGAGGGTCAGAAAGGCGGCTTTTGATAATTTCAAAAATTTTTTCGAAAACCCCCTTGATTTTTGTAAATTTATATGTTAGAATAAGCAACGGGTAAACGATTACACGAACGGCGATAAAACGTTGCGGATTGTGATAAGTTATGATAAGCTGTGATAAATCAAGGCAGGCTGAAATGGGTCGTGAAAAGCTGTGATGAATCAAAGCAGGCTGTGACAGGTTGCGATGAGCTGTGAAGGCTGTGACGGTTGTAAAAAAACATAGCAAGTTACAAATTATGCAATGGCTGTTTGTGGGGCGGAGCGGTGTGAAAAGCGCCGTGAGCGGAGGGTCGTTTAGCGAGAAGTAGCGGGGGAATACCCGTATGGAAAGTAAATTTTGGCGGAAGTGTGACCGCCGTTTTGAAAGGAAAGGTATAATCTATGAAGTATTCAGACGGTTTCTGGATGAACAAGTCGGGCTACGACGTAAACTATGCAACTCAGATCTATGAGGTGAAGGCTACAGACAACTCGATAACCGTATATGCCACTAACCAGTGGATCGGTAACAGAGGAATGACGCTTGGCGGTCCTGTTCTTGAGATCACCTTTACATCTACGCTTGCCGATTCAATCAAGGTTACGATTGAGCATTACAAGGGTGCTGTAAAGAAGGGTCCGGACTTCACATTATATGAGGATGCAAACTTCAAGCCTGTTATAAACGAGAAGGACGAGTACTGGGAGCTTGTTTCGAACAAGACTTCGGTAAGAATCGGCAAGGCAGGCGGAGCGTGGGATATAAAATACTTCTATGACGGAAAGCTGCTCACAAAGGAAGGCTGGAGAACAACTTCTTATATCGAAGAACAGCCCTGGCTCACAGACTACCGTATGGAAGGCACAAAGGCGGAGCGTTTCTACGCACACGCATCTACAGACGAGCCTGCAAGAATAAGAGAGATGCTCAACATCTCCGTAGGCGAGAACATCTACGGTTTCGGCGAGAAGTTCTCTACATTCGTAAAGAACGGTCAGACGGTAGAAGTATGGAACAACGACGGCGGTACCTGCTCTGAGCAGACATACAAGTCGATCCCCTTCTATGTATCATCGAGAAACTACGGTGTATTTGTAAATCACCCCGAGAACGTTACGTTTGAAGTAGCAAGCGAAACGGTTTCAAAGGTTGCTTTCTCCGTTCAGGGCGAGAGAATGGAATACTTCGTAATGGGCGGTAAGACAATCGCAGATGTACTCGGCATTTACACAACGCTGACAGGTAAGCCTGCACTTCCTCCTGCATATACATTCGGTCTGTGGCTGACAACATCATTCACTACAAACTATGACGAGGAAACAGTTTCGTTCTTCATAGACGAAATGGCAAGACGTGATATTCCTCTGGAGGTATTCCACTTCGACTGCTTCTGGATGAAGGAATTCAACTGGTGCGACTTCACCTGGGATAAGAGAATGTTCCCCGATCCTAAGGCTATGCTCGCACGTCTTAAGGAAAAGAAAATTGAAATCTGCGTATGGATTAACCCCTATATTGCTCAGCAGTCATCCTTATTTGACGAGGGCGTAAAGAACGGCTACTTCATCAAGAAGACGGACGGCGGCGTATTCCAGTGCGATATGTGGCAGCCCGGTATGGCTATCGTTGACTTTACGAATCCTGAGGCTTGCAAGTGGTACAAGGCAAAGCTGAGAACACTGTGTGAGATGGGCGTTGACGCATTCAAGACGGACTTCGGTGAGAGAATACCCACAGCCGATGTTGTATACAGCGACGGTTCCGATCCTTACAGAATGCACAACTACTACACATATCTCTACAACAATTGCGTATTTGAGGTGCTTGAGGAATTCTACGGCAAGGATAAGGCTTGTCTGTTCGCACGTTCTGCTACGGTCGGCGGTCAGCAGTTCCCTGTACACTGGGGCGGTGACTGCTTCAGCCAGTACGAATCAATGGCTGAAACGCTCCGTGGAGGACTTTCACTCTGCTTATCAGGCTTTGGCTACTTCAGCCACGATATTTCTGGCTTTGAGGCTACAGGTTCACCCGACTTATATAAGAGATGGTCTGCATTCGGTCTTATGTCTTCACATTCAAGACTTCACGGTAACAGCTCATACAGAGTACCGTGGAACTTTGACGAAGAAGCGTGCGACGTTCTGCGTCACTTCACAAAGCTCAAGGGTCGCCTGATGCCGTATCTGTTCGCTAACGCAGTAAAGGCTCACGAAAAGGGCGTTCCTATGATGAGAGCTATGGTTATGGAATACAGCGACGATCCTGCCTGCTTACCTCTTGACAGACAGTATATGTTCGGTGATAACCTGCTTATCGCTCCCGTATTCAACGAGGAGGGTACTGCTCAGTTCTATCTGCCCAAGGGCAAGTGGACCGATATTCAGACAGGAGAAGTTCTTGAGGGCGGTAACTGGTATGACAAGAAGTATGACTACTTCTCAATGGGTATGTATGCTAAGCCCAACAGCATAATCGCTTACGGTAACTTTGAGCGTAACTTCGCATATGACTATGTTGAGGGTGCAAAGCTCGTTATCTATCAGCTTGAGGACGGCAAGAACACTCAGTGCAAGATCTACGATAAGGACGCTAAGCTTGAGCTTACTGTTATGGCTGAGAGAAACGGTGATACAATCACTGTTACACATACTGCTACAGACAAGCACTTCACAGTTGAAAGCGCAGAGGGTCTTAATGTAGTTATAAGCAAGTAATTATAACGGAATATAAAGGAACGGTCGGCAGATGCCGACCGTTTTGCTTGTAGAAAAAGGGTCTGTGGTATAATCCGTTTTCTATAGATTGAAGCACAGCAACGTATAACTCTATGGTTGCTGTGCTTATTTTTATAACTCGATACATTGCGGAATATTATCCGCATTTTTCCGCTGTTCAATCCGGACAATTCAGAAATAATACAAAACCGTGTAAATCTGTTCTGCTGATGAAGCACCTGTGCCGCAGTTTCCCTGAAAAATTCAGATTTATATATGTTTTGCAAGCTCTGCGGAAAGCTGCTTAAACAGCTTTTTGTTTTCGTCGGTCATCTGTCTGTAATTCATTATCAGTTCTCTTTCTTCAAAAGTGTAATCACGGTTGCCTTCCGTACCAAACAAGTAATCTACCGACACCCCAAGCTTATCAGCTATTTTTTTTACAAGTTCAAAATCCGGCTGACGTGTATTTCTGATATATCCGTTCAGTGTTGTCGGCGCTATATTCAACTGTCTTGCAAATTCTCTTTGTGAAATTTCCCTGTCATCAAGTATACTTTTAAGGCAATCTCCAAAATTCATATCATCACCTTCCCTTTCTAATAATACCCGATATTCATGTAGAAATTATACAACAGCAATTCAGATTATTTAGGAAAATTCACGAAACGCAAATATTTCTATTGACTTGTACGCATTTCGAGTATATAATTTGATTATAAAAAAGAAAGCCGACATATCTTTAATAAGTTTGATTCACAGCCGGAATAATGTCA
>ERZ1034976.1927-NODE-1927-length-15041-cov-9.679167_pt1 | contig 15041 bp, 16 predicted proteins | sample MGYA00520623_ERZ1034976 | MGnify/ENA primary metagenome ERZ1034976 (study PRJEB33766, sample SAMN09781774) | gut metagenome | biome: gut microbiome | host: Homo sapiens | place: Madagascar | study: EMG produced TPA metagenomics assembly of the PRJNA485056 data... | reverse complement strand
CGAGGTAAAAGATGTGTGTTCCTATGTTAGTGACAACACATGTGGAGACGGTAGTATTGATGTCAAAAGTGAACCCTAAGAAGTGAAAATAATGTAGAAAATAAAAGGCTTTTCAGAGAGCTATCGTTATTGAGTACGATTGGCTGCTGGAAAGCCTTTCTTTTTATGCTCGTAAATGGCTTTGTGGGAACTGGTCCATAAGGCAAGGTTGACACTAGGGGATATTTTGCAGAAGCTGATGTAGAGGTCTGCGATGTGTTAAAAAAGAATCAGCATGAAGAACATATTGAGGCCGGAACGATATTGATCAATCCGATGATATTCTTCATGAGAAATGTTGGATCTAAAAACAATACTATAGTTCATGAAGCAGTTCACTGGGATCGTCATAGTGATTTCTTCGAATTACAAAAACTTCTAAACGATGACGTCAGTCATATCAAATGCGAGGTGGTTGAATCATATGATGGTAAAACAGAGGGGATAGATAAAGCTCTAAAATGGATGGAGTGGCAGGCGAATGCCCTTACACCACATATTTTAATGCCAGCAGTGACAACAACGGCAAAATTCAAAGATATTCTTGTTGAGACTCGAAAAACATATCCGCTGGAAAGAGAAGCCGTAATTTCAGAATATGCAATTACGGAATTAGCGAGCTTTTTCAATGTCTCAATTATATCAGCGAAGATTAGAGTGATGGAACTCGGATTCGATTTTGCGGAAGGCACAAATGTTTATGTAGATGGAAAATATTATCCACCGTATAGCTTCAGAAAAGGAAGCTTAAAAAGAAATCAAACATTTACAATTGATGCCAAGAATGCAGTCATTGAGTCCTATGTTAATCCTGCTCTTTCTGCACAAGTAAAAAATGGAAGTATCATATATGCGAATTGCATGTACTGCATCAATGACGCTAGATATATTACGCGTAATGATAATGGCACCCCGATACTTACAGATTATGCTCTGGAGCATGTCGATGAATGTTGTCTGATATTTGATAGAAAGACGCGTATCAGCAGCAAGTATGATGATTCATACTAGCCCATGCGAAGAAAGATTACAGCCTCCTGGCGAATGAGATTGACATCCTGAGGGATAAAAAGCAAGAAATTCTGGTGAAGAGAGCTGAGACGGAAGGGGTAAAGAAAAAGGTGGCGGAACTGACGGATTTCCTTCAGGAAGCGCCACAGGAACTTACTGAATATGATGAACTGATGGTACGAAAGTACATTGATCAGATTAAGATATATGAAGATCACTTCACGGTTTGTTTTAAGGCAAAGGTAGATATAGACATTCAAAGATAATAACGACGACGTATGGCAGGGGATTTTTTCCTCTGCTTTTCTGTTGTTAACATAATATACCTTGACAATAAATTTGTCAAGGTATATTATGTTTTCATGAGGAGGATACATCGATGGAAGAAATTCAGAGAATGCAAGATAACTTATTGTTGATAAGAAGAACTGTAGGATGGACTGCAGAGGAATTTGGAGATCAAATTGGTGTAACCCGTCAAACGATAAATAATATCGAAAGCGGTAGAAATAAACTTACAAAGACACAGTATATTGCGATGAGAAGTGTTATTGAAGCTGAGATGGTAAAACATCCAGATGAAACACAAATGTTAAGAGCACTTTTGGATATGCTGGTTGATCATCCTGAAAATTACTCAAAGGAAGATTACGAATCGTTATTAGAGAAAGCTAACATGATGTCACCATCTATCCTAGCTGGAACCTCAACTAGAGAAAATGTGTCAAAAGAGTGGATGAAAGCAGCTGGCGCAGTAGGCGCTATTGCGGCTGTTGCCGCCGGAGCTGCAGCATTACCATTACCGGTAGCAGGTGTACCTCTTGCTGGTGCGATAATTGGCGGATGGTTAGGAAAAGCTGTAAAAGCTACAAGCAGAAAGAAGGGTGATAAGTAATGGCAAAAGAAGTAGGTGGCTATATTACTAAAAAGAAAGATATGAATTTTCAGAGTGTTGAAGCCCTTCAATCTGTGGTTAATGTTGTAAATGAGGCAGTAGCGGCACTTAATGATAAAAAGAGAACGATTCGAGAAAGTGCAATTCCGGAAGTACTTGCAGGTGCGCTTGGAGCTGGCATTGGTGGTGTAGGATCATTTGCTGCTTTATATGGATTAGGATCAGTTGTTGGCTTATCTGCTGCAGGTATTACTTCGGGATTGGCAGCAGCTGGCGGTATCGTTGGTGGTGGAATGGTGGCAGGCGTATTTGTGCTTGCAGCACCAATTGCCGTGTTAGGTGGTGTTGGTGTAGGTGTTGCTTCACATCTTAAGCATAAGCAACTTCGTCAAGAGAAGGAACGTCTGTATAAGGAAGCATTAAGTAAGCACGATGCAATTATTAAGGCATTGAAGGAAGAAGCTGATGCAGATAAAGAGCGTTTAGATTATCTGCAAAGTTTGAATATTCTGCTTCAAAGAGCTATCGAGGACTTACAGAAGGATTTAGGCGTAGCTTAAGTAGGAGGTCTTATGGTAGATATTGATAATGAATTAGAAAGAACTGAAGAGCAAGAATATTCTGCTTTGGATAGGATGTTTGGAGCAATTGAAGAGCATCCTAAGGAAGCTGGTGTTGGTGTAGGACTAACAGTTTTAGCATTAATTGGATTGAATATTAAGCAGTGGTTTTCTGGGAAAAAGGAGACCAAAAGGCATTTAGAGTCTGAGTCTCTTCAAAAAGAGGTTATCAGGAAGCAGGATGCAGAAATAAAAGCTAATGCGAAGAGCGCTGAAAAGGTTAAACAGCTTGAAATAGTCAATGATGCGCTTGTTCAAGTAATTGAAGATTATCAAGAAAAGGAAGGTTGGGGCAATGAGTGATAAGAAGGTATTTGATTCAGAAAATGAAGTCAATACAGTTCTCAAATATCATAGTGATTTGCTTGAAAAGATACATTTTCCTGATGATAAAGAACTTGATGCACGCATAAATAAGAGTGAACAATTATTAAACCGTTTGGGATATGAATTGCCAAATAAGAAAACAAGTCCATTAAAAACTGGGGACAGAGAGATTATGGTTGTTCAAACTTGGGATGAGATTTATTCTGAGGCATCCAAGTTTGTGGATGGTGAATGTGATATACGAGAACTTTTCACGGATAAAGAACTAAAAAATAATGAAGAAGCAATTCGTATTATGAATGCAGAGTTCAATCAAATATATCGATTGGATAAGATGGATGTAGCAATTGCAGCACTTGCTGGAATGATTGGAGCTGCGGTTGATATCTTAATGGTTGGAATACCTCAGAAGACACCGGATGGCTTGAAAGCGGGTCCGCTCTCTAACTTTATCAGAGATTATTTTGATCAGAGATTTCCTGAAGAGGAAATGCAGAAATTGGCAAATTCTAAAGAGAGTAAAGTGCCATTTGATGCTCAGGATAATCGTCACACAACAATTCGAGTAGAGGGATTATCAGCATATTATCATCGTCTACTACAGCTGGGGCATGATCCAGTTCTGGGATTTATCTTTGGAGTGGCTGACATTATGACAGGTAGAATGACCACCATTGATAAGACGGGAAAGATAGTGAGTCAGGTGATGGAAAATTATGCTGACCGAACTGAGATAGAGATATTTAAGGCACTTGCTAAACAAATAGCCCATTTTAAATCTGACATTACAACATCAATGGGATTGCCAGTTCCTTTTATGAGCTTGTTCAATTTACTTCAGTTTGGACATATTGGAGAGTATGATCAAACTATAGCTGAAATTGTGCAGGGAATGTACTACGAAGGGTATGATTTTATTCACTTTTGTTCGATGTCAGTTCCAACGATGATCGTTGAAGTAATAGTCAGGATGGGTTATGCATTTAAGAGAATAAGCGAAGGTCATGCAGTAAAGGATTCCATTCCTGTATCTCTAGATCGAGAGAAACATCCTAAATTGGCAACTATGCTATTCATGGGGCATTCTGCAGCAACAGCAGTAAATGCAGGAAAAATCTTATTCTCTGAGAATCCGATGGCAGTAAATTATCCTCAGTGGATAGCATTTGCAAAATATTCGTATTTGCAGTTGAAGTGGGTATTAGCAGAGAAGCCTGCCATGCGTGATGCATATGTATCAGGGAAAATATATGAAGAAATGCTGGATGTGTTCGATGAAGTAGAACGTACATTTGATGAATACACTAGAGATAAGATTGTTATTTACAGTTAATAGATTACTTATTTTTAATGAGAGAATGATAAGTGGAGGTGAACTGCGTGGAAGAATATTTTTGCCCTAATTGCGGCGCCACATTAAATTATCAATCTGGATTTGATCCATCGCTTGGGGCGTGGACATGTACGGAATGTGGGCAACTTCTTATGGATAATGATATATATGAGGGTGACACATTTGAGGGAGTGGCATGGTATTGTGACGATTGTGGTGCACTCTTAAATAAGCAGTATGGTTTTTCAGACAGTTATGGTACTTGGACATGTACAGAGTGTGGGCATACAAACGGGATAAGCGAAGATGAAATTATTGATGGTAAGCATTTCACTTGTCCTGAATGTGGTGCAACATTAAATAACCAGTTAGGATTTAACGCATATGATGACGACTGGGAGTGCTCATCATGTGGGGCAAAACTGACGCACAGCTATTCCGATGATGACTATAGCGTTGATGAAGGTAATATGTGTTGTCCTAATTGTGATGCCAATTTAAAGGAACAGTGGGGATTTTCAGAGTACAATTATGATTGGACATGTTCGGAGTGTGGTGCTCATTTACATCGTGAGTATACGTTCGATGAGTTCGAACAAATAGAAGATCCTGATTCTGCTGCTGGTGAATCTAATTATACTTGTCCAGTGTGTGATTCAGAACTAGATGATCAGTATGGATTTGATGAGGACGACGATGATTGGAGATGCGAGTGCTGTGGAACAAAACTTCATAGATATTATGGAGACCATGAATATTCTATTGTAGACGAAAGTGAAGAGGATAGTACAGGTTCAAGCGAATCTGAATATACGCATGCTTCTCATAATTCACAATATGAATCCAGAGAAAGAACTACTTTTAATGGATACACAACTTCGGCAAAGGGAAAATCGGAACTTAGAAAGCTAAGAATAAAAGCTTTTATTACATCCAGAAAGAAGGTGCCGATTGGATACGACACGAAACAATTAGTAGGTGAGAACTTTAGAGAAGTAGAAATCAGACTGTATAACCAAGCATTTAAAAATGTACAAAATAAGTCGAATAAAGATGTATACACAAATTCTATTTTTAAAGATGGTGAAGTAGAAAGCGTGTCCATCAATGGAACTACTAATTTTTCATCACAGGAAATGTTCCCGTATGATTCTGAGATAATCGTTAATTATCATGAAAAGCGCGAAATAAAAATTCCTTATTCTTATAGAAATTTGCTGAAAAAGAATTACATGGATGTTCAGAAGATGTTTTCTGATTTAGGATTTACCAACATTTCTCTTCGTTCAATAGGTGATCTCACAACTGGATGGATAATAAAAGATGGTTCGGTAGAGTGTGTGAAGATAAATGGGGATACAGGTTATAAAAAAGATGCGATTTTTAAATATGATGTTTCAATTGAGATAGAATATCACACATTTAAGAACAGACGGTAAGGAGGCTGCAAATAATGAATTTAGGAATATTTGAATGCTACCTTATTGGAGTTAATGTGATAGGCTTTTTTCTGTATCTACTAAATATGTTTTTATACTCGCATACAGAAAATGGACAAGTTGATGCTATTTTAACTATCTGGTCATTAATTGGTGGCTCTGCAGGAATACTGTTGGCGATACTACTATTTGATCGTAAAGCCGTCAAAGGCAATATGATGTCAAGAGTGTTTGTCGCATGCGTATTTGTAATACAAGTTATAATATTATTGATGGTAAAAGGACATCGTGCAGACCACATAACACTGGCATTTTGGGAGTTCTTTGCAAAATATAAAATTTTACTGATATATTTAGCTGTTATCAATTTTATAGCCTTCGCAGCTTATGCGGTAGATAAAGTTAATGCAGCCGAGCATCGTCCAAGAATTAGAATTGTAACATTACTTGGTTTAGCTTTTATTGGAGGTTCAATTGGTAGCTTATTAGCAATGTACTTGTTACGACATAAAACAAGAAAAGATTACTTTACAGTTGGGGTACCATTAATAATTGTGATGCAAGTAGTAGTAATCTTTTATATGATGAATGCTGGATGGTAGGTGGGTTCACCTTTTAACGATTATAACGTTAAATAGTTTATAGATATGTTTCCGTAAACAACCGGCTTGATATGACATTCATGCAGTCGTGTCGTTCCATGTGGAGACGGTCTGTTTGCTGTCAAGAAAATAAAATCAAGTGCTGAAAAGCGGCGTATTTCCGGGCTTTTTGTAAGGTTGGTATTATCAGAGAAGCCTTGCGGAATGCTCGGTTTTCTTGTATGGAAACATATCTACTTTTCGGTCTGGCTGGAGGAAAATTGAGTAACCGGAGAATAGCGGTAGGGTTTAGGCTGTGTATTAGATGTCAGAGGTTGTGGCACCAGGAGTGTTGTCAGAGGCGACCGCAGTTTAAGCCACTCGATACTAAGGGGCAGACTTGGCAGTGGAATAGATGACAGGAGGTGGCTATGTATGATTTGTGCTTATTGTGGAAAAGAAGCTAAAGGGACTAAAGAGCATATAATATCAAGTGGAATACTTGGATTATTTCCGGAATGCTTTGCAACAATAGACGGAGAGAGAAGTATCGTGCATCAAGGGGACCCTATGGTGAAGGATGTTTGTGCAGACTGTAATAACAATAGGATTTCGTACATCGATTCTTATGCAAAAGAATTTATTGAGAAGTATTTTTTAGTGAAGTACAAAAAAGATGACACTCTTTCTGTAGAATATGACTATACAATGATTCAAAAAATGTGTTTGAAGTTTGCGCTCAATGACTTGAGGGCTAGGAAGAAGGATGTATCTTTTTTTGATGATGAAGTAAAAGAATTCCTGTTGAATGAAGAAAAAAGTAGTCCGCTAGGGAATATTACAATCTTGGCTAGACTTGCAGTAAACACTTCACCTGCACCGGATTATATGTTTGGAAATATGAAACTCCGCTGGGTAGATTCGTCACTATTACTGGCAAATAGTATTGTCACAAACATTGATTATAATACCGGGCATATCACCTTGCGAGAGGGAAATACAAGAGTTTGAGAATTATGCATTATCGTATGTATTTAGGTTCAATAGTCTACAGCTTCTTATACTTTGTTGGGACAGAGATATTAAGAAAGATGTACTCAATAAGAACAACATAATCTTGAAGTATCAATATCCGTACTCCATTTTGGATGCTTCAGGAAATACGGTGTTGTCCAGATGTACTAGTGAAGCAACATATCATCATGAACAGCTAATCGATGTAACATGGGGACAAGGTCTGATGGATGAAATCAGCTATATGCGTGGCACATTTTCTGAACAAAGTGAAAAATATTTTGAAGAAGTTCAGAAACGATGGGATGAAGAAGAACGAAAACTGGCAGAAGAACATCCAAGATAAATAACGCAGGAGGACGATACATGACATTATCAGCAAAGCCTAGCGATGGACTCCGAAAGAATCCTGACGCAAGCATAGACTGCAGTCATCTGCATGGCGCTTCGTTCATTGATGGTTTTGCCGGAGTTGCTTCCACCAAAGAGAAAGCGGTAGGCACTGCCGTTTGTACTGTTGGTGGGCTTGTCTCTTGAGTGAAACAGTCCTGATAAGAATCCCATAAATATTCCTTTCTGCCGCAAAGGGCGTATAAAATTCAAAGTTTCGTCATAAAATAATCTATGCAAATGCTTGCAATCGCAAGCAAAAGCGAATATAATAAAGAAAAAGGAGGCGATACCATGGCAAATACATCCGCTGTTTATGCAAGAATAGATACCAATCTCAAGGATAATGCTGAGAGCATTCTTTCTCAGCTTGGCATTTCTCCATCCAGTGCAATTCAGATGCTTTATAGCCAGATCGTACTGAAAAAAGGTATGCCGTTTGAATTGAAACTTCCTTCTTCTAAGCCATTAGCTGTTGGTGCAATGACCAGAGAAGAACTTGATGCAGAACTCCAGAAGGGTGTTGATTCCATCAAAGCAGGAAAGGTATATTCTGCAGATGAAGTTGATGCGGCACTTGCAAAGGAGTTTGGCATATGACAGATTAAGATCACTTACGGTGGTACCGGTGGAAAGAACCTGTCGCTTACCGAGATTAACGATCAAATTAATGAACTTTTGAAAGCGGCAGTACAGAGCGAAGGTGTCATCAGCTTATTTGACAGCAGCAAAAGTGGCGGCGAAAATTTCAGCTTGTTTGATCCGGCTGTCTTGGATGAAATCTCTAGAATGAAGGAAAAGAATATAGCTGTTGAGATTTTGAAAAAACTTATGGCTGAGAAGGTGGCTCTTTACAAGAGAACAAATGTGGTGCAGTCACAAAAATTCTCAGAAAAGATAGCGCAACTGATGAACTCTTATTATAACGGATTAATCACCAATGAAGAAGTTATTAAAGAACTGCTTAAAACTGCGGAGGAAATTGCAAATCTCTATAAGAATGGTCAAGAGTTGGGGCTTTCGCAAGAAGAGCTGGCATTTTATGACGCCCTTACAAAACCAGAGCATATCAAGGATTTTTACAAGAATGATGAATTGATTGCTCTGACAAGAGAACTTACAGAAATGCTTCGCAAAAATCGCACTATCGATTGGCAGAAAAAAGAAACCGCTAGAGCACAAATGCGTAAGATGGTTAAGCGACTCCTTAAGAAATATAAGTATCCGCCGGAAGATTACGATTTTGCAATAAGTACAGTAATTAGTCAGTGTGAGCTTTGGACAGATAATGTGGAACCACGAAAAGAGGAAAAGCTATATAAATATGTGTCTGAAATAGAACTAAGCAAGGTGGCAGAAGATACGGTTTCTTACGGAGAAAAGAAGTAATGGAGGTGCGGTATGGATGCACGTAAAGGCAATATCTATGAGATATTGAATGGAAATAAACAGTTTTTGATTCCAGTTTATCAGCGATTTTACAGCTGGGACATTGATCAGTGTAAACGACTTTGGAACGATATTGTAGAGATGCAGAGAAAAGGTAAAGCTGGTCATTTTGTTGGATCTATTGTTAATATTGCTGAGCAGGCAATGCCAACAGGTGTTCAGAAGTATATGATTATTGATGGGCAGCAGCGAATGACTACGTTAACTCTTCTCCTCCTGGCTTTGCGCGATTATGCAATAAAGAATCCCGGTGACACAACAATTAATGCTCGTCGTATAGATAATATGCTTCTAAAAAATGAGTACGAAAATGGTGATGAACGGTATAAGTTACTGTTAACCGAAACAGATCGGGACATTCTTATAAGCCTTGTTGAGGAAAAGCCAATTGCAGAAGGTACTCGATCAAGGCTGATTGAAAATTACAACTTTTTCGCTAACAAGCTGGCTGATAAAGAAATTCAACCTGCAGAGGTATACGAGTCAATTGGAAAATTACAGATTGTTAATATCACGTTAGACCGTACTGTAGACGATGCACAGGCAATTTTTGAAAGCTTGAACTCTACCGGTAAGGAACTTTCAGAATCTGATTTGATTCGTAACTATGTTTTGATGGGATTAGAGCCATCAGAGCAAACTTATGTATATGAGCATCTCTGGCGGCCTATGGAACAACTGTTTGTTTATGAAACGCAAGGATCTGTAATGGATGCTTTTTTCCGCCATTACTTGACCATGAAGCTTTCTCGTATTCCAAAGCAAGGACGTGTATATGAAGAGTTCAAGTTGTATCACTTGAACTGCGAATTTGGAAGTATTAGAGAACTGTGTCAAGATTTGCTGGACTACGCAAAATATTACACTAACATCGTATTTAAGCGAAATTCTGACACGGATTTAAAGAAGTTATATGAAGATATTATTGATTTGAGAATGGAAGTATCGTATCCGTTCTTACTGAAAATTCATCATGACTGTACTGAAGAACTGATAACATCAGATGAATTGAAGGAAATTCTGAAGCTTTGTATTAGCTATGTCCTGAGACGTGCAATTTGCGAAATTCCGACTAATTCGATGAACAAGACCTTTGCAACGTTGAAGAATTATATTAAACCAGATGATTACCTGAATTCTGTTAAGGCATTCTTTGTAATGCAGGATACTTATAAAGAATTCCCGGATAACGATAAGTTTGAAGGAGCATTCGTAAATCGTGATATTTATAATATGCGTGCTAGAAATTATATTCTAAGTCGCTTGGAAAATTTTGAAAACAAAGCTCCAATTACTATAGAAAATTACACCATTGAGCATATTATGCCACAAAACAAAAACCTTTCTTTGGAGTGGCAAACTGATCTTGGCCCTGAGTGGCAGGAGGTCCAGAAAAAATATTTACATACAATTGGCAATCTTACTTTGACTGCATATAATTCCGAGATGAGTGACAGGCCTTTCTTGGATAAGATGGATATGCCGGGTGGATTTAAGGAAAGTGCACTTAGGCTTAATAAATATGTGGTTTTGCAGAATGAATGGAATGAGAAACACATCCAAGAGAGAGCAAATGAATTAGTAAAGAAAGCAGAAGCTATTTGGCCATATCCAACTTTAACAGCCGCAGAATTAGCACCATATCAAGCAGAAGAAAAAACAGTGCAGAAGTATTCCCTAGAATCATATGATGTTAATGCTTTTACAAGAATGCTGTTTGAGTCTTTGGATAAGCGTATTATGAACTTATCTCCAGCGGTGAAGAAGGAATATAAAAAGTTGTATGTTGCTTATAAGCTGGATACTAATTTTGTTGATATTGTCTTCCAGAAACAAAGATTGCGTATTTCGATTAATATGAAGTTTTCAGAGATTAATGATCCTAACGGTATCTGCAAGGATATCACAGGTTTAGGTCGTTGGGGAAATGGTGATGTAGAATTGTTTATGGAGCATCAGGATGAATTAGATCAAATCATGGAAATTGTGAAGCAATCCTATGATGCACAGGCAGAATAATGATCTGGGAACGTTAAAGGAGGACTCCTATTTGAAAAAGAAAAAAGATGAAATAACCATCCGTTCCAGCGCTGCAGAATACCTGACGTATGTTGCCTCTGTCGGCGATCAGCAGGACAGTATTGAGATGCGCTATGAGGATGAAAATATATGGCTGACACAGAAGATGATGGCCACATTGTACGATGTGGATGTTCGCACCATAAATTATCATGTGAAAAAAATCTTCAGTGATAGCGAATTACAAGAGGATTCAGTTATCCGAAAATTTCGGATAACTGCCGCTGATGGAAAAAGCTACAGCACAAATCACTATTCCTTAGAGATGATCATTGCAGTAGGATTTAAGGTAAATTCTGAGCGTGCGGTGCAGTTTCGTAAATGGGTCAATCAAATTGCAAAGGACTATACCATCAAAGGCTGGGTTATGGATGACGAGCGTCTCAAACGCGGAACTTATCTGACAGAAAAGTATTTTGATGAGCAGTTAGAACGAATTCGTGAAATTCGAGCAAGCGAAAGAAAGTTTTATCAGAAAATAACTGACCTGTATGCCACAGCCATTGATTACGATAAGAATTCTGCAACTACCAGGAGATTCTACGCAACAGTTCAGAATAAAATGCATTACGCAGTTCATGGTCATACGGCGGCTGAACTGATTGTAGAAAGAGCTGACCATACAAGAGAGCATATGGGATTAACTACTTGGGCAGATGCTCCTGAAGGCAAAATTAAGAAGAGTGATGTTACGGTTGCCAAGAATTATTTGAGTCAGGATGAAATGAAACAGCTGAATCGTATGGTTACTGCATACTTGGATTTTGCTGAGAATATGACATTACGGCATATTCCACTCACGATGCAGGACTGGGAAAAACGGCTTAATAGCTTTATTGAAATGTTTGATTATGGTATTTTACAGGATGCAGGGAAAGTGTCAGCTGAAATTGCAAAGCTTCATGCCGAGACTGAATTTGAAAAGTATCGTGTTATCCAGGACAGATTGTTTATGTCTGACTTTGATAAATACATGCTGGAATTGGAAGAGAATGCGAAGAAATAACAGGATTGTTTCTCCCTTTCAATGCCGAATTTTCAGGCATGATAAGGTCGAGTGCATGGAAGGCAGGCCATCAGTTAGGTCTAAAAATAGCCGTTGACCTGTTTTTGTAGGAAGAACGGACAAGGTTGAGGCGATGGCGTTTCCTCGGAAGATTTGACTTTTAAGTTGGAATCACTATAATAGTAGAAAAGATTAAAAAAGTTGAACTTTTTCCGTAAACGGGCGAGGTTCAGGCTGCGATATGGATAGCGGAATGTATAGAGATATTTTTGCTACAGAATTTGTAGATATGTTTCCGCAAACAAACGGAGATATTTGGGTACATGCCATATTAGCCTGGATAGGTTGTCGATGACTGACATCAATCCGGACCTATTGAGCCACGTGGAGACAATAGTTGCACTACATCGGATCAATATGTAAAAATCCTTGATTTGCGCGAAGGCAACGAGGAGAGTTCCGAAGAAACAACTGGCTGTAAAGCCAGTGTTTATGCGGAATTCGACGACTGCCCGCGAGTCGGGAAGTTTGTAAAACTTCTCGACTTCAGGCACTTTGAGAGGTTTTTCAGGTTTGACCAGAGTGACCGAAAAACATACAAAAAGGCAATTTCTGATGGAGTAAATGTGTCTGTGGTATTGGACTGCGGCTTCGGAAACACATAAAAGAGAAAGTAATACATTTATCATTCAACTAAATAACGGAAGCGTGAAAGACCGTTCATTTTCAAGAAAAATTGAAAGTGAGCGGTCTTTCTTTATATCTGAAGTTCATTATATGGCTTTAAGTCGCAGAATGAATTTATCATCTGTGCAATTAATGATTATTATGAGAGATATGTGCAGAAGAAGGATGATCCTTATCTTGAAACGAGAGAAAAGGAAGATGCTTTCGTGGAGCGTATTGTAAGTCAGGTTACAGAAAAGATACTGACGAATTTGCCAACTCTTGCAGGAATGTATATGATGCAGCAACAGGCAATGCTTACGGCAGGTCTGCAGAATGCAGGAATGCCGGTGATGAATTTTACAGCAGATCCAACAAATGCAAATATGATGGAGGCTGGAGCACAGAAGGTGACCAAGAGTATAAAAAGTGGGATGGCAGAAAATCAGGCTGCAACTAAAAAATCAGAGGATATTTTAGATGAGGAGCCAGAAGATAATGAATTTCTTGATTTTTCTTTTGGAATGTAATTCCGATTAAATTCATAATGCAAATGGCAGTAGGACATGTTATGATATTTAAAATACGAATGGAGAAAGGGATTACATGGACAAACTGGATATAGTAACAGATGAGTCAGGCAATGAGGTTGTTTTACTGCCTGAAATCATATTTTCCAATAAACAGAATATTAATTGGAATGATGTAGAGGATTACTTGGGAAAATATGTAGGAGAATTGATTGAAATAGCAGAGACAAGAGACATTATTTATATTGGAAACAAATTTCCGGATGAATATGGCGGTTCTAGTTATACAAGAAAAACAAAGGGCGCAAGAGCAAAAGCAAAGGCAAATGCGGCACAGGGAATCCGAGAAATGGTTGAGATAGCTACTGATAAAGTATATCGGGAAAATCATAAGGAAAAGCATTCCGAGGATGCTCACAATGGATGGTTTTATTATGTGACAAGATTTGCAATTCCATTATATAACAATGAGAAAAAGACCGGAGAATATAATGTTTATTCTGCGTGTCTGGTTGTAAACCACGCAGCTAATGGAAAAATGTATCTGTATGATGTAGTGGGCATAAAAAAAGAAGCGAGTAACCCACTCAAGACTATCAAGTAGTCAAGTGGTACAAAACCGCTTCTGAATACATATTATCATTGAGATGTGGAAAAGTCAACAGTTTGTTTAGAAGCTGGCTGATCTTTTTTGGATTCTTTTTTCTGATATGCATTATTGGAGCGATGTGATTGCGAAAGGTTGCAAGATAAATGTATATTAATACCATTATCAGTAAAAAGGCTGCATCTGATGTAAAAACGATAGCCATCGCAAAGAAACCAATCATAATAAAAGGAACTGGGCTACAGAAAATGTATTGTATGTAGCCATATATAGCTATAATCATATAAAATTGAATATACACAATGAAAGAAGCAGATATGTGGAAATATTCCATGTGTCTGCTTTTTTGTTGCCCAGCATACGACAAAAAGGCAGCAACAAGTCTTAGCGAAGCTTGCTCTATGCAGTCATATATACCACACCGCAGGGATGTAACAGCAGGGTATTAGGGGCAGCCGCCACTAACGAGATGGGTTTTTGTAACACGAAAACCGTATCTCGCCTACTATGTTACCCTACTATGTTACAGGAATTTCCAAAGCAGCGGAAGTGGATATACGAAAGACCGACAGAGTGACTATCACAGCAAAACAGATAAGAAGAATTACACGAGAGGAGGGATGCGTATGGGCAGACCAAAGAGCAGACAGGCACCAAGAACGACAATGAGCATCCGGGTATCGGAGCGTGAGCGTAGAGAGATAGAGGAGAAAGCAGCGGCTACAGGAATGACACCATCTGCCTATATCCGTACGATGGCATTGGATGGTGGAAATGTGGATACGACCAGTCATGAGGACAGGCAGAAGCTGATGTATGAGCTATCTACAATCGGCAACAACATCAACCAGATAGCACGAATGGCAAATACGAATGTATTTATCTCAAAGTCAGATGTGCAGGAGGTAAATGAGCAGCTGAAACAGATACAGCGACTTCTATTGCAGTATATAAGAAACAGGTAACAGATGTGCCTGGCATCTATCCATCAGAGAATGCGGCATAAGTGATGAAGAATATGCCAGATTAGTGTTGGAAGCGGCAGAATAAAAATA
>ERZ1034976.1925-NODE-1925-length-15047-cov-6.168090_pt1 | contig 15047 bp, 17 predicted proteins | sample MGYA00520623_ERZ1034976 | MGnify/ENA primary metagenome ERZ1034976 (study PRJEB33766, sample SAMN09781774) | gut metagenome | biome: gut microbiome | host: Homo sapiens | place: Madagascar | study: EMG produced TPA metagenomics assembly of the PRJNA485056 data... | reverse complement strand
TGATATAATATCATGTGTTTTGTCGTTTGTCAACATCTTTTTTTATTTTCTTTTGAGATTTTTCAATCTCATCTTCACCACTTTTTCGCGGCGAATTTTATAATAGCACTGCCTTTTCCATTTGTCAACACGCTTTTCCCTATTTTTTCATAATTCTTTTTCTTTTTTTGTCAGCTTGTAGGAAGTGTGTTTTACAGACACTATATGCTGTGGTCATTCTCTGTTCCAATCCCTTCTTTATGTCTTTCTTCTATATAATGATGCCAGGGTCTCAAGGTCTAAACCCACGCGAGCTCGCTCATAGGTGGGCGAAAGACCTTGAGACCCTCCCCGATATGAGCATAAAAGTGGGATGATAGTCCCACGATATGCGAATATTAGGGAGAAATCCAAAATGCGATCGTGCTTGCAAAATTCACTTTTGACGCTCATATCTTCTTATATAAATAAATGCGACCATTTCCGGATATACCCGGCGAAAAAGCATAGCAGGGATCATATAAATCATATACACATACCCGTATTTCGGATATATCACATCTCTGCCATATCACGTACATCAGAAAATAGGCAGCATATCCTGGATCATACGCAAAATACCGACCAGCAGAAGTCCATAGGCAGCGCCCACCACGAAACCAAGCAGTTTATTCAATCCTTTTATAATAGGAAGCCCTGTCAGGATCCGTAGGGAAAGGATGATTGTTTTTAGTACCAGAAACAAAACAATATATAAAACAACGCAGAGCAGCACTCTGATGATCACAACCTGATGGTCGACCAGCAGGGTCGGGACAAGCTGTGCAAACGCCCATGTATTGAGCAGGTAAACGAGCAGAAGAGACAGAATGCCCGCACATAATCTGCCCAGGGTAACGACAAAGCCTCTTCTGCCACCCTTAAGTGCTGCAGCCACTATGATCACAATTCCTATGATATCAAACAATTCCATTATCTTAATTTTATCAGCTGAATGCTGTCTTCCAATACAGCAAGCAGTTTTGTATCGGAAGAAGTCGGTACGATTGCCCGGATCGTTCCACCCAGCTCTCCTTCGTATTTTTTCACGCCGTTCAATCCGTATATAACCAGCTGATTCTGGTTATATACAAGAATCCTGTCATTCTCGACGATCAGATCCGTATATTCAAAATCGATCGTTTCCGTCATTTTTTTTCGTCCGTTCATATCATATACCCGGATGCTGTAACCGCCGTCCTGTTCTGTATTGCGGAAAACAAGCGCAAAATTGGTTCCGTTATAAAACACAGACTGCACCTCATCATCCAGCTCTATTTCCGTCTGAAGTGTCGGCTTCTGTTTTCCTTTCAGGATCAGGACACGCTTATCTCCCACTGCAAGGGCATTATCTTCATTTGGATAAAACAGAAGCGGAAACAGTTCTCCTGCATAATCATAGCCACTGACCAGATTGTCCGTTTCGTTCTGACCGACATCGCCAAAATTGTAAAACGCCAGACTGGTGTTGATCTTGCCGCCCTCTGCCTTCAGATAGGATACACCCACCTTGATATTATCCGGTGAAATAGAAAACGCCAATGGATAGCCGCTCTTCTGCATGGATGTTTTGATCTCTGAGATCACATCACCTGTCGCCGAAAACATTCTGAGGTAGATCGTAGCATCATCCTGCAGTGCAGCGACCGCAATACCGGAGGAAGATACGTCCAGATCCAGAATCGGCAGATTGGTCTCCACCGTTGTTGCATTTCCGCTTGGTCCGATCAGATACAGAACACTGCCCTTATAATCTGCAACCGCCACATACCCGCCTCTGGATACAACGATCGGTTCCTGCATTTCATAAGTCTGGTTCCAGAGCTGTTTGCCATCCTTATCATAGGCAGAAATGCCATCTTTGCTGTATGTCAGTAGATTATCCTGATATTTCCGGAATACACCGTCCGATGTGCCTACCCTGTCGATTGTTTTGATCATTTCAAATTTAGTATATACCTGATTTGCCAGATAAATTTTGACAGCAGCAGCTATTGCTGCCACAAGCACGATCACCAGAAGTACTCTATAGACGATTGTCAGCTTATGATGAAAGATTTTATCTTTATAATCTGTCTTACTCTTTCTGATCTGTTTCATTCCATTCTCCTTTGTACAGCCCGTCTCAGTACCGTCTGTTATACGGTAATAATATATGATGCCAGGGTCAAAAGGTCTAAAACCACATGAGCTTGCTCATAAGTGGTTGAAAGACCTTGGGACCCGCCCCGATATGAGCATAAAAGTGGGATGTTAATCCCACGATATGCGAATATTGGGCAGGATTGTGGGAGTGCAGAGCACGGAACAATCCGTAGACATCATAGCTAGGGCTTTTGACCCCGATATCAATATATTATAGCATACTTTTTACGGAAGAACTATTTTTTGTCCATAGTAGATGCTATCTTTGTTTTCGATCTGATTTCTTTCACAAACTTCCCCCATTTTGGAAAGACTGCCATAGTACTGCATACAGATCTTTGCCAACGTGTCTCCCTGCTTGATCATATAAACCGTCTCCTGCGATGCATTTGTCTGTGATGTACTTGCCTGCTCTGCTGTTTCATCCACAGTCTGAGAAGCATCTGTACCGCTGTTTTCTGTCGCATCTGTGTCTGCTGCAGCCATATCCGTTGCAGTCGATGTCTCTGCAGACGGCTTGTCTGATATTTCTGTTGCTGCATTCGGATCCGCCGTCTGTCCATCACCCGCTTGTCCATTATCCGTCTGGTTTTCTGCTGTCATGTTTTCATCAGCTGTCTGCTCTGCCATCGCCGGATCTGCCTGCTCTGCTGCGCTCACATCTACTGCCGCATCTGTCCCGGCGGTCTGCACAGCTCCCATTGTATCTGCCGCCTGTGGCAGTTCCTGTACACCTGCTGCCTTTTCCGCCGTCTGGTCTGCTGCCTGCGCATCCGCTGCCACTTCCGTTGCATCATCCATCTTCCCGGAAATCTGGTACAGCACACGTTCCATGCTCTGCATCTTTTCATAATTATTCAGCATCGTAATACCGATCACCAGTATCGCCATAACAAGAAGCAGACTGACGCAGGTTGCAAATGCAGAGCTTCTCTTTTTGTGCAGATCCTGTTTCTTTTCCTGACACACTTCCCGGAATTGCCGCGCCGCATGGTCTGCATTCATTTCCTCCGGATGACGTTCTCTTGTCCGCAGGGAAACCATGTAGTTTTGCATGCATTCATTTCTTTCATAATATATGTAATAACCGCTGAGCATGTTCCGTTTTCCCTTTTCATGCAGATATAGTGCCTCTGTCTTGTCACTTGTTATGTACTCAAAGTACAGCTTCTGATCCGGTCTGAAAAACTGCCGCTGTGTCCGCATGATCTGTTCTTCCAGATCCTCCGTGGAATCCTCTCTGGTGATCGCCCAACCCATAACTGTCAGCTCCGGGAAAAATTTCCCCGCCATTTCATTGACCTTTTTCCACGATTCTTCATCAATGATCGTTTTTTCCATGAAGAAGTCATGCTGCGCTTCCACCGCCCCATTGACAAACCAGTAAAGCTCGTCCTCTATCATTTCCTTGTGTCCGTACAGAATCATGACGCGCATATTCTCATCCGGAGTTAAGATCTGCCTCAGGTACGTGATCACATAATCCTCCAGATATATTTTCTGGTTTCCGCTAATCTGTCCGATCTGTCTGATATTTTTTGGCAGCATGCCTTCTTTTCCTTGTTCCGCCATTTCTTTTTTCCTCCTTATACCATTCTAAACAGGCAGCATTTTGCATATCCTGTATGATCATCCTGTTTTAGAATAGCATTTGAAGTTGGCAGATTTTAGCAAAAAAAGCCGCCTTTTTTCCTGTTTCATCCGACATTACCGCGCAAAAAAAGAGACGAGCTCTTTTATCTCGTCTCTTTCTCTCATATTCCGGCATTATTTTTTCGGAAATCCGTTCTTATTTCAGCCTTTTCTGCGATATTTATTCGTCTGTTTTTTCTGTTGCGTCCTGCTCTGTCTCATCTTTTGTATGTTCTTTTTCTTCCGCCTGCACTCCTTCCTGCGTATCACGCATCGGATCGTAATAATCCTTTTTGATCAGACGAACCAGTGCTTTAAGTGCAATATAAAATCCAATCACTGCAAACAGTACTGCAAATACAATACTGATCACACGCATTTTGGTATCAGTCGGCAGCGGAATGACAAGCGAGTATGCCAGATATATCAGATAACCGCCGATACACAGACGCAGCGTCAATATGCCCGCTGTTGTTTTTCCAGACATCTTTTTTCCTTCTTTCATGCCACTATACAGTCAGCCATTACAGCTTTGTATAACTCTGGCTAGTTAACAAATTTGTAGATCGTTGTAGATATAAACGGCTTTTCAGGTGTAACAACCGGTTTGATAAAGCCTTCCTGTCTTGCGCAGTTCGGGAAGAACTGTGTTTCCAGGCAGATACCGCCACGACATGGATACAGCGCATCGTCCTTTCCAAGCTCAGGAACCATGTTATTTCCTGTATAAAGCTGTACGCCCGGCAGATCTGTATAAACTTCCATGCTTCTTAATGCTTTTTCATCTACCACTTCTGCGATCTTCTGTACCTTTCCTGCTTCATAGTCATCGATCACAAAGTTATGGTCGTAGCCTTTTACAAGCGCAAGCTGTGCATTTTCCGCATCAATATCCTGAGAGATCTGCTTCATGGTTGTAAAATCAAACGGTGTTCCTTTTACGGATGCGATCTCGCCCGTCGGAATGGCACCATGGCGGATCTTGGTATAATGAGAAGCCTTCAGCCATACTTTTACATCTTCCACGGTTGTTTCGCTGTCATTTCCCTTCAGATTAAAATAAGAATGATTTGTCATATTGACAAGTGTATCCTTGTCCGTAGATGCAAAATAGTGGATCTCCAGTGCATTGTCTTCTGTCAGCTTGTACGTCACGGCGAATTTACGGTTTCCCGGAAATCCCAGCAGACCGTCCTTGCAGGAAACAGAGAATGTCACTGCATTTTCCGTCTCCTTCTTTTCCGCCTGCCACATCGTCTTATGCAGTCCCTCATTTCCATCACTGTGCAGATTATTGTCGTTGTCATTGATGATCAGATTGTATATAGTGCCGTCCAGTTCAAATTGTCCTTTTGCTGTACGGTTTGCAACCGGTCCGATCGTAGAGCCGAAGCAGCTTCCGTTTACAAAGTAATCTTTTGCTCTGTCATAACCGAGTACAACATCCTTTACTTCTCCGTTTTTGTCCGGTACAAACAGATTTACAAGGATCGCGCCGAAATTCATGACATCAGCCTGCATCCCATTCTTATTTTTCAGACTATACAGTACGATGTCTTCTCCTGCGATCGTTCTGCCAAATTTTCTTTCTTCTATCATGCTTTTCCTCCCATTACAGATATCACTCCCTCTGTTATTTCTCCGACAGAGAGCATATCTTTTTCTACTTTTCATTACACATTACTTTCCTCTGCAGGTATCGACAGCAACAATTTTCCGCTGTCCCGGACATCTGCTGATACCGGTTACAGTTCCGTACGACCTTCCAGCGCACGCAAAAGTGTTACCTCATCAATGTATTCCAGGTCGCCGCCGACCGGAACACCACTGGCGATCCTTGTTACCTTAATGCCGGTAGGCTTGATCAGCTTGCTGATATACATCGCCGTTGTTTCGCCTTCCAGACTGGAATTGGTCGCAATGATGACTTCCTTCACTTCGTCCGTCTGCAATCTGGTGATCAATTCCTTCAGCCTGATATCCGAAGGTCCGATCCCGAGCATCGGTGAGATCGCACCATGCAGCACATGGTAAACACCATCAAACTTACCGGTTTTTTCATAAGCCGCCAGATCACGCGTATTCTCCACTACCATGATCGTGCTGTGATCGCGTTTGGGGTTGCTGCAGATCGGGCAGATCTCCTGATCTGTCAGTGTACAGCAGATCTTGCAGTAGCAGACATTATTTCTGGCATCTACAACCGTCTTTGCAAAACGCTCTACCTGCTCCTTTGGCATATTGACCATATGAAAAGCAAGTCTCTGCGCCGATTTATTGCCAATACCGGGCAGTGAAGCAAATTGTTCAATTAACTGATTGATATAACCGCTGTACAGATCCATTAGAACGGAAGTCCTCCGAGATTCAGACCGCCTGTCATGGATGACATTGCTGCAGCACTTGCTTCATCTGCTTTTCCCAGTGCTTCGTTTGTGGCTGCCATGATCAGATCTTCCAGCATTTCCACATCATCCGGGTCTACTGCATCTTTATCCAGTTTTACCTTTGTTACTACTTTCTTGCCGGACACTGTCACTTCTACAGCTCCGCCGCCTGCTGTTGCGGAAAATTCCTTCTCCTCCAGTGCTTTCTGGTTTTCCTCCATCTGACGCTGCATTCTCTGCGCCTGCTTCATCAGATTGTTCATGTTACCAGGCATTCCTCCGCCCGGAAAACCACCTCTTTTTGCCATATTTCATTTCCTCCTGTTTTATTCTTCTTCTATTTCCATATGAACGATCTGGCTCAGATCAATATAAGAACGTTCAAATGACTGTTCCTTTGCAAGCGGTCTGACCTCGACCTGAATCTCTTTCCCGATCACCTGTCCGATCAGATCCTGCAGGCTGTCTTTATTTTCCGGATGTTTGATAAAATAATCGGACTGCAGTCCGTCCGGTAATACAATAAGAAGTCTGTTCTCACCGCCCAGACTCAGCTTGCTGCCTGAAAGATATGTCCGCATGGGCTGTCCTGTCTTCTGGACGATCTCGCCCCAGTGCCCGACAACCTGCTGTATATCTTCCGGAACCGCCTTTGGGAGCTGCGGTCTTTCCTGCACTTCTTCCGCCGGTGCATCTTGCGCAGCTACTGTCACCGTACTCTGCGGCGCAGCAAAATTTCCTGTTTCCAGTTTATGCTCCAGATCACGGATTCTTTCTAATAAAGCATCGTTTTTTGTCTCCATAGACGGTCTGCAGATCTTGATAAGCGTCATTTCGATCATGATCCGTTTGCCGACCGCATATCGAAGCTGCCCTGACAACTCCGAAAAAATACGGATATACCGCATCAGTGCATTTTCACTGACAAGTTCTGCCTCTTCCTGCATCAGAGAAAGATTATCCGTGGAAACATCCACCACATCTTCAATATTCTCCGAGGTTTTGAGCAGTAAGAGATTGCGCAGATACCAGATAAAATCCGTTACGAACTGTGTGAGCTCCCTGCCCTGCAATATGATCTCTTCCAGAAGAGAAAGAGAGCCCTGCACATTTTTATCCGCAAGCCGGCGCAGCATTTTGCCAAATACCTGTGTATCAACCGCACCCAGTACATCCAGTACCATATCATAGGTCAGTATTTCGCCATAGTGGAATGCGATACACTGATCCAGCAGGCTTAGTGCATCACGCATGGAACCGTCTGCTGCCTTTGCCACATAACGGAGTGCCTTATCCTCGACCTCTACCTTTTCCTGCTGCATCAGATCCTGCAGTCTCTGTGTGATCGTATCGATCGTGATGCGCTTAAAATCATAACGCTGGCAGCGGGATAAAATCGTGATCGGGATTTTATGTGCTTCTGTCGTTGCCAAAATGAAGATCACGTAAGACGGCGGTTCTTCCAGTGTCTTTAACAGTGCATTAAATGCACCGATGGAGAGCATATGCACCTCATCGATGATATACACCTTATACTTTCCTTCCGCCGGAGAAAAAGAAACCTCATCCACGATCTCTCTGATATTATCCACGCCGTTGTTGGACGCTGCATCGATCTCGATCACATTCATGCTCGCACCGGCTGTAATAGCCCTGCACATCCTGCAGGTTCCGCATGGATTACCATCCTGTGGATTCTCGCAGTTTACGGCTTTTGCAAGGATTTTTGCAACCGTTGTTTTACCGGTACCGCGCGTTCCGCAGAACAGATAGGCATGTCCGACTCTGTCCGCTTTTATTTGATTTTGCAATGTTGTTACAATATGCTCCTGCCCTTTGACATCTGCAAAGTTGTCCGGGCGGAACTTTCTGTATAGTGCCTGATATGACATGATCAGTCTCCGAAGCAGATGCCAAGCATTTTAGCTTCCTGCACAATAGAAGCATCCGGTGATACCATTTTCAGCTTGCCTGCTACCTCTTCCAGCGGTACTTTAATGATCTCACGGTTTTTGATCCCTACCATAAAGCCATATTCGCCGTTTAAAATGAGCTTGCCTGCCTCTGAACCGAGACGGGAAGCAAATACACGGTCATACGGACACGGGCTTCCGCCTCTCTGGGTATGTCCCGGAACCGTAACACGTACATCATAGCCGCCTTTTTCCCGGATCTGCTGTGCAAGTTCATAAGATACAGAAGGGAATGGATAGTTTTTCATTTTTTCTTTGTATTCTTTCTTAGAAAGCTTTGCATCTTCCTTTGAAATAGCTCCTTCTGCCACAGCAAGTATCGTAAAACGGCTTCCGTTCTGTATTCTTTCATCGATCTTATTGATAATGCTGTCAATGCTGTATGGGATTTCCGGGATCAGGATAATGTCCGCTCCGCTCGCCATACCGGCATTTAATGTCAGCCAGCCAACTTTGTGTCCCATAACTTCCACGATAAATACTCTGCCGTGGGAAGCTGCTGTTGTATGGATACAGTCAATGGCTTCCGTTGCGATATTGACCGCACTCTGAAAACCGAATGTCATATCTGTTCCCCAGAGGTCATTATCGATCGTCTTTGGCAGTGTCACAATATTGAGTCCTTCTTCTCTTAACAGGTTTGCTGTTTTATGCGTTCCGTTTCCGCCAAGGATCACCAGACAATCAAGCTGCAGCTTATAGTAATTCTGCTTCATTGCTTCTACCTTGTCCAGTCCGTTCTCATCCGGTTCGCGCATCAGCTTGAAAGGAGTACGGCTGCTGCCAAGGATCGTTCCGCCCTTTGTCAAAATACCGGAGAAATCATGCCCGGTCAGCATACGGAAATTTCCATAGATCAGACCTTTGTAACCATCCAAAAAGCCGTAGATCTCTACATCACTCTCCGCATTCAGTATACTTTTTACCACACCACGCATGGCAGCATTTAATGCCTGACAGTCGCCACCGCTTGTCAACATACCAATTCTTTTCATTACGTGATTTCCTCCCATTTCGGATCAAAGATTTATGAAGCAGTCTGCTATGCCCATATGAGAATATTATAGCTCATTTTGTATTTTATCTCAACGGCTAATTGTAAGATGACAGACATATAAAACAGACATATAAAAGCACCGGAAATGATATTGCCGGAATCACGTTTGACTACCCTGCGATTTGCCAGAACATATTTTGCACGAGCTCCGGCCACCAAAACGCGTGGTGGCCTCTCCGCTCGGCAAATGTCAGGCAAATCTCGGTCGTCGACACTATCGATTCCATCAATATCATTTCCGGTGCTTGTATAGTAAATGCATCTGTTGCGCACTTCGCGCGGCTTCTCCTCATGACATATATTGGAGCAGACGCATCTGATATGCACTCTGCGTGCGGCATCTGCAGGTCATCAGGGCTCCTTTTTAAAGCAGACGGATGTGATCCACTTCTCCTGTTTCCTGAAAAATTGCCCAGTTTGCTATATTGACCGCATGATCTCCGATCTTCTCCAGATATTTTGCAAACATCATCACATCGATGCAGTCATCAGGATCTTTTGCTTCTGACCTGAGATGTGCAATCACATCGTTTTTGACCTGATTGAACAGATCATCGACTGTATCATCTCCTGCCACAACATGCTGTGCGCTTTCTGCGCTGCGGTCTACAAATGCATTGATCGCTTCTGTCAACTGCTTGCCCGTTTCCTCGATCATCTGCGGAATATGAGCGGAAAACTCCTGCAGATCCTTAAAATGCATCCGCTTTACCAGCTCTGCGATATCACTGCACTGATCTCCGATCCTGCTGATATCCGTTACTACCTTCAATGATGCACTGACCTGACGCAGATCCCTAGCGATCGGCTGCTGCTTCGTAATCAGGTTCAGACAGCTTCCTTCAATCCTTCTCTGCAGGGTATGTGTACTTTGGTCACTTGCAATGATCTCTTCGATCACGCTTTCCTTCTGCTGCTGCAGCGCCGAAAACAGTCTGGCATATGTAGCACGCACGCCCATTCCCATTTCTTCAACGCTTTCCCGCAATTGTTTTAATTCTTCTTCATATAATCTTCTTGGTGACATTTCCTTCTCCTTTTCTGCTCTCCATCAACCGAATCTACCGGTAATGTAATCCTCTGTCTTCTTCTGGGACGGATGCTTGAAGATTGTATCCGTTGTATCAAACTCGATCAGCTCACCAAGCAGGAAGAATGCTGTATAGTCAGACACACGTGCTGCCTGCTGCATGTTATGGGTTACAACTACAACTGTATATTTCTTTTTCAGATCCTCCATCAGATCCTCTACCTTTAAGGTAGAGATCGGATCAAGCGCCGAAGTTGGTTCATCCATCAGAAGGATTTCGGGTTCTACCGCAAGTGCTCTTGCAATACATAATCTCTGCTGTTGTCCGCCGGATAATCCAAGTGCGGATTTTTTCAATCTGTCTTTCACTTCTTCAAAAATGGCAGCATCTCTCAGCGAACGCTCCACAATATCATCGAGCTTTGCTTTTGCTGTAATACCATGGATACGCGGACCATATGCGATATTATCGTATATGCTCATCGGAAATGGATTCGGCTGCTGGAATACCATGCCTACTTTTTTCCTGAGCAGGGTTGTATCAACCTTTGGGCTGTAAATATCTTCTCCGTCAATTGTTACCGTTCCATCAATCTTTACACAGTCTACCAGATCATTCATACGATTTAAGCACTTCAGGAATGTAGACTTTCCGCATCCGCTGGGACCGATAAATGCAGTGACTGCATTTTGCGCAATATTCATATTGATATCTTTGAGTGCATGATTCTCACCATAATGCAGGTTCAGATGCTGTACAACGATTTTGGAAGGGTTTGTTTCCTTTTTCATTCTTTGTCTCTCTTTCTATCTATGTAATGCTGTTATGCTGTTATTTTTTGTCTACCTGCAGCTTCTTTGCCATTCCTCTGGCCAGCATATTGATCAAAAATACGATCACAAGAAGTACAAGCGCAATGCCAAATGCTACATCATACTGGGCTTTTGCCATTGACAGATACAGCTGGATCGTAAGCGTTCCACCTGATTCCATGATCTTTTTCAGGTAACCGATCGCCGTTTTCGGAAGTACAAAGCCACTGCCGGCTGTAAACAAAAGCGCTGCAGACTCACCGACAATACGACCGATCGCCAGAAGTACCCCCGTTAAAATACCGGGCATTGCAGACGGAAGGAGGATCGTACGGATCATATACCATTTTGTGGCGCCCATACCAAGTGCTCCGCTCCTGTAGCTTTCAGGAACGCTCCTGAGCGCTTCCTGTGTATTTCTCGTGATCAGTGGCAGAATCATGATCGTCAGGGTGAGCGCACCTGTCAGAATCGAATACCCAAATCCGCAGGCTGTTCCGAAGAACACCATACCAAACAGACCGAATATGATCGACGGAATTCCGGAAAGCGTTTCTGTCGTAAATTCGATCAGACGTACAAGTTTTCCGCCCTTTGCATATTCATTCAGATAAATCGCAGATCCGATTCCGATCGGTGTTGCGATCAATAATGTCAGAACAACAATGTAAAGTGTATTTACAATGTTTCCCGCAATGCCTGTTGTCTGCCTGATCGCGCTTGTAACGGTTGTCAGGAAAGTCAGATTCACATTTCTGATACCACGGATCACAACATATCCGATGATACATACCAGCACAAGTACAGAGAAAAGTGCTGACAGATAGATCAGAAAAAGAAGGATGTGATCTTTTAATTTATGGGGCTTATGCATAATACTGCCGGTCATTTATTTTTCCTCCTTCTCTTTTAAAATACCTGTCAGTACCAGGTTAATGATCATAATGAATACGAAAAGGACAAGACCGATGGTAAACAGCACCTGTCTGTGCAGTCCCGACGCATATCCCATCTCGCTGACGATCGCTGTTGTCAGGAATCTGACAGAATTAAACGGAAGCGGTGCATTGACGCTGCTGCCTGAAACGAGGGTGATCGCCATAGCTTCTCCGATCGCTCTTCCCACGCCTAGAACAATGGCAGAAATAATACCGGATTTTGCTGCAGGTATCACTACCTTGAATATTGTTTCGATCTTGGATGCGCCCAGTGCAAGAGAAGCACTTCTTAAGTGATCCGGTACTGCATGGAGTGCTGATTCGCTGATATTGATCACTGTTGGCAGGATCATGATCGCCAGAACCAGGATCGCAGACAGCATATTGGAACCGCCTGTATACTGATGCGTGGAAGATCCTGCAAATACAGCTTTTTCCAGTTTATACATCAGCGGGTTTAAGAGCAGGATTCCCAAAAGTCCGTAGATAACGGAGGGAATACCTGCCAAAAGGGTAACTGCAGGTCTTACAATGTCCGCCAGCTTCTTTGGTGCAACTTCAGCCAGAAATACCGCTGTCAGAAGTGCAACCGGAACACCTAACAGGATTGCGGCAAATGTACCGACAATAGAGGTCAGGATCACATATAAAATACCAAAATGCGGTTCCGCTGCCGCAGGTGCCCATTTTGTATTGAATAAGATTTCCCTGATCCCTACTTTAAAAAGTGCCGGCGATCCGTTTATGATCATATAAGCAGTAATGGCGAAGACCGCCATTACTGCTACCAGTGCACATACCATAAAGATGATGTGTGCGATGATTTCCACTATAGATTTGTTTTTATGATTTGCAAAGATTGATGTATGCATATATTTAGTCCACCGTGATAAGTCCTACGCTCTGGATCAGCTGTTTTCCTTCATCAGATTTTAAGTAGTCAAACAGTGCCTGTACAGGCTCGCTCTGTGCACTTACTTCACCCATTGTTGCCATAACGAATGGTCTTGAAAGGATATAGCTGCCTGCTTTGATGTTTTCTTCTGTCGGCTCAACACCGTTCAGTTTTGCCGCGATAATTGTGTCATCTACTGCATCAAGAGAAGCATATCCGATCGCACCCGGTGTAGAAGCTACTTTTGCGATAACAGCTCCTGTGGAATCCAGCTCATTTGCATACTGGCATGCATCTTCCAGACCAAGCAATTCTTCAAAAGCACCTCTTGTACCGGAACCTGCTTCACGGCCTACTACGACGATCGGTTCATCTGATCCGCCGAGATCTTTCCAGTTTGTTACTTCACCTTTGTAGATCTGCACGAGCTGATCCTGTGTCAGATCTGTTACTGTGTTTGCAGGATCAAGTACAACTGCAATACCGTCGATCGCTACGATGTTCTCTACACAGCCTGCTGCCTTTTCTTCATCCTTTAAACTTCTGGATGAGTTACCGATATCTACGCTGCCACCTTCCAGAGATTCAATACCTGCTGAAGATCCTGTAAATTCTGCTGTTACGCTGACACCCGGATATTTTTCCATAAAAGCTTCTGCAACCGCATTAGCAAGCTTTTCCATAGATGTGGATCCTGCCATTGCAATGCTTCCTGAAAGATCTGCGTTTGTATCAGTTGCTGCTGCGTCTGCAGCTTCATCTGTTGCAGCGTCTGTTGCTTCATCTGTGGCTGTGTCCGTTGCTGTCGCATCTGCTGTCGTATCTGCTGCATTGCTGCCACATCCTGTTAATAAGCCTGCTGCAACAGTTGCAGCCATAAGTACTGTCATAAGTTTGTTCTTTTTCATTTTCTTTCTCCTCCACTATGAGTCTCTTATTTTTCGTGCGGCTTTCTTCCGTACGATACAATAAAAAAGAGGTATTCGCATGTTTCTCTTCCTTATTACAGGAACGAGTGTAACACCGGATACCTCTTACATAAAATCATGTTTCCGTAAGAAATTTGTAAGTTTCATGTAAAATGATCTATTGTCTGTTTTCTCACATAGCTTCTATTTTTTTGCGGAGTGCCAGCATCTTTTTATCGATCCTTGCGATCTCCTGCGCATAGGAAAGCAGTTCCCTGCGCACCTGCTCCGTCTCCTGGGGCGTGCTCTTTTCCTGCTTATAGCAGAGCTGGTGATCAAGCTTTGCCCAGTAATTCATTGCCACAGTCCTGATCTGTATTTCTGCCCGTACTGTTTCGTTTTCCTCTCCGTACGGATATGGCATATCGACGATCAGATGCACACTCTGATAACCGCTTGCCTTTGGCTTTTTGATATAATCCTTTGTTTTGATGATCGTAAGCTGCGGGTGCTCTATCAGATACTCTGCCACCTGATACACTTCGTCCCGGAAAGAACAAACGATCCGGACACCTGCCAGATCGTTCAACCTTTGCACTGCCTGTTCATATGAAATTTCATACCCTTTCCGTTCCAGCTTTTCCGCTGCACTTGCCGCCGTTTTGATCCGTTCCGATACGGAATCGATCACCCTATGCTTCGTGCCTTTCTGTTGTTCATATTGTCTGATCAGGCTTTCCACCGTAGCGATCGCATACGACTGTTTCCTTATGTATTCCGGCTCTGCGAATGCTTTTGTCAGTTCTACAAGCCCCTCCCTGTTTTGTTTCGCATTTTTGCTTTTACCCATACTTCTCTGCTTATTCCTTTCTCATATACCATATCACGAAAATAAGCCCTGCCACGATCGCCACGACCGATGCTGCTGTCTCCGGACTCACTAATAATTCTATGCCACCATATAAGAAAGTATTCCATATAAAATAAGCAAAGCAGAACACGAGGATCATCCCCCAGATCCAGATGATCTTGATCAGCGGATCTTTCCCGTTCTGCCTTGCCTGTTTTAACCATTCCTGCATCCTTCCCATATCTGCTTACCTCCGTCTGATGTCTATCTCTTTCCATACAACTCTGTTTACATGATTATCATCCGATAAGTAGTGTTTTCCTTCTATCACACATGGGAAAAATTATTGTAAAATGAATGTAAATTATTTCTCTTCCCGCTCTTCGAGCTTTTCTTTGATC
>ERZ1034976.1920-NODE-1920-length-15062-cov-7.839741_pt1 | contig 15062 bp, 15 predicted proteins | sample MGYA00520623_ERZ1034976 | MGnify/ENA primary metagenome ERZ1034976 (study PRJEB33766, sample SAMN09781774) | gut metagenome | biome: gut microbiome | host: Homo sapiens | place: Madagascar | study: EMG produced TPA metagenomics assembly of the PRJNA485056 data... | reverse complement strand
TTTACAGCACCCCCAGCCATTGGCAGGCGGCCAGCGCCGCCAGCATCCAGATCTCACATTTTTGCAAAAACCACCCGGCCAGGTCACCCGTAGTGCCGCCGAACTGGTTTTTGGCTGCGTGGTAGTACCGTACAAACACGGCACAGGCCGCCAGCACCAGTGCCCAGCCGCCCAAAGCGACGAGGGCCGCGCCCAGCAGCACACAGAGCACCGTCAACACGCGGCGCACGTTGGTTTTATCCGCCGCCGTGGCAAAAGTATGGGCCAGGCCGGTGTTTTTTGCCATGGGGAACGCTGCCACCGCCAGCCCGGAGAGCGCCCGCTCCCCCACCAGTGCTAATGTCCACAACACACCCACGCGCGGGGTAAACTGCACACAGACACACAGAGCCAAGTAGGCTATAAAGTAACTGCACAGCCGGATAACAGCGAACGCACCGCAGTGGGGGTCCTTTAAAATTTCCAGCTTTTTGGCGGTGTCGCCGTAGCTGGAAAGGGCATCGCAGGTGTCGGCGTAGCCGTCCAGATGGATGCCGCCCGTAACCCACACCGGCATCAGGCAGAACCCTGCCGCGCGGGCAAAATCCGGCAAAGGCAGGGCACCGCACAGGCACCACAGCGCGCCGATCACCACGCCGATGAGCGGGAATGCGCAGAGAGCGTACCGCATGTTTTTCTCGTTCCAGGCAAACTGCGGCATCGGCAGCGCCGAAAACATGGCGAACGCCACTGCGATCGTCTGCAAAGCTGTCATAGGTTTAGCCCCCTTTATAATAACGTGGAATGCCGCATACAACCTGCACCACGGCGTCGGCCCGGGTAGCGGTTGCGTTGTTGATCTGCGCCAGCGCCAGCAGGTAGCGGTCGGTATCGCCGGCATAGTCGGCCCCACCGCGAAAGACCTCGTTGGATACAACAATCAAATTATCGCACTGCGCGGCCAGTTTTGCAAGGGCGTTTACAACGGCGTCAGCCGTTTTCTCCCCTGCGCCGTCGGGGGCGTAGAGTTCGTTGGCCGTTAAATTGCCCAGGTCCTCCAGCAGCACTGTACCGCGCCGGGGCAAAATCAGCCGATCAAGATGCAGTGGGCACTCCACCGTGTCAAACTGTTTTTGCGCCCGCATGGCGCGGTGCCGGGCCACACGGGCAGCACACTCAGCGTCCCACACCTGCATGGTAGCCAGGTAGGTGCGCGGCAGGGGGCTTTGCAGGCAGAGCGATTCTGCAAAGGCGCTTTTCCCGCTGGCCGAGCCGCCGATGACCAGCGTCAGCATTGCGGGGTGTACGGCGTGATGCCGCCCTCGGCAAACGAATAACAGCCGTTGTAGACCGCAAGGGCCATATCCCACAGCGGCAGGCTGGCCACTGCGCCTGTGCCTTCGCCCAGGTGCAGATTGGCGGTGATAAGCGGTTTTTTATCGAGTTCTTCCAGTACCAGGCGGGCGGCCGGCTCGCTGGAAACATGGCTGGCAAACACAGCCTTGGCCGCAGCCGGGCACAGCCGCACAGCGCACAGCGCCGCCACGCCGCTGATGAAGCCATCCATAAGGATAGGTACATTTTCCAGTGCACCGCCTAAAAATACACCGCACAATCCGGCGATGTCAAAGCCGCCCAAGGCCGCCAACACGCCCAGCGGGTCGGCCTCATCGGGGTGGTTAACGACAATGCCGCGCCGGATAGCATCGATCTTGCGGCGCAGGCCTTCGTCGGAAAGTCCCGCACCACGGCCGGTCATCTCCTGCACGGGGCGGCCCAACAGTACGCTGGCCACGGCGCTGGAGGTGGTGGTGTTGCCGATGCCCATCTCACCGGTGGCCAACATCTGTACGCCCTGGCGTTTTTGCGCCCGTACCAGCTCGATACCGCAGGCGATGGCCTGCACAGCCTGAGCGCGGGACATGGCCGGGCCTTGGGTGAAGTCCGCCGTGCCGAGGGCGACGCGGCAGTTGATGACCCCGGCCACCGGTGTTCCGGCAATGCCCATATCCACAGGCACAACGGCGCAGTGGGCGGCCGCTGCCATGCGGCAAACGCTGGTACGGCGGGCGGCAAGGTTTTCCAGCACCGCGCGGGTCACGCTGGCGTCTGTCTGGCTGACACCCTGGGCCACCACGCCGTTATCGGCGCACAGCACCAGCACGGCGCGGTTGGCAAGATCCGGCGTCTCTGTCCCCATCAGGGCGGCGGCATCCTCCACCATCGTTTCCAGCCGGCCCAGACCGCCTAGGGGTTTGGCAAGTGCGGCCCAGTGGGCGTGCGCGGCGGCACGGGCGGCTTTATTAGGCGGCGTCACCGTTTTTAATAAGGTTTTCAGTTCGTTTTCGGTCATGGTTCTTCCTTTATATAGCGGCAGGCCGCGGTCACAAAGCGTTGCGGCAAGGGTGTGCCCGCCCAGTACAGGTGCGGAAATCCCGCATACAAATGTGCGTTGGCGAAGCCGCAGGCCCAGCTGCGACCGTTGGTTTTGACAGCGGTAAAGTCAGTGCCGTTGGCGGTCGAATCCCAGTGGTGGAACTCGTGGATCGGCAGGGTCTCCCCTGCCGCAAACAACATGCTGTCGGCGTTGGAGGTCAGTGCGGCATAGCCGAACCGCACCAGATGGCCAATTTTGACGCCTTGCCCGGGCAGAACACCCGCCATGGGGTAGGTTTTGCCGTCCGCATCCTCCAGCGTTTGGCCCAGGTAGAGGAACCCGCCGCACTCAGCCACCGTAGGCAGGCCGCTTTCCACAGCCGTTTTTACGGCGCTGCGCATGGCGGTGTTGGCTGCCAGCTGGGCAGCATACAGTTCCGGGTAGCCGCCCGGCAGGTACAGGCCGCCGATATTGGGGGGCAGTGCCGTATCCTGCAGGGGGCTGAAAAAGCACAGCTCCGCGCCTTTTTCCTGCAAAGCTTCCAGTGTTTCGGCGTAAGTAAAGCAGAACGCGGCATCCCGCGCCACAGCAATACGCACGTTAGCCGGGGGCACGGTGCGCGGGGCCGCGGCAGGCGCGGGGCAATCAAACAAGGCGGCAAAGTGCGGCCAATCGATGGTTTTCTGTGCAGCATCCGACAAAATTTTTATTTTATTCTGCAGTTCTGCAATCTCCCCTGCGGTTTTCAACCCCAGGTGGCGGCTCTCGATGGCAGCCTCCGGCAGCGGCGGCAGGTAACCTATCACCGGCAGGCCGGTCTCCTTTTCTAACATTGGGGCCAGCAGTTTGTACAAAGTTTCGCTGCAATCATTGAGCAGTATGCCCGCCAGATGATGCGGTGTACGGAACGCCATGAGCCCCCGCAGCTCGGCCGCCAGGGTCAGGCTGGCACCCTTGGGCCGCACCACCAGCAGCACCGGCAGGCCCAGCGTGTCTGCCAAATGCCAAGCACTGGCGGTGGCACTGATGCCGCCCAGGCCGTCGTAATAGCCCATAGCGCCTTCCAACACCGCCGCGCCATGGCCTGCCGCGTTTTGGGCGTACAGGCGGCGCACCGTAACCGGGGTGGAGAAAAACAGGTCAAGGTTATGGCTTTCCACGCCCAGCACAGAGCGGTGGAACATCGGGTCAATATAATCTGGCCCAGATTTAAAGGCACAGGGATACTCCCCCCGCGCCTGCAGCGCCGCCAACAGGGCGCAGGCGGCGGTCGTTTTGCCGCTGCCGGAGCGCGGCGCCGCCAAAACCAGCTGCAGCATGTTACTCCCTCACAATTAAAAAAACCGGGTTGTTGGCCATCAGCAGGTGCAGGCTGCCCGCCGCCTTGCTGCGGCTGACGGCGATCTGCGTGACCTGGGCAGACAAACCGTGGGCCGCCAGTGCGGCGATGGCCTGCTGCAAAGTTTCCAGTGCAATGGCGCTGATGCAAAGCCGCACGGCCGGGTTGGCGGCCAGCGCTGCATCCATAATGGCCGCCAAATTGCCCTTGCTGCCGCCGATGAAAACAGCATCCGGGGCGGGCCAATTTACCAGCACTTCGGGGGCTTTGCCTGCGGTCAGGTGCAGGTTTTCGGCATGGAATTTAGCGCGGTTCCGGCGGATCAGCTCGCAGGCATCGGCATCACACTCAGCGGCGTAGACCTGGCCCGCAGGGGCGGCCAGCGCCAGCTCCACGCTGACACTGCCGGTGCCCGCGCCCACGTCCCACAAGATATCGCCGGGACGCACGGCCAGTTTGGCCAGTACGGCGGCGCGGACCTCCTGCTTGGTCATCGGCGTTTTGCCGCGGATGAAGGCTTCGTCCGGCAGACCGGGCACGCGGCGCTGCAAGGCAGGGCAAGGCTCCACCAACAGCACACTTAAGGCCGCAAACTCCTGCCGGGCAAGTTCCTGCGCCGTGCCGCGCACAAGGCGCTGGGCAGCGGTGCCCAGGTTTTCCCCCACCGTTGCCTGCACGTTCCCGCAGCTGCTTTGCGTTAGTTTTTCGCAAAGGGTGGCGGGTGTCTCGCTGCCGCCGGTCAGGAAAAAGGTCGGTGTATCGGCACTGCACACCAGGGCCGGGGTGCAGGCACAGCCGTGGGCGCTGACCAGCTTCCAATCCTGCCAGGGGCGGCCCAGCGCGGCGGCCAGCAGCTGCACGCTGGAAAGTCCCGGGCAGACCATGTAGGGCAGGCCCGCCGCATCCAGCGCACGGCACAAGGCCGATGCGCCGGAGTAAAAGCCGGTGTCGCCGCTATAGGCCACGGCCACGTGGGCGGCTTCGGTCGTTCGCAGCAGTGCGCAGATCTCCTCGATCTTATAAAGCGGCGCGCGGTTCCCGGTGCAGCCATCGGGCAGGCTTTCCAATAGGCGGCGGGCACCGATAATAAGCTCCGCTTCCCGCAGGGCGTTTAGCCCTTGCACCGTCAGGCTGCCAGGGGTGCCGCTGCCCATACCGACCAATGTAATTTTCATAAAAGCTCCCTGCATCGTTGCAAAATCGTTTCGGCGGTCTCGCCCTGTTCCTCGGGGCGGCGCAGCACGATCAGCTGTACACCGCACTGGGCGGCGGCCTGCGCCTTCTCTGCAAAGCCGCCCGCCGCGCCGCCATCCTTGGTGACCATATAGGCAATATGGAATTGGTGCATGACCGCCACATTCAATTCACGGGTAAACGGCCCCTGCATAGCAATAATGTTGCGGTGTGGGATGCCCGCTGTCTCACAGGCGGTAATACCCGCCAGCGTAGGCAACACGCGGGGGTAAAGCCGTGCGGGGTCCAGAGGTGCAAAGGCGGGCAGTTCCTTGGCGCCGGTGGCCAGCAGGATATTGCCCGGTTTGCCCGCTAGGTACGCCGCGGCCTGGGTGGCGGTTTGCAGCACCACACTGCCTGCAGGCAGGTCACTGGCGGGGCGCAGCAAGCGGTGATATTCCACACCCACTGCCGCAGCCGCCGCGCAGATGTTCCGGGTAGCCTCGGTGGCATAGGGGTGGGTGGCATCCACGCAGAGGGCCGCGCCCTGCAAAAGTGCCGCCATGGCATCGGCATCCAGGCGGCCAGTGCACACTGTGATGCCGGGGGTACGCCCCTGCTCTTCAGCCCCTAACTCTGTTGCCACACAGACCGTAGCTTCTATCCCAAGGGCGGCCACGGCGCGGGAAAGCTCCCGTCCCTCGGTCGTGCCGCTGAAAATGACTACCTTCATACGCCGCGATACCCCCTGGGTGTGACCATTTTGCCGCCCAGCGCCCGGGTGGCCGCGTTGCCGATGTACACGGTAGTGAACATGTCCACCGCCGTGTTTTCCAGCTCGGCCAGCGTCAGCAGGCTAGCAGCCTGCCCCTCGCGGCCAATGTTGCGCACGATGCCGCAGATCGTCTGCGGTGCCTTGCCGTTTTGCAGTAAGATCCGCACGGCTTTTTGCAGGTAATCTGCCCGGCCCTTGGAGGACGGGTTGTACAGTGCCGCACAGAAGTCCCCCATCGCCGCGCAGGCCAGCCGCTTTTCGATGACGGTCCAGGGCGTGAGCCGATCCGAAAGGGAGATCACACAGAAATCGTGCGCCAATGGAGCGCCCAGCACCGCGCCGCCGCTTAAGGCCGCCGTCAGGCCGGGCACGATCTCCACCGTCACACTTGGGTAGCCCTGTGCCAGTTCCAGCAGCGGGCTGGCCATACCGTACACGCCTGCATCGCCGGAGCAGACCAACGCTACCGTCTTGCCGCTTTGCGCAGTCTCCAGCGCCCAGCGGCAGCGGTCGATTTCCTTCGTCATGCCGGTGGTATACACTTCTTTGTCCGGGTACAGGGGGCGCACCAGGTCGATATAGACCGTGTAGCCGCACAGCACGTCGGCGGCCTGTAAGGCGGTTTGCGCCTGGGCAGTCAGGTAGCGGGCGTCGCCGGGGCCAAGGCCCACCACGTACACCATTGCGTCAGTCATCGTTCCATCTCCAATCCGGGGTAAATGGGCGCAGTGCCACAGCAAAAGTTACACCGTCCCGCGCCCATTTGTGCGCCCACACGGGGCCGCCTGCGGCCAGCACAGCGGCGCGCTCGCAGACGTTATCCACGCCGGTGATGCTTTGCACAAAGTCTGAATGGGCGAACTGCCCCGGCGCGGCGCGCAGTTCGTCGGCGGTATAAAAGGTAACGGGCCAGCCCTGCTTTTGGCCGAATTCCGCCAGGCCAAGTTCATCCTTTTTTAAGTCAATGCTGGCCGCGGCGGCAATGCTTTGCGGGGCCAGTTTAGTTTCGGCGCAAAAGGCAGCAAATGCGTCCGCCAGCTTGTCGGCAGGTGTACCCCGCTTGCAGCCGATGCCCAATACAGCAATACGCGGGATAATGTGCAGGGCGTTGGGCGTCATCGTCGGGGTTATCGTCAGGGCAAAACTTGCCTGTGCGGCATCACCAGCCGGTTCCACACCGGCTGGCGGTGTGCCCTGTATCGGCCAATCACAAGCAAAACGCACGGTACGGCCTGCCAGCAGGGCGCCACTTACCTTTTTGATGCGCGCCGGCTCGGCCACAAGGCAGTGCTGGTGCTTGGCCCACTCATCCACGGCAAACACACCGTTGGCGTCGGTGGCGGTGGTGATGACCGGCACCGCGCCGCATGCTTTCGCCAGCCGACGGGCCAGATCGTTGGCACCGCCCAGATGGCCGGAGAGCAGCGGGATCGCAAAGCGGCCGCACTCATCCAGCACTACAACGGCGGGGTCGGTGGCCTTGCTGCGGCAGTGAGGCGCGATGGCTCGCACGGCAATGCCGACAGCCCCCACAAAAACAAGTGCGTCGCTTTGTGCAAACTGCGCAGCAGTCCAATTGGCAAGGGTCACGCCGTTTTCGCCGCAGCGGGCCACAGCACCGGGCTGGGCCGCCGCAAGCTTCCGGGCCAGCGCCAGCCCCTTGCTGGTAAAGGCAAGATACGCGCAGGTCATTGCGGCGCTCCTTTGCGGTATTCGGTGGTAAAAGTGGGGTCATAAAGCTTGCTGCGGTCGTACTGCGCGGCCAGGAAGTCCCCCACCACGATCAGCGCGGTTTTGGTAATGCCTTCCGCGCGGGTACTGGCGGCCAAGGTGCCCACGGTGCAGTGCACGGTCTTTTGCTCCGGCCAGGTGGCTTTGTAAACCACGGCGGCGGGGGTCGCCTCGGTGTAAGCCCCCTGTAAAAGCGCGGCCTGCACTTTGTCCACCAGACCAATGGACAGGAAAATGACCATAGTGGCCCCATGCACGGCCAGGCTGGTCAGGCGCTCGCCCTCGGGCACCGGGGTACGGCCCTCCATGCGGGTGATGATGACCGTCTGGCTCACGCCGGGCAGGGTATATTCGGCGTTCAGGGCCGCGGCTGCCCCGCAAAAACTGGACACGCCGGGGGTGTCCTCGTAGGGGATGCCGTCGGCGTCCAGGGCGTCCATCTGCTCCCGGATGGCACCGTACAGGCAAGGGTCGCCCGTGTGCAGGCGCACCGTGGTTTTGTGCGCTGTTTCGTTTTTGCGCATCACAGCCAGCACCTGCTCCAGCGTCATTTCGGCGCTGTTGTAGATGGTGCAATCCGCCTTGGCCAGCCCCAGCAAGGCCGGGTTGACCAGGCTGCCCGCGTAGATGATGCAATCCGCCGTCTGCAGCAGAGCCGCGCCGCGCTGAGTGATAAGATCTGGTGCGCCGGGGCCCGCCCCCACAAAATGTACCATGTCAGTTTTCCTTCCAGCTTTGCAGCAGTTTTTCGGCCTGTTGGGTCTGGCCCAGCGGACCGTTTTGGTTGGAGAAAAGTACCGCCCCTACCGTGAAGGCTTCCGCCGCGCGGCGGTCCAGATGCAGTTGGATAGCCTGCAGCAGGCTTGCCATTACGGGTTCTTTCAGGTTGGCAGCGTTTAAAATATCCAGGCATGCGTCGGTGGTAGCGGCATCCATAAGGGCGCGGCAGGTTGCCGTATCCGCCCCACAGAGTGCCGCATGGGTACAGAACAGCTCGGTGCGGCAATCGGCCTGTTTGGAGTGGGTGTTCATGATGCCGCCCGCCAGCTTGACCAGCTTGCCCACATGGCCGACAAGGAGGACTTCCGCAAAATGTTCTGCTGCGGCCATATCCAACGCTTCCCCAATGAAATTGGAGACTTTTACAATAGGGATCTCATGCAGTTCCGGGTAGTTTTGGGCCAGGTAATCCAGTCCATAGTTGCCGGGGGCCAGAATCAGGCGGCGGCTGTGCAGAGCGGCCTGGTGGATTTCCAGCTGCAACGAATCCAGCAGCGCCTGCTGGCTCATCGGCTCCACAATGCCGCTGGTGCCCAGCACCGACAGGCCGCCTTCGACCCCCAGGTGCGGGTTAAAAGTGCGCTTAGCGGCCTGTTCGCCGCCCTCGATGCGGATGATCACCGAGAAACCGCCGCTGTAACCGGCGGTCTCGGCTTCTTTTAATAATGCTTCGGTAATCATCTGGCGCGGCACGTGGTTGATGGCCGCTGCGCCCACAGGCTGGTCCAGGCCGGGTTTGGTCACACGGCCCACGCCTGCGCCGCCGTCGATGGTGACGGTATGCGGGGCATCAGGCAGAAGCGTAACTTCGGCAACGACCGGCAGGCCGGTGGTGGCATCAATGTCATCTCCGCCATCCTTTACAATGGCGCACTCCGCGCCGGTTGCCGTGCGGCGGCAGAATTGGGGTGCAACCTCGACTACGATGCCCTTTGGGGTACGCAGGCCGACGCTTTCTGGCGTGTGGCCGGTCAGCAGCAGACGGGCCGCCCCCGCCGCCCCCAGCGCTGCGCAGGTGCCGGTGGTGTAGCCGCAGCGCAGCAGTTTTTGCCCGCTGCGGATGTAATGCTCAAATTTTGGTTTGGGCTTTTCGCTAAACAGGGCAGTGTACTGCTCGTCCGAAAGGTCGAACAGGCGGCAGATATTTTTCCTTGCAAACGCCTCTTTGGGCGTAAGCACACCGGAAACGCCCTGTGGCGAAACGCAGACGACCGCGTCGGCCAGCTTTTGGGCCAGTTCCAGCTCATGCAGGGTCACGATGATGGCCACATTCTTCTCGTGGGCCAGCGTTTGCAAAACAGCCATCAGCTCAGCCTTGCCTTTTACATCCAAAAAAGACGTAGGCTCGTCCAGCAGCAAGATCTCCGGCTGCTGGCAGACCGCCCGGGCCAGCAATACGCGCTGGCGCTGACCGTCGCTGATTTTTGTGAAATCCCGCGCGGCCAGTTCGTCTGCCTGCACCAGATGCAGGGCGTCACGCACCTGCTGCTTATCCTCATCCGAGAGGATGCCCAGTCGCCCGGTGTAGGGGTAGCGGCCGGCGGCGGCCACGTCAAAGCAGGTGGTCAGCTCGGTGCGGGCCGTGTGGGGCAGCATCAGTGCCAGCTTGCGGGCGCGTGCGTTGGGGGTGTAGGTGGTCAGCGTTTTTCCGTCCAGCAATACCGCGCCGCTCTGGGCCGCCAGCTGCCCGGCCAGCGTTTTTAATAAGGTGGATTTGCCCGCACCGTTGGGGCCGATGAGGGCCAAAATCCTGCCGCACTCGGCCTGCAGAGAGATGTCCCGCAGCAGTGGGGCACCGTAGCCGATGGCAAGGCTTTGGGTCTCGCAGTAGCTCATGTTGTCCCCTCCCCGCTGTGGCGGCGCACCAGCAGCCAGATGACCACCGGCGCGCCAAATACCGCCGTGACCGAACTGATGGACAGCTCCGTCGGCGCAAACAGGCTGCGGGCGATCAGATCACACAGCAGGCAGAACGATGCCCCTCCCAAGGCGCAGCCCGGCAGCACATGCAGCGGCTTGGCGCTGCCTAACGCCTGCTTTACCAGGTGCGGCACCGCAATGCCGACGAAAGAGATTGGCCCTGCAAATGCTGTGACACAGGCCGCCAGCAGGCTGGACAGCAGCACCAGCAACACCGAAAAGCTGCGCACCGAAACGCCCACGCTGGCGGCGTAGGATTCACCCATCTGGTAGGCGGCCATGGGCTTGGACAGTAAAAACGCCGCCGCCAGGCAGGGCAGCGTAATGGTGGCCGCCGTGCCCACATTGCCCCAGGTCATGCCGGAGAAGCTTCCCATAGACCAGTTGTGCAGGTTGACGATGTTGGAATCCTGGGCAAAGGCCACCACAATATCGGTGATGGCGGAGCAGATGTAACCGATCATGACGCCGCAGATGACCAAAATGCTCATGCGCTGCACGCGGCGTGCCACAGCCAGCACAAACAGCATGGCAGCCATAGCCCCGGCGAAAGCAGCCAAAATCAAGGTGAGGGAGTTCGTTAATAGGCCGCGGTTTAAAAACACGACCATGGTCAGCGCCACGGCCAGCTTGGCCCCGCTGGAAATGCCCATGACGAAAGGCCCCGCAATGGGGTTGGCAAAAAAAGTTTGCAGCAGATACCCGGCTACTGATAACGCCGCCCCCAGCAGAACGACCATGACGGTGCGGGGCAGGCGCAGCTGCAGCAAAATGTTGCTTGTCAGTACATCCTGCCCACGGCCCAGCAGGGTACTGACCACATCGGCGGGCGAAAGTGCCACGCTACCCCAAAACAGGTTGAGGGCAAGCAGCACCAACAGAGCCGCCGCCATAGCGAGGTATGCAATTGTCAGGCGCTTTCGGGTGTGCATGGTGTTATCCTTTGCATTTTGCTTGTAAAAGCGGGCATTGCCCGCCTGCGGGCCGATGCAGGCATCGGCCCCTACAGTGTTGGGCAAGCGGCATTTGAGGTAGTTATCAGGTGATTTTCGTCAAAAATTTCAATTCACTGTCGTCGGGCGTGCCCTCGGTAAAGACTTTATTCATGTCCAGGATCAGGTCGGGCATCTCCATGCTTTGCTGGAAAAGGCTTTGCGCGGTGCACCAGACGTTGCCCTGCTGCACGGCCTTGAACTGCGCCAGCAGCGGGCATTTGGCGATCAACTCGTCCATCGTGCGGATCTCGCCCTCGATGGTGCTGTTGTAGATCAGCACATCGGCGTCCTTGGCCCCGGCGTAGAAATCCTCCAGCGAGATGTTGACGGTGGCCAGGTTGTTGCCGCTGTCCGTCAGGTCGGAGAAGACATAGTCGCCGCCCGCCATCTCAATCATTTTGGCGACATAATCGCCGCCCTTTCGCACAGTGGCCAGATTATTGGAGGTGATGGAAAAGAACGCCACGGTTTTGCCGGTGGCGGATTCATTTTCCAGCGGTGCAATGCGCTGCACGGCGTCGTCAAAGACCTGCTCGGCCTCGTCAGTCTTGCCCAGCAGCACGCCGTACAGCTTGACCCACTCCATCCGGGCCAGGGGGCCGCTCTCGTAGCTGGAGCGCTCCACCAGCACCGGCACCCCGAATTTTTCCAGCTGTTCCTTCACTTCGGGCGTGTGGTAGATCATCGTGTTTTCGATGGCCAGGCCGCAGTTGGCGGCAAGAATCGTCTCATAATCGGGCGCACTGTACTTGCCCGCGTAGGCGATCTGGCCGTTTTCCATGGCGGTTTTGGCTGCATCCAGATACCAGTTATCGGCCTGTGCGCCGGAAAGCGCCACCGTATCCAGCCCGTCGATACTGATGATGGGATCCATGGCGGAGGAGGACACGAGGTAAATACTCTCGATAGGCTGCTGTAAAACGGTAATGTCCGCGTCCAGCTCGGCTGGCGCGTTCTCACCCTCAGGCACGACCAGATAGCGCGTACCATCGATGGTAATGAGGTAATAGCCGCCCTCGCACTCGTCAATGGTGAATTGCTGGGCGTACTGCAAGGGGTAGCTGCCGGTGACGGTCAGCGTCTCCGTGCCGGAGACCGCTGGCTGGGCCGCGCACCCTGCCAGCAGCAGCGCGGGCAGGGCGGCCAGCATTATAAGCCGCTTCATTCGGCAGCGGCCAGCGTGGTACTGTCAAAGGTCAGGGTGTAATCGATCTCATGGGGGGTGCTCATAGCAACGGTGTCGGCGGTGACAGCCAGGGCAGTGTCCAGCGCGGCCACGGGGATCTCAAAGGTGGAGTTGCCCTCAGTGTTGGTGGGCAGGTACTTTTCGCCGTCGATGAGCATGTAGTCGTAGTTGGGGCTGCTCCACACGATGGTGGCGGTCATGGCACCGTCGACTACGGTCAGGGCAGCGGGGCTGTCCACAGTAGCGCGGCCGCTGCCGCCCTCCAGCGTGACAGCGCAGGTGTAGGTGCCGTCGGCAGGGACTTCCGCCGCAGCGGCATCGCCGCCATCGACAGCGGGCACAGCGTTGGACACGCTGACAACATGGTCGTACCAGGTACCCTTGGTGCCCAGGATAGCCAGCTGGAAGTCGGTGTCCACAGCCGCGACAGGGATGTCAAAGCCGTAAACTTCGTCGCTGGTACCGTCGGAGTAGGTCACGGTATCGATGGTGGGCTGCAGCCATTCGTCCTCGTGGTCAGGGGCGTCAGCGGCCATACCCAGATACAGGTTGACGATCTTCTGGGACTGCAGGCTGACGTGCATCGTCATTTCGCCGTTTTCCACGGTCAGGGTGCCCTTGCCATTGCAGGCTTCGTTGACGTGGAACATGCTGCTGTCGGTGTTAAAGTCTGCGGTGTAGATGTCGTCCGGCAGGGCAGCCTCGGCGGCGGGGGCTTCGCTCTCGCTCTCACTTTCAGCAGGGGCGGTCTCAACGGTGGAGACGGCCTCGCTGGTGCTCCCGCTGGCAGCGGCGGATTCGGATGCGCCGCAGCCTGCCAGCAGCAGGGCAGCGGCCAGGGTCAGGGATACGATCTGGAACTTTTTCATGTGTACTTTCCTACCTTATTTCATTAATTTTATTAAGTTTACAACGTATACCGCAAGGGCAATATCGGCACCGGGCCGATACGAGCATCGGCCCCTATAAATGCGTGCATTAAGGGTAAGCAAAACCAAAAAACTGCCCGAAGGCTTTCCCCTTCGGGCAGAATGTAAGGCAAGACCGCATAATTCTAAGTGCCGATACGGCAAGCGAAAAGTACAAGCTGCTAAGCAAAAAGCGCAGAGAATACTTTGTGTATTCTCGAGCATTTTTGCAACGCAGATTGTGCTTTGCAGCTGCCGGAGCGATGCTTAAGCCCGAAGGGCGGGAATTGTGCGGTGTTGCCGTAAAAAATCAGCCGTTCAGGGCATCCATGGCGGCCTTGGTGTGATTAACGTAGATCTGCTGGATGTCAGCAATCTCGCCCAGACCGGCGATCTGGGTGTCGACGCTGTCAAAGCAGCCAGCGGCGTTGAACTGGCTCAGCCAAGAATCCTCGTCCGCACCGGCCATATCATTGTTGGCGTGGTCACCGGCAACGACCATCAGCGGGCGCAGGACGACCTTGGTATAACCAGCTTCCTTGACTTTCTCGATGACAGCCTCACAGGCGGTGTCCTCCGGCTCGCCCTCAACGGTGCCGATGAAGACGTTGTCATAGCCCTGGGTCTCCATGGTGGTCTGCATCTGGCTGTAGCTGACCTTGGCGGTGTGGGAAGTACCATGGCCCATGAACACGAAAGCGGTGCCATCGGCGGCAGCAGCAGCGGCATCCTCATAACCGGCGGTCTTGACGGCCTCGGTGGTGATGGCGGTGGCTACGGCTTCCTTATCCTCGTTGATGACGGTGGCATCAGCGCCAACCTCGCCCAGCAGGGGCTCGGCGATGGAAACGCTCTCGAACTTATCCTTGTATTCGTCGATGGCTTCGCACATCTCGTCGTACTCGGCGCCGTGCATCAAATGAGTGGGCTGGACAACCAGGTTCTTGACACCGTTGGCAACAGCGCGGTCGAGGGCCTGCTCCATGTTGTCGATCTTCTCGCCGTCACGGGCCTGGACATGGTTGATGATGATCTGGGCGGTGAAGGCGCGGCGGACGGACCAATCCGGGTTAGCGGCCTGCAGAGCATCCTCGATGCCCTTGATGTCGGCCGCGCGGCTGCCGTTGAAAGAGGTGCCAAAGCTGACGACCAGCAGCTCGTTCTCGCCGATTTCATCTTCGTTGCGGGGGTCGTCCTTGCTGGCGTCGCCGGTGTCGCGGCCGAAGTACTCGGGGTCAGCGTTCTCGCCCTCGACCATTTCCTTCTGGGTGTCGGTCAGGGCATCCCAGGCAGCCTTGGCGGCTTCGCACTGGGCGTCGGTGTCATCGGTGCGCTCCTGCACGTAGATGGCGTCGATCAGGTCTGCGCAGTTCTTTGCGGCCACCTCGTCAACATCTCCTTCTTCGGCTTCCTCTGCGGTGCTCTCGCTCTCGCTGACGGCGGTGCTTTCGGCCACGCTGTCAGAAGAAGCGGCGGTGCTGCCACAGCCAGCCAGCAGTGCGGTGGACAGGGCCAGGGCGGCTGCCACAGCGGCGGGCTTTTTCCAGTTGATTCTTCTCATGTGTTCTGCTTCCTTTCTTATATAACCGATGGGCGGTACAGGGCAGGACGACCGCAGACACAAAAAGGCGTACAACAGAATAGGCCCACTAAAAAACGAGGCCTTTTGCATGCAGAATGGCAACACAAAAGGCCCCGTGCTTTTAACAGGTTCTTTACGGTACAACCAATTCCTCGTGATCTGGGGCGTTTGCCCCCGTACCCGGCAGCAGGCAGGTTTCCTGGCTGAAAGATCAACGCCCACCGCCGCCTTCCCGGGTAAGCACCCAGTGACCGATGCAAAAGCACCCTGGCGGCAGGCTCCCTTATCACAGTGACGAGATCGTGCGGGATTTGCAC
>ERZ1034976.1918-NODE-1918-length-15073-cov-25.640032_pt1 | contig 15073 bp, 8 predicted proteins | sample MGYA00520623_ERZ1034976 | MGnify/ENA primary metagenome ERZ1034976 (study PRJEB33766, sample SAMN09781774) | gut metagenome | biome: gut microbiome | host: Homo sapiens | place: Madagascar | study: EMG produced TPA metagenomics assembly of the PRJNA485056 data... | reverse complement strand
TGATTTCCAATCGAACACGATGGTGTTGTCTTCTTTGATATTGAAGCTCATACCTACCTTGATAATTTCCTTGCCGCTCATGGCAAAGGCATCGGCATAATGCTTGCTTTCTATCTGCTCAAGAGCCTCCTGGGCAGTCTTTCCAAACTTCAGCTCCATTACATAGATAGTATCGTCCGTCTCCATGGTTATATCAATTCTCCCCTTTGACGTATGTTGCTCCACTATAATCCTGAAATTCGTGAGCAAGGCAAAGATGATATACATCGTTTGCTGGTAATGACCTTCGTAATGGGTGTTGTTGCAATAAGGCACCGTCTCCCAAAACGATTTCAGCAACTGTAATGCTTCGTCTATCTTGCCCTGTTTAATAAGCACCGACATCTTGGCGATGGTAGTATTACACATCGCAGTCTTTGAGGTCAGATAATGAGGCAACAAACTTCTGTACAATCCAACTCTTATTTCCTTGTTAGGAATGGCTAGGGTATAGAGTTCCGTTTCTTCATCATAATCCTTGATGGTGATGTAGCCACTCTGATAGAGCAGCGGCATGATGGTGGTCATAGTTTCCGTGGCAGCATCAAAGTCATCCTTTCCGGCTTCCATACTCTCGCCCAGGTTCGCTGGCAGAAAGTTGAAATTGCGCATCATATTGATCAGATAAGTAGGAGTGCCTGATCCAAACCAGTAGGAATCAATCTTCTGCTTGGCAAAGCAGGTTAATAAGCTGAACGGATTATAAACGTCTGGAGAAGGCCATGTAAAATGATAGCCGTCATAATTATCCTTTAACTTAGCTAACGTCTGCTCATACGATAAGTTTAATTTTTCAGCAAGTGCCTCTATGTCATTCCGCATTCCGTTCACCAGTTCATCTTCCGTAATTCCGCAAATGCCGGCATACGGCTCGTCCATACTGATATTGGTGATGTTGTTCAATTCGCTGAAGATACTGAGCTGAGAGAATTTGGTGATGCCTGTGAGGAATACGAAGCGGAGCAATTTCTCGCATCCTTTTAGCGGACTGTAGAAATTGCGCATGGCGTTGCGAAGTTCTTCCAGTTTTTCATCCTCGTGCACCACATCAAGCAAAGGGGCATCATATTCGTCAATCAGTATTACCACTTGCTTGCCCGTTTCCCTATAGGCAGTCTGGATAAGTGAGATGAGGCGGACGTTGGCATCAACAGCCGGATTCGTAATGCCCCATTTCTGCTCTTGTTCTGCAAGTTGCTGGTCGAAATATCTTTCCAGCTGGGCTATCTCCATGTGTTTGCCCATGCTCATATCGAAATGCAGCACCGGATAGCTTATCCAATCCTTTTCCAGCTTTTCGATGGCGAGTCCTTTGAAAAGCTCCTTCTTTCCTTCAAAATAGCTCTTCATGGTAGTCAGCAACAGCGACTTTCCGAAACGGCGTGGACGGCTCAGGAAGAAATAAGTACCATCAGTATGTGCCATACGATATACATATTCCGTCTTGTCGATGTAGAACCTATCTTCCACTCTGATTCGTTCGAAAGTTTGTAATCCTATCGGATATAGTTTTCTTGCCATAATTGCTCGCCTTTCTTTTAAGTGATATTCTCTTTGTTGGCAAAGATACGAATAAATGGTGAAACCACCAAATAATAAACATCTTTTCTTCATTTATGCCCCTTATCTCATTTCCTTATACCTTTTATTTCTTTTCTCCCTTCTCTTATTTCTTTTCTCTCCTCCTTTTATTTCTTTTCAGGCTTCCTCTTATCTCCTTTCTTCCTTCTTGCTGTATTAATAATGGGTTAATCTCGGGAAAAGTCTTGGTTGATTATAGGATAAAATGTTCTTTAACCCTATTGAAATCTCCGTTCATAGACGTTGAACCGCGGTTCAGCGTCTATGAACGGCGGTTCAACGTCTTTGAACGGACATTCAATGTCTATGAACGGAGATTTTATCTAAGTATAAATGTTTCTTTTCTTAGTTGAAAGAACTGTTTTAGTAGGTTAAAATAGGCTAGGATACCATATGAGTGCAAAGGTACAAAATCAAATCGAACACACAATTTCTAGAACATAAAATATTGGATATTAATAACTTATATAATAATCGTCCAGACTAAACGGGACAGCAGAGAATGATTCTGCGAGTTCCATCCGGCATTTACATCGTGAAGGCATCTACCCACTCCTGTGCTCAGGCTAAGGGTCAGAAGATTGCCGTAAGATAGTATCCTGAACTTGCGAATCTTGAATAAATTATATAGAAAAAATTCTAAAAGCTTGGTAGTTATTTTGTTTTTTCGTACCTTTGCACCATGATTAGAAAAGAAATATACGTATGGCAAGTACCTGATATGCAAGGGGCATATATAGGTGAACTTAGCAAGTCACGATAATTTTGTTTTTTGTAATTAGACAAGCAATTATAGTAGATATGAACGATAGAAAATTACCAGTAGGCATCCAGTCTTTTGAAAAAATCAGAAAGGGTGGATATCTTTATGTTGACAAGACAGATATTATCTGGCAACTTGCCAATAGAAATAAAACGTATAATTACCTGAGCCGCCCACGCCGCTTTGGTAAATCTCTGTTGGTAGATACGCTCGAAGCCTACTTTCTGGGTAAGAAGGAACTCTTCGAAGGGTTGAAGATTATGCAGATGGAGAAGGAATGGGTGAAGCGACCTGTCATCAGGCTCGATATGAGTCGTGCTGGCGCAGAGCCGGAAACTTTACGCTCTTATCTCGACATCACTTTCGACAGATTAGAGAAGGAATATGGCATTACACCTAAGCCAACCGCCAAACTTGCCGACCGTTTTGACGGCATTATCCAAACGTCATATGAGCAAACTGGACAACAGGTTGCCATCCTCATCGATGAATACGACTCTCCATTGCAGCATTCCTGGAAGACTCCACATCATGAAGCATGTACGGATATCTATAGAGAGGTTTTTGCCATTCTCAAAGCTGATGATAAATACGAGAAGTTCGTTTTCATTACCGGTATTACCAAGTTTACGCAGATTTCTCTTTTCTCTGTACTCAACAATTTGAGTAATATCAGCTTTGATTCTGAGTATGCAGCTCTTTGCGGTATCACGAAAGATGAACTCCTCTCAGATTTTAAATCGGAGATTAACAGGTTGGCTACAAAGAAAGGATGGACTTTTGATGAAGCCGTGGTACAGTTGACGGCATTCTACGATGGTTATCATTTCAGTCATGAAAATATGGTTGATATATTCAATCCATTCAGTCTTATCAATGCCCTCGCTGACTCCAGTCTAAAGAATTACTGGGCTTCATCTGGAGCAACCTCTTTGCTTCCTAAGTTTGTAGATGATATGGAAATTAGATTGAAGGATTTCGAGAAATGTCCGATAGACAGCGATACCTTGGAGACTTCTGATGTGACAGGTGGAGGAGCTGAACTTTTCCTCTATCAGTCTGGTTATCTCACGATAAAGGGATATATGGAAGGAATTTATTTGCTGGGCATTCCAAACTATGAAGTACGCAAGGCTCTATACAAGATAGTCTTGCCAGCCTTGACACTGAAATCAAATGCGATAGTGATATCTACACAGAATATGTTGCTGTATTCTCTAAAAATTGGCAATTTGCCTGAAGCCATGAAATGTCTGAAGGCGCTTATTGCGGATGTGCCATACAGCAATAAGAAACTTGCCAGCATGGATATGGAAGAGAGGTACCGTCTTATCTTGAGTACCATCTTCAATGCTATCGGCTGCAGGGTGGAAGTTGAGAAGATGATTTCTACTGGTAGGATAGATATGGTGTTGGAAACCAATAACTTCATCTACGTTCTGGAACTGAAGCTGAGCAACAATGGAGGCATTGATGCGGCAGCGGAGCAAATTAAGGCTAGACAATATGCCGAACCATTCAAGGCGGATAAACGCAAGGTAATAGCTATTGCTATAGAACTGGATAATTCAGGTAAAGGACTGGTTGATTGGAAGGAAGTTTAGAATCAAGAAATCCACAGCTGGCTTGAGTGCCTGCTGTGGATTCTCTGGTTTTATCCTGAACTATATTAAAGTGTAAGATTCTAACTCCTTATGGAACGTATATCAGGCGGATTGGCATCGCCTTGTAACGGCCTGTGCTACTGCCATCATATCCCTGAACGAAACGGGTATTTGTGATAGTCTTTATCTTATTATATATATCTAGGTAGAGATACCAGAAACCATATTCGTTACTACTTGAACTGAAGCCTTGATAGCCCGACAACAAAGACTGGCTCCATAGATTTGCGTGATATTCATCCTTGAAGCTGTTGCTCTCGTAATATCCGCTGATTGGGATATAGATGTAATCCTTCTGCGAAGACACTGTCGGGATGCGAAGACAATTATATAGTTCACCCGTAGATGTACTCAACGGCTTTACTTCGGTTTTATTTGCTATTGCCTCTAGCTCGTTGCCCTTTGGAACTCTAAAATTGCCGATTACATACTTGTTGATATAGTCGTTACTGCTTTTATCATTTGATATCTTGAAATATCCACCTATAGAACCTTTATCATTGGCAATATTGGCAGAACCTGGCGAATAGAAATCGCTGTTGGATGCGCCTAGATTACGGTCTAACATGTAGTATGGCTTATTAGGCGTAGTAGTTTTACCATCTTCTGATGGTTCATCTACCAGAATCTTCACTACTCCGTAGTAGTACCAACCTTTTTTTGTTTCACCCAACTGTTCGTCTCCCAGATTTTTAATTTCTCCAAATACACCAGCATGATAGATCGGGTATTTGATGGTAAACGGATGATCAGCATCTTCAGTATTCTTGATGACAAAACCTTCTTCGTCTATCCACAAATCGAACTTATTGGTGCTGTTGTTCAATGTAACTTTATAATAGTTGTTGCCATTGTAAGTTTCGTCTGAATAACTGATGTTAGCAGAATTCTTTTCAACATTGTCACCCGGTTTCTTTGGAATCAGATAATAGATCTTATTATCTCCTACGCTGAAGTGCAAGCCCTGGTTTCTGGTCTGTTCCTGATCTTCGACCTTATTCTCGCTAGGTTTAACACCATGCATTTCATCAAGCCAAGCAAAGTAATTATCATGAATAGTACCATCGTAATTCATGACAACCTTTCGATCTTTAGCACGTTTAAAGTCGTAACCTTCCTGATGAATCGTGATGGTTCTTTTCAAGTCACCGGAAGTGATGGTAATCGTACCATCCCGAGGCTCCTCCGATTTGTTGTTTGCAGTCAATGTGAGGTTGAGAACAAACATGGTTCCTGATGGTGCCGATTCGTTAGGACTTGTTGTGGTTGACTGGCTACCTGGTGACCAGCTAGTTATCCACGATTGTGCATCTTTGCTAATTTCAACCTTATAGAGATTATTATCTGTTGTATTCTCAGGTTTAAGATTTGTAAACAAAGTGATAGGAACTATGATAGGATCTGTTCCATTTGTAGCTGCAACAGTCTGTGTACCACAAACACCCAGTTCGTAATCTTTGCAGGCAATCATATCTACAATCTCCGGGTTATCATCTACCACGGTTACCTCCAAACGATTTTCTGGCTCAGCCTTTAATGCTTCTTCTTCAGTAGCGTAGCCTGCATCGTTTACAGAAATAACGTTCACGATATAGTTGTGGTTACGTACCAATGCATATTGTGCAGTTTTGGCATCATCAGTATAGAGGGCTACTTTATAGAAGCCTTCTGTATCTGTACCCTTATCCTTATCCTTATATTTAGCCATGATAATGATGTCAGCCTTGCCTGCAGAAGTTTCATTTACTGCAACTACAGCAGCAGAACCGCCAGCAATATATTTGCTATTCAACTCTGTAGATGTTGCCAAGTCGTCATCCTTAGTAGATTCTTTGTAGCCAGCTGGCGCAATAGAGCCTTTGCTAGCAGAATGCCATACATGAAGGTCTGTGATTTCGAAATTGCTAACGTTTGTTTTTACTGTAACTTTAGCACATTGACGGGTTAGCGAAATCTTGCTGTCGTTCATCAGGTCGCTAAGTGTTTTTGCACCCCAACAGATTGGATTGGATAAATTTGGGGTGATAACATCCATCGCATCAAGCTTTTCAGCCTGTGCTTTTGTCAAGTCAGGAACGTTGGCAACCAAATGTACCGTTTCTGTACCTTTAGGAAGGTTTGTTTTGATTTTCCTGTAACCATCTGCATCGGCAGTTGCATCAGCATAAGCTTTTGTACAATCCTGCATACCAAGATATTTGTCTGAAGTGCCATAGCATACAAGCCACAGAGAAGTAATGCTCTCTGTTGTTTCGCCTCCTGCTCGGGTTGAGATTTCCTGAGGAGTGAAATTAGGCAATTGTATGCTCAGCGTAACTCCCTCGGTAGGGAGTTCGTCCCCACCGAGAGTAATTGCCTCTAAAGAGTCCTTACATGATGCAAGGCTTAAGAGCAATCCTATCCATATCATTAAAGTCTTTATTCTTGTCATCATTATATTTTCTATCTTTATTATTTAGAAACTCCTGTCGGTTTGCCTTCATGCCAGCTACCATTGTAATAACCGAATATCTGGTATCCTTTTTTTGCATCGTATGTGCACTTGTAGCTGTCACCATCAAAGAGCATGTGGTAGTTATTTTCACCAATGCTAACCTCTATTGCTTTTTCATATTCGCCCTTAGGAGCTTTGAATTGGAGAACTGTACGTTTCCAGCCATTTCCAACATCTTCGCTTTTTTCCTTGAATTGATCTGGGTTACACTCCAAAGTATATTTTTTTAGATTACTGTCCTTCTTTCCAAAATCGATGTACCATCGTGTAATATTATCTTTAGTATATATTACATAATCCACGTTTATAATGGTTGGTTTGTCATCATATACTCGATAATATGGTATACAGGTTGGGTCATAGAGATACCATCCTTCACGATCTTCATAATTGAACAATGGAATACCTGGATCCATATGATGTGGAAAACGGTGCGGAGTACGACCACCATCATTTCCAAAAGCATTATCGCCATTGCCAAATATTACTAGAGTTTGTCCCGGTTTGATTTCCTTCTCTCCTTGCGCATTATTGAAGGTCTTACTACTTTTTTTATTTTTTTCTATATCTTTGTAATACCATCCTGCATTGTTAATGTCACCTGTCAATTTATCTCCAGGGAACTCCTCCGTAAAAACCCAGGTTGGCATATCAGGAGATGAGCTTGTATTCTCGCCTATCTGAGTATAGGCATAGAGATAGTGCTTATCTGAATGAGTTTTTTCATCTCCAGCCCAGTAGTCTTTTTTCCAAAACCAACCATCGTCCCAGTTGAAATTCTTATCACCATTATAGCCTCCTTCCGGAATTGTATATTCTGGTAATTGTTCTTTCATAACAACAACAAGATTTTTATATGTATCTTTATCTCCATTCCAACTATACACATCATTGATAGCTCGCATATAGATGCGATAAGGACCAAACTCCGGTTTTACTGTAACCGTAACTTCTTGCGAAGCAACCTCGTCGCCAGAAATCTGATTCAGCGGATAAAGTGTGAAGTTATAAACGGTGGTCGTCACAGGATTTTTGGTTTCCGTTACCTTCATCAGATATTTTCCATCTGCAACAGGAGTATTATCATAACTTATCTTCAGACGAGAAGGTGCATCACCAACTTGTGCTGTAGAACCGTTAGCTTTTTCTGTTAGCGTACCATTGATGTTCTGATATGCTTTCAAGCCACCCAGGTTGGTTTCTACCACAAAGTGTTTCTCTAGAACCTGCTTGTCGTCAGGATCCTTACCCCAATAGATAACTACGTTCTTTGGGCTCACCTTAAAATAAGGAGTAACATCATAGTGTACATTAATATACTTCTTGATATTGTTGGCCATTAAGTAAACTCTAGCGGTTCCTTCTCTCTTCCCTGCAGAGTTCTTTGGAAACTCATTTATTGGTATATTTGGGTTGAGGCCAAAGATAATATTTTTGCCATCTCTTTTTGTTTCGATGATAACCTTCTCATCTTTCCCATCAACAGTCTTGGTGTCAATACAGCCAAACGTTACATCAGTTTCGCTTGAATTATAAGAGATAGTATCACTCTTTGTAGAAGAGACTTCAGCCTTGGTCTTGTTAACCCATAAAGTAGTATGGTAGAAATCGGCATTGATGTCTACAGTTTTCCAGTCCTCTACGCTCACATTACAGTTGAGAGTCATGTTTCCCAGACTCTTGATTTTGCCGATAATCTCATAATAGGTGCCACGAGGGAAAGTTGGGACTTCTTTGGAAGTTGAACTCTCGTCCTGACGATGTCCCAGCTTAATCGTATAGTTGTTCTCAATGTTACCATTCACAAAGCCATTAACTTTGAGGGTAGACTGCTGAGAGGCATCGGCGATATAACGCTCAGGCAGATAGTAAGTGCCTTGGAAGAGCCACTTAGCGGCGGTATTCTGTGGATCAGCTGTAGGAGTTGCACCAGGAACAAGGGTGATGATGTCCTTATTATTCACATTGGCATTGGCAGCATCCTCTGTCCAGTCTTCATAATAACCACCCTTATTGCTTGCCACAGAAGAAATTGCATAAACTTTATTTTCAAAACCATTGGCATAATCTTGGCTAACACTAGAGGCTGGCTTGCTAAATGCTCCATCCCAACTCAGCGTGGTGCTAGGAGAAAGCTTTTGAGCCAGAATATCCTTGATGATATAGCTATTACCATTGAATGCAGAACCTTCAGCAGTAGGATCGAAGATAAGATTCAGCTTTACCTTTACGCATGTAAACTTCAGGTTAGCTGCTACCTCTGTATATTTATCACCACTTTTTTCTATTTTTGTATTGATGAAAGAACCGTTTACATCCTTTGGCTCATAAATCATCGGGATATTCGTGCAGACAGGCATACCTGGCTGAGCACCTGAAGGATAATAATTCAGCACGATATTTTTGAGTTTTTCTTCCGAATCAATATTCTTATTCTGGTCTTTCAACACATCACTCATATTGGCAACTACATAGATATGGTAAGTTCCTGGCTCGATATTGAGCTGATAGTTAGCTACATTCGGCTCTGCCATCATCGTAGCCAGTGGGGCAGGGAGCGTCTCTACCAGGAGCTTACCTCCTTCATTTCCTGTAGGGAAAGCATAGAGGGTCAGGTCGTTGATCTGGCATTCATCTACCGTGGCATTATAGGTAGGAAGGCCGGAAGCATCGTCGGGATTGGTACCTCGGCTGCTGAGCACGGTTGGCACGAGTACATGCAAGTTGCTTTCTGACGAAATGGGGGCGCGCTCGCCTCCAAGTTCGTCAGAGCAACTTACTGTAACCAACAATATAAACCAACTAACTAAACTTAAAATGAAATCTCGTATTTTCATTGTTTCTAATTTTTAAAGTCAAATACTCTTATGAGCTAAATGCCCGGAAGGGGCTCTGACACCTGAAACGGTTAGAAATCGACACGCTGGATGCGCTTGCTCCAATCCAGGATGGAAATGCTGAGCTGCACATACTTCCACTGGTTGCCCTGGAGGAAGAAGTCGAGCTTGTAGTCGTACTCTCGGTCCAGGAATTCCTGTGCTGAATAATGGCGGGCTTCGAAGGCGCCACGGCCTTGAGCCAGACAGTCAGCAAGATTGATGCGTGCCACCTCTTCGCCTGTAGTCTTGTTCGTGATGGTAAGGATGGCGTTCTTGTCGTTTTCTTCTGCCGGATGCCAGATGAGTCGGGAGAACATGAGGGCGGCATGAGCGGTGCGCTCCTTTACATTGCCCTCGGTATCCTTAAACTCAGTGGTCCAGGTATAGTATGGGGTATATGTCAACTCCTCGTCGGGGAGGAGAGAGTTGTCGTAACTGATATCGCCGTTGGCATTGGTTATCTGATAACTGAAGTCATCGGCATGGATGTTGGCAGGCTCATCGGTCTGATGCAGACTGATGGTGAGCTGCTTGGTATCACGAACCAGACCGATGGTATGGCGTGTAACCTGCAGGTCTTTTACTTCAACCAGTTCGTTGCTGAGTCCTTGCCAGAGTGTATCGAGCGGTTGGCTCTGGTTGTTCACCTTGCCCTGTTCGCGGTCGAGTCGTGCATGGAGGGTGGTGATGTTGTCACCCTGCTGTGGCAGAGCTATCTGGAATTTGGCACCTGGCTGCGCGAGTGCATCTTCGTATTTCTTTTGGAAGGCGAAGGTTGCGAATCGGTATTTGCCCGGTTCCAGATTGATTCGCATGGCATAGTTAGGGTCCTTGAGCGGCTGTGATGTCGCATCGTTATAGGCATCATGGCGAGCAATGAAGTTGCCCTGCTCGTCGTATACGAATACGCTGAGGCCGCCCACATGATCATTGAACATGTCGGCACGCTGCACGTTGTAGTCGTACTTGAACTGCAAGTCAACACCCATGTCACAAGGAGGCAGGTCGTCGTGCATCAAGTCGTTGCAGCTGCTGAGCATACTGCCCGCCATGATGAATCCCCATCCCATGCATATATTCTTGATCCAACTGTTAAACTTCTTGTTTGCCATGATGCTTATCTGTTTTATGAAAAAGTAAAGTGTATAAATTGATTCTTATTCTTCCGATATAGCCAGCCGCTCCTTAGCGCTAGAGCGGCTGAGCTATATATAATAATGTGAAATGGATTACAAATCGACGCTCTGAGAACGCTTAGCCCAGTCGAGGATCTTAACGCTGACGTTGATGTACTTGGTATCTTCATCGTCTGGGGTCCTAGGCTTAACCTCTGGAACGTCTGGATAACCAGGACCGCTAATTTTTTCGATAGTGAGGTTGTACCAGTTGTTGCGGAGCACACCATAACGGCCGAGCCACTCCAGGTTCTTTCCACCATAATTTTCATTACCTGCTACCCAAGGCGTCAAGTCGTCACCGAAGTGCTTGATACGGGCAATATAATAGCTCTCACCATTCTGGTAGGTCTTGATACCTACACCATTAGTCTCGTCAAGGCCGAGTTTGTTATTGAGCGTAGCGACTAAGTCAGGAGTATTAATCTTTTCTGTTTCTCCGTCCTTAATTGATACATTTTCTGTAGTTAAGAAATGTGTACCTCCTTTCAACAAACCTTCTTTTAGTACTACAGTAGGGTCGGTAGTAAGACTCAGAGCCTCTTTTGCTTTACTGGCAATTTGAGCTTTAAGAGTTGTCGTTGTCCAAATGTCAGAACTTTTGCCAATCATAAAGAAGGTCTTATCTGTCTCTTTTTCAACAGCACTTGGAGTATAAGTTGCCTTAAGAAGGACACGGGTAGTCTGACCTTGCTTCATGTTGTTAATGTCGAAGGTGTTCTCCAAGCAATACAGAGGCTCTGTTGAACTCGTCCAAGTTGCATCTGAACCATCAGCCTTTACTAAAGTAAATTGTTCCTTACATTTGTCTAATTCTGTTAAGCCCATGGCGTAGTTAGGGTCGATACCCCAATATACACGCTTGAAAGCATCTGTAGCAGAAAGCTGACTTACGAAGCGTTTTGTTGCTGCTGTACCTGTAGTAGCTGCTTCATTCTTCCAAATATCTTTGTAACCTTCAACTGTTTGTCCTTCGCCGATAGTTGTACCAGCCTTCAAACCAGAAGTTACATGTACTGGGAATGATTTCGTGTTAGTAACATCCAATGCCCATTTTGTGATTTGTACCTTGTCGCTTCTATAGTTAGATCCTGAAGCCTTGGCTCCTGTAAAGTAATCATCTCCAGTACCTTTACCTACAGTAACTTTAGCCAAACCGCGCTCAACGTGAACAGTAGTACCCGGTTTGCTATGAGCCTCTTCCTTTGTTCTATAGATACCCTTTATAGGAACAAGGGTTGTTGGCTCTTGATCATCAGCTTTGAATTCTGGAGCATTAGCCATATAGAAACCTTTTTTATAATCTGTAATGTTAGTTGTGTTTGTTGCAACATTCCATTTTCCGTATGTCACTGGAGATTCTGTAGATGCTACAGGAAGTATAATCTTCGTGCCTTTTGCAGTTTCATTGTTAAGAATGACCAATGCATAGTATTTACCACCATCCTCATCTACTTTTGCGCTATTAAGTTCAGCTGTGATGGTTGCTTCTGTTGTAATACCATTATTTGCAGTATCGTCTTTCTTCCAAGGCTCCAAATTACCGAGTGGTACAGCTTCGACAAACTTGAAGTTGTTTTCAGAAGTTTCTTTTCCCTTCTCGAAGATAAGGAGTGTAGCATCGTTTACTGCATACTCAGAAGGTGTACCGCCATCAAACTGGTCATTTGTAGTAGCACGTGTACCATTTGCAGTAGGCAAGTTGATTGTGATAGATGCATAGCTTACACCTGATTCATTAGTACCAGTACCTGAACCTGCGGTTCCCAGGTCCTCATTGCTTGAACAGCTTGCTGTCATAGCTGCGATGACAGCCAAGCCAAATAAATGTTTAATCTTCATAATCTTAAAAGTTAAGCTTGTTTATAATCGTTATTCTCTAATTTTCTGTTATTCCAATTCCTTTATCTGCTTGAAGACATCTCTTACACGCTCTGCCTCTTTCGAGTTGCCTGCCTTGGCAAGATGCTTTTCGGCAGAAGTAAGATCGCCTTTCTGCAAATCGGTGCAGGCGGCATTGAGATTCGCAGCCTCATCATCAGGGAAGAGACGGACAGCAATGTCGAATACCTCGTTAAACTCTGGCGAACCCGGCTCGTAAGTCTGTGCCACCAGGAACATCTCCTGCAGAGAAAGCTGCTGAGGCTTGGTCTTCAATATCTCCTTTGCTTCTTCGAGGCTGAACGGACGAACCGTGTAGGTTACCGTATAGTCGCTATGACGGAGACGAGGATAGATATTATCCAGGATATAGCGGTAACTTGCCGGATGGAGCTTTCTGATCTTCAGGTCCTTATCGTCGGGAGCCAGCGAGGAGTTAGCTATCTCGAGAATTGCTTCCTTGTCAGCCAGATGACTAGCCTGAATCTTCTTCTTGAATCCTTCCCAGTCTTCCGGTGTAGCCTGATAGGTAAAGAGCTTGCTGTTTATGGTGTAGAGACTGCTCACATAGTTGCGGAGAGCAGCTGCACGCTCGTTGGCAAGGCGCTTGTTGTTGGCATACGAACCATCAGGCGAAGCAAAACCATGAATATCAATATCTGTGATTTCAACGTTCTTGTCGTTCTTCACCAGGTCGATGGTGGAAGTAATCTTCTTCAGCTCAGTAGCATTCTCACGGAAGTTGGCAAGGATATTACTCTTGTTAACCACAAAGCTGAGATAAGCTTCACCCTTTTCGGCTCTCACCTTCTTGGCTTCCGCCTTCGGCTGCACGAAGAAATCCTTCGTAATCTTCGGTGTACGGTCGATATCCGCAATCGGCGTATTGTCCTGTTCTATCAGGTTGCCGCATCCGCAGAGATCTTCTTTCACCGAGAGTTTGAACTTCTTCATCCATTTCTGATAAGGAACAGACTGGGCGAAGTAAACCTGCTGACTGGTCTTGTTCTTGCGGGTAAGAACCTGTGCCTCCGGATTCTTCTTGCTGTCGGCAAGTCGGCGGTATCTTACAGCCTGGTTTCTACCCTGGATGATGATAGGGTTGAGAGCGATAGAATCAGTTCCTACCATTACCGGTGTGAAAACAATCTGCTGCTCTGATTTCATCTTCAAATCGTTCAGGTTCATACGGAAGGCAACGTCCATCTGGTTGCCGTTCTTGCGTGCCAAGACGCTGTCTACCTGAATCTTGCCCCCTGCCAGCTGCTGAGCCTGAGCAGGCATGATGCCCTGAGAAAAGAGTATGCAGAGGGGCGAAATGACCGCATAAAGCTTCATTTTATCCATATTATGATTTCCCTAAATTTTTTTTGTATTCTGTCTAGTTATTACGTGTTTATATTGTCGGTTTAAAACAACAGTTAAATTAAATTCTTAGAACACGTATATGAGAGATAGTGCGGCTTTGGTAGGACCCACATAGTTGCGGTTGTCTTTGTCGAGACATTTTTCGCATCGTCCGTAAAGCTTGTAAGGACTGTAGGCATATCCCACACCGATAGAGCCTTCGAAATTGAGGTGCTTATTGAGCAACCACTGATAGCCGTAGGTAAGGCCTCCACCTACATACCAGCCTTCATAGTGCCTGCCCTCCAGAGTTTTCGGCAGGATGCCGAAGGGCATGTCAATGTTTTTAATGTTGTATTCACCGCCTAGGGCATGGATTCCGAAGAAATGGCCTCCAAACTTCTGGCAGGTGTACCATCTGTATTCTGGCATAACATTCCAGAATCTCATCTTCTTGTCGCCCGAGAACTTCCAGGGGTTCAGGGTGCCGAAGAGTTGGAAGGTTGTTTTCTTGCCCGTGCCGATTTCGATGCCGGCGTTGGCAGATGTGGAAGCCCATCCCAGTAAGTTGGTCTTCAGAGCGACCTCCTGCGCTCGCGTCGTTGCCGTTGAAAGGATCAGCAGCAGCAACATAGCTGATTTAATGAATGTTTGCTTCATCATATCTTTACTTTTATATATTGGTTCCGTTTATATTAAACTTAGCCTTCGTTCGCTAGTTGGTATCTTTTTTCGGCTGCAAATATATGAGGAATTTCTATAGTAAGCAAGAAAATTTCTCAAAAAGGTTCTATTTATTTGTGCAAACGTTTGCACATTCATGCAATCTGTTTGCGCGCACACATCATAAAGCACATGATTATAAGTGTAATTTGCACAAATATGCGTAAGGGCAATAAGTTTTTTCGAAAACCTACCCGTCCTTCCTTACCCTTAAGGAAGGCTCCACCTCTCACCCCGACCCTCTCACCCTCAGGGAAGAGGGAGGAAACCGCTCCTCCTCGTCGCTCGGAACCGCTACGCTCTAAGGTTGGCGGACCATCAAAGGTCTCGCCAGATTTTGCGGGATGGGACCGCCAGGCTGTTGCGGGGGAGACCTAATGCTGCTTCAAAGCCATCGCCATATTTTGCGGGATGGGACCGCATGGGGATAGCAGTTTATAGTTTACAGTTAATAGTTTATAGTTTACGGTTAATTTCGTGGTTATTTGCTGATAACTTGCAGATTTCTTGTTAATTGCTTGGTGGTT
>ERZ1034976.1913-NODE-1913-length-15108-cov-3.169933_pt1 | contig 15108 bp, 9 predicted proteins | sample MGYA00520623_ERZ1034976 | MGnify/ENA primary metagenome ERZ1034976 (study PRJEB33766, sample SAMN09781774) | gut metagenome | biome: gut microbiome | host: Homo sapiens | place: Madagascar | study: EMG produced TPA metagenomics assembly of the PRJNA485056 data... | reverse complement strand
AGGGTGTTACCTGCGGTAACACCCTAAAACGGACACAATTTTTGTCCTATATGCCAAAAAGAGCTCACTAGAGCTCCTTTTTTTATTACTTACACATTGTTGGTTTTTCATCAGAAACTGCGTTTTCTCAAAGCAAACCCCGCCATCGCTACCGATGCAAGAGCACAAAACGTAAAAGCTAGTGCAGATACAAGAGTCTTATCTTCGGTCTTTGCCAGCGTGCTCCCCGCAGTTGGTGAATTATCTTTAGTATTAGCGTTATTTGGCTTACCACCCAACAATTCACTGTCAGCATCATCAACAGAAGACTGGCTAGAATCAGATGATGGATTATTCCCCTCATCATCAGCTGTCTTTGCCGAACAAGTTATTAAAACAGAACACGGAATTGACTCATACAACTTATCATCAGGGACAAAGGTTGCGTTCACGGTAATTTCACCTACCGACAATACGGTATCTGGCTCCTCAAATTCAAGATGACCTTGAACTTGTTTGTTGCCTGCGCATGTAACCGTGATAGCCTGCCCTTCTAAACTAGCTAACGTATCTCCCTCAATTGCGCTTAATTCTATTTCTTGTTCTATTTTCAAACGTAACAGAAGATGAAGGGTGGTTTCTTTCTGGACGTTATAATCCTGTAGAGTATTTTCATCTTCAAGAGTTTTTCCAGCAAAAACAAGAACTTGCTCAACAGGCAAGAACCCCTCTTGATCCTGTATTTTCACCTTAACTTCTTTAATAAAATCAGTAGGCTCTATCTCAAGCGTAATGGTATTGCCTGTAGGAGTTTTAACGAAGATTTGCATGCCAAAAGCGGTTGAAGGAACTGTGAGTATAAGAGCGACCACTATTGCCACCGCAATGGCAGCAAGACCAGATAACAGATGGCTCCGCGTTGGGTTCTCTAATGAATGGCTACCAACCATGCTTTCTCCTTTATGTTGCTATTAAAAGCAAGCGATACTATTGCAGTGCCGCTATTCCGATTTTTCGTTTTTCTTGTCTACCTCATATGGGATCAAGTCTCCATATTCTAAGAATACACATTATGCAAAAAATCAGAAAGTACCGCGATCAAATACTAATAGGAGCCTAGACCAACCTCCTGGTGAACCCATCTAATACGAAACCTATAACTTAAGGAGATGTTCTTATGAGAAGTAAAACTTTACCCTCCTAACGAACGCAACCTTTAAACAATTTTGGGTGAGTTAATTAGATTCCGATATAGATATACATTACGTAGATGACACAACATTGCAAAAAAAGATTACAGGGATTCATAATGTAGCAGCAGAAATATTCACGACCATTGAAGATCAAGGATGTCAAACACAACACAAACCAACAAACGCCTCGCAAATTAATAAATCGCATTTACATCTATTTCTTTTCTTTTGGCAAATCCAAAACAAGCGTTCCTTGAATAAAGGATGAAGGGTAATGGTAGCGCTTTTCCGTTGTTCCTGTCACTGGATCAATGTTTTCATATGCAACCGTAACCTCCGATGTGTCTATCCTAACTATCACCCCATGGCCACGCTTACGGTTACGTACTTTTACTCCAACCACTGGATTCCCATCTAATTTACGCAAGATCTCCTCTTCCCACTTCAACTTTCCGCGTGATTTCTTGCGTTTAGTATCGCCGGCACGAATAAGACTCTGTTCTTTTTCGACTCTAAGAACACCACTATCCAAAGCTTTTGGAATAGAAAATTCTCTCATTAACTGACTAGAAAGAAATTTAACAGTAACTACTGAGTCAGAACAGTTAACAACCACACCAACACCAGATTTTTTATGCCATACACGCGACTTACATCGGATACCAACAATGTGGTTTGGATCCCAGGAAACTAGCTGAATTCCCGTCCGTTCGCAATGCGCCTCAAGAAGCTTTATATTTTTTGCAGTCTTAAAGAAAGATGAAAGTTTAAAGAACTTACAATCACTCCAAGCCCCATAACCTTCCTCTCTAAAAACCTTGCCAGTTACTTCACATGACCTATCGTCTTCATCAAAATGAGAACAATTACGACACGAAAGCGTATTTTCTGGTGCAGGATCCCCAGCAGAAGTGTACTCAAGAACAAAACCATCTTTCCAAGCCATAAATACAAGCCTTTCATCTGGTATTACGCTGATTATATAATAGCTAGATTCTCAGATAAATGTAGATGCAGAGGCTTTTACACTATCGAAAAGAACAATGTCAACTATATATTCAATCAAGATCTATTAACCTGATAGTTTGCAAGCAAGCAACATAGCACGTTCTAGTTTGCATAATGCGAACCAGATTTAGATGAGAATCCATCACTATATCCGAAAAACCCTATAAAAAATCAACGAAAACGGATACCGAACTACCTACTATGCTTTTTCTACAGGAAAACCTAATGCAGCTGTTACTAGGAAGTTAGACATCAATGACACAACTCTCAGCAAATAGATTTATATGCGTAAAACACAATTAGAGAATTCCTCTGCATATACCAAAACACAAGATGATGGCATAAGGTTCAAAGCCATTAGAAAGCATATCCACGAACTGAAAAATAGAAAACAGAAAGTGAAGTTATATAAAGCTACTGCAACAGATACCGTTCCTATTCAGACATTGGATACAAGACTCAGTGTAAAAGAAAAAAGCTTTTTAGACGAACTGAATCTCAGCGGAAATCATTAACTAAAACAGCATAATGTTTCTTTGAAAATTGTCCGAAAACTTGGCACAGATCATAACTATAAATCATGTTTCATCTTTAACCAGATGACTTATCGGCTATTTATAAAACAACACTATTGAAAAGACTTAACAATAGAAATCATTTTCGACACCGCCGACAAAACATTGTCACTAACTGAGCCGCGACCCCAGCTTACGCGCACAGATTCCAATGCCTCGACATCCGATAACCCCATTGCCTTCAATACATAACTTGGTGAATAGCTTCGAGAGGAACAAGCAGACCCATTCGAAATTGCAAAATTAGATTTGCCAGCAATCATCAATGCTTCAGACGACACTCCTGGAAATCTCACATTCAGAATTCCAGGATATGTCACGCCAGTACCATTGATCGCATACTCAACTCCAGAATCATTCAACAAAACCTCTATTGATTTTCGTAGAATCTTTGCATTATTGTTGTCTGTCCGCCATTCATCCTTGCACAAACGTGCAGCTTGGCCAAAACCAGCTATCAGTGCAACAGGGAGAGTTCCTGATCGAAGTCCGTTCTCTTGATTTCCGCCGAAAAGAATCGCTGTCAACGGAGGGCGCCTTAACTTTCTTCTCCTTGCTACCAAAGCCCCCACACCTTGAGGGCCATACATCTTATGTGCACTTACGGCTAGCAAATCATATTGAATGCTTTTAATTTCTTCCACTAATTTGCCCGCCGATTGAGCTGCATCAATATGGAAAAAAGGTGGTTCATCCATCTCTGCCAAAAGCGATCCGACAGCTTCGACAGGCTGCACAACGCCAGTTTCGTTATTTACATGCATCATGGAAACAAGCAGGGTATCGCTTTGAATGACACGCATTACGTCTTCGACATGAATACTGCCACTTGTATCAGGGCTAACAAAATCAATTTCGAAACCCAAACTCCTTGCTTTATTGAGTGAATTAATGACAGCCTTATGTTCTATAGCGGTTGAGACAATGTGACGTTTTCCAGTTTGAATACCATAATCCAAAAGCCCCATTATCGCCAGATTGTCGGCCTCCGTAGCTCCACTTGTGAAAATTAGTTCATCTGACTCCACTCCCAGAAGCGCTGAAATCACCTTTCTGGAATTTTCAACTATATCTCTGCAATCATCACCGAACGAATGCGTTCTACTACTTGCATTGCCCGGGTAATCAAGAAAAACAGAGGTAATTACATCGAGTACCCGAGGGTCGATTGGCGCCGAAGCAGCATAGTCCAAATAGGTCATTATCTAGCCTTTCGATAAGTTTAAAAGATCGTCAATTTCTTTAATAAAATTTGTGCCAGATAAATAACCAATGCCTCGTTCAAGATGCAACTTGAAATATTTAGTGACATTTTCACTTGTTGGCTCAATGTTGTTCTCAATGCACCACTGTATAGTTACAAGCTCAAATACATCGCTATACTCACCGCCAAAAGTATGCCAGTCCATCTCAACGTTGCTATCTGCTTCAATATCGATATCCGTGGGAATTGTTCCTTCACTTAGTGAATAGCAAAACGCCCAACGTGACAAGACATTCCAATTCTTTATTCCAGTTTTTGCTTTCAATCTTGAAAGCCTGTCCTTTGCTCGCTGAGACAACCTAATCTGTTTAACTATCATCTATATTCCTTATACAGATATCCATCGACAACGGTAGTCGTTCTATTAACCTCATCATAAATCAAGGTGAATTCGTTTGAAATATTGGGGCATAGTAGCTCGTAGGATCTCCCAGTTACTTCAGAATCCGTTGAAAGAATAATCGTTTGCTTAGAGGCATTAGGGAAATAGGTAGTAACCAATGAATTCCTGTGAACCGTATCAAGCCTTGCTAACGGCGTATCAATAATCACAGGAAGCCTTTCTTTGGAGTTTAAGGAAAGCGCCCACAAGGTAGAAATGACAACAAGCTGTCGTTCCCCGGCAGACAAAATAGACTGCGCCATTTCCACATCACCCAATCCGTAATAATGAAAATCAAGCGTTGTTGGATCTATCTCGACTCTAGTTATTAAATCTTTCTTCCTTGAAAGCCTATTGAAGCAGGAAGTAATATCTTGGCTCAGCTTCCCAACTTTAGCTTTCTGCAGCTTTGACCTATACACATCCAAAACTCGGTTTCCTTTTTCGATATACACAATTGCACGACCGCTGTCTTCCATCATGTTCTGAGAAGTTAAATATTCTTCTATGGCTCGTTTGTACTCAGCTTGCGTTCGAATTAGCTCGCCATTAATTGATGGTCGAATCGCTTGCTGAAAACGAATATCCAACTTGAGCTGATCGATCTTATCATCTATCCCTGTAAGCGCTTGTTCGATTTCTTCAATAAGTTCTGGATCTATATCAGCATTTAGCAGGCTATCAATCGCTAACAATTTTCGTTGTAAGTTGTGTTTACTCCCAATCAAAGATAAATGCCTTGTTTGCAAGTCATCAAACACGCCTGAAAGGAGATGGTCAGCCCGCCCAAGCATGCTTGCACTGGGATTAAACACCACATCGTGTTGTTTACCAGAAATGGACCTACGAAGATAATGTGAGATAGCTTGAATTTCTGCTTCAGGATTGTCTAAAGCATATTCTTCCAGTAGCTTTTCAATTCTTTCAAAAGCGCTTTCAAAAACAAGCGAATCGTATTCTTCTTTTGCGGCATAATACGCCCGCTCGATTAAATCGCGAAGCATGATAAGTGGATAGCCAGTTGACGCTAGCTGCACGAGGTCATCATTAAGATCTGTAAGCTCATCATGCAATAAAGCCCGCTTATCTTGAAAATCTTTAATACTGCTTAAAACTTGTCCGCCAGCTGCCGCAAACTTTGCCTTTTGAACTTCGCGATCCTTTTTTAGACCCTCAATAGCTTTCTCGTCAGACTCAATTTGACGGTCAGTTTCCAATAGCGATTCGTTAAGCTCAGCTTTTTTTTTCGCTAAACCCTCAAGCAATGCCTTTGAATTTTTGGACTCTGTTCTTTTGCCCACTCGTAAAGCAAGCCTTTTGAGGTCAGATTGAAGCGAGTCGATTAAATCAATTCCTAATAAAGCTTTTATCGCCGACTTCATTTGCTCGTCATCATCGTTTTTATCAACTAATTCAGCGATTTTCTCACCGTCAAAGAAAAAAAAGCCAGATAACGCGCTAGGAATAATATCTTCAACATACATTGTCCAGTTATTGGTTAAGTTTCCGTCCAGGATTCCATCTTTGTATACCTCTATTTTCGGCGTAATTCTAGATCTTGATGAATCCCAGGTTCGTTTTATTCGAAAAGTTGAATTACTTCCTTCTGAATCTAGAGTGAACTCGAGTTCGATAGCACACTTCTTATCGTCTGAATCATTATTGGTATGAGCTCGAAGGTAGTTACCCAAAGTTGAGTAATCACTCTCGAGAAACGCTTGAGAATTTCCTCCGTAAAGCGCAAATAAAATAGCTTCCAGAAAAGTGGTCTTTCCGCTGCCGTTTAGCGCCCCTATCAGAACGACGGGCTTTTCGTCACTAAACGTAAAACGATGCTGGCCTTTATATATTCCGAAATTTGATAAGGTGAGTTCCCTGATTATCACTTACTCCACCTCTTCGACATCATCAATCTCGTATTCGTCTTTTTCAAACATACCGAGCACACTGTCAGCTCTTGCACAGCGAGTTAGATACACCTCAGTAGCATCGCTTTTGTTTTTATAACCGCAGCGTTTTATTTGCGACTCCAGTTTTTCATAAATTTTTCCTCTCATATTCGATGATGCGCTAACCGCCTCTAAAGACAGAAGAGATGCGACCATCTCGTGAAGAAGTTCTTCGTCGGGATCAACTTCCGTGCATGATTCCTTTAGCAAGACCCATTCTTCCTCGCCCATACCCGTTTTGTTTATCCAAGTGGGATCAGGAAACTCGTATCCGAATACTTCCTCAAATATCGCTGGGAGCGAATCATCAAATTCGTTCTTCTCGTTAACCCAGATTCGACGAATCGCTTGAAGCTCTGGTATTGTGATGATTTCAGTATCCGCATAATCCTCTGGCGCCGAAGACTGAAGCTCGACTTGCAATTGCAAAAGCTTTCTAAGCCAATCCTCTCGAACTTCTTTTAAGTACGGCCCATGGAACAGGCGCTTTCCGTCTCCTTGGAGCGAACCATTCATTTTCCTAAACGAACGCCTAGACAAATCTAATTCTTCGTTTCCTATTTCATTGCGAAACTCTAGCAACGGAAGAAGGCACTGTTTTTCGGTATCATTTGTGATCATGGCTTGCATCGATTTATCTTCGCTGACCATTGTGCACATCCAACATCCGAATCTGCTCTTTCCGCAACTGGGGAGGTCTTTCTCTACCATCATCGGGCACTCGTTATCGGCGGTTGCCCCCCTGTATAAAGTGAGCAGTTCCGTATTAGAAAGACCCCATGGATTGGGAAATTGCATCAAGAAAAGCCAGACATCGTCATTCGTCCATTCTTCCAAGGGAGAAAAGACGAGTTCATTGATAAGCGTAGGATTTGGGCTCAGTAGCTCCCTGACTCGCTGCTTTTCGTAGTAAGCCATTCGCCTTGCCCTATTTGAGCTCTCTGCTTTTCTTGTTCCTAGGACAAGAATGATCTCCCCGTAGCGCGAAATCGAATCTTGAATAAAGCTGTTTACAGGACGAATTTTCAATCTATCGGTACACCAACGAAACTTCTTTCGAGGAAAAGGATAGCCTCTGCCTAAAAGATTGACCCAATATGTTTGATCAGTTTCTGGCGTAAGCCTGCGAATCTCAAAAGGCAGGCCTTTTTGTACCGCGGCAGCCTTCATTTTTGACAAAGAATCCTGAGCCCATCTCTCTACAATGGGGCTTTCCAGCATTGTGTCTGTATGAATAACATATACCGACTTTGTTAGCTCTTGAGGCTTAAGTTCCTGCAGAGAAAGCCATACGAGCTGCAACGTGGCAGTGCTGTCTTTTCCTCCTGAGTACCCAATAACCCAAGGGATGTCATCAGCAAGATAGAGATTGCGCACTGTCTCTTGAAGCTGCAGTACATCCTTTTTCGTGATTAGAGACGAAGTTGGGTCTTCGCTGGTTAACTTCATCGATAACTACCCCTCTAACTCCAGGATATAATCTTGTTCTTTTTGCTCTTCGTCGCTAGATAGCGGTAAACCCAATTCTGTCTTTATTTTATTGGCCGTAAGCGTAATTGCCTTGTCGCTATTAAGCACTCTTCCATTGGGCCCAATCGTTCTCATATACCACGCGGTATCGTCTCTACCCCAACTAATCTCACTCATTTTCGATAGAGCAGAATCCAGATCTTCGGGAGAGAAACCCTTCAGAGAACAGGCAAGTTTGCCTAGTGCCTGAATAAAGACGGCTTGAGCTGAAATGCTTTTCTCTTTCACGTCTCTTTTATTAAGTTCTCTCTTGCGAAGGTCCTGCCAAGGAATCATATACTTGGTGACAGTCTTCCAGAATTGCGTCACGAAGGAAGAGAGCTCATCATTGAGTTCGTCTCTGCCAACAATGCGTTTGTTGGCCCGGTAAAACATATTGAGCGTAAACAGCGCTGGAGAGTTTTTGCCGAGAATATCTCGCTCTTTATCAGTAAATTCGTTCAAAAACGAAATCGACCTGATCGTTTCTCTGGTTAAAACGGCCAATGGATCACGACAATCATACAGCTCAGCAATAGAGTTAGAGGTTCTAACCGCGTGTTTGTTCAAATCAGTAAACATCTGTTGGCTTCTATTAAGACCTCTGTCTTCAAACAACACAACCGGAATGCTTTCATCAAGCAGAGAATCATCATCTTGAACCGCCTCAAGAATTGCAGCAATTCGATGCTGACCATCGTTTATTAGGAATTTCGCATCCATGGAGACCTGAAGAATGCCAAGATCTTTGGATGTCGATGAATGATACTCAATTACCCCATCAACAGATGCAGCCAAAGCAGAAAATACGTATGACTCCCTATTTTCAAGTATGTAGTTTCTGATCTCAGGTATTCGAGACCGGTTTAGTCGACGCTGAGCCCTGTATTCAGGCGGTACATACTCATCCGCACCGCCAAATAGATTGGCAAGCATACGAAGCGGCACCATAGCCGTATAGAAAGTGCTTCCAGCTTGTATGCCTCTAACCGCAGGAAACGAATAGGCAAAGTCCATAACTCTCCCAACGTAACAATAGTAGTGTACTTAAGTATACTACTTAAGTACACTACTTGCCTAGGAAGCAATATAGACAATTAGTTAATCACAAGCTCAAAGAATGCAAGGTCTCGCATAGGAACAGGCTTGCTGTTCTCGCCCATTTTCACCAGGCTGCAATGCTTCGAGAGTTTTTTAACTTGATTGAAGTAATACTCTTCTTCGTCGCTTTTTGCCACGGTGTTAAACACAAATCTAATATCCGAAGGATCGAGATCCGAAACATTGTGGACAACCCAGGTTAAAATGTACTTTGAATAGTCTTCTTCTTTAGACTTGAAATGCGTTAGAAATTGAGTTGACAGAATGACACCAACGCCAAATTCCCTTCCTTCTTTTAGAATTTTCTTTAGAGACGGGAAACCCTGACTCAAGAAATTGTCCGCTTCGTCTACTAGTATCATCTTTGACAACTCTCTCATGTTGCCGTCGATGGAGCTGTGACCAACGGCATGCATTTGAGAATAGAAAAGATCCACCATGATTCCAACTACTAGGTTTTGAATATCCTGGTCATAACCGGATAAATCAATAACAACTACGCCTTTCAGGGCGTCAAATAACGATAGCGTCTTCGAGGGCTCACTTTCAAAAATCTCGAAATCATGAAGCTTTTCCATCATAGATGCAAGGGTGTCATTTTTCTTAATATCCTCGTCTTGCTGATACAGGCGGTATACCGTCTCAAAAGTAGGTGGTTCACGATCCCAAGTTGATGGATCTGCAGGGTTAATTTGCTTCAGCTCGTACGCATCCATGATTACCCTGCGGAGGGTGTTCTCTTGAATGGCACCCATCTTGCTCGCGGAGCATGCTCGGACAAGCGTGTCTTTAAAAGTGTTGGCGATGTGTTTTGGCAATAGCGGGAGACTGTTATCGCTTCTGTTGATAGACAACGGATTAAAAGGTAGTTTCCATGGCTTATATACCATAGCGTTCGTAGAAGCAACAAAATCTGTCTGGCGCTTGTTGTAGTCACCTTTGTAGTCAAATATAAGGATTCCAACATCGCTGGAAAACGGGTTATGCTTTCGGTTCCTATATATTTGGGTAATTAGAGACTTCGTAAACTGTGTCTTCCCCGTGCCCATTGTTCCGATTATTCCCGTGTTGGTATGGAACAACTTACTTGTGTTGCATGGCTCCCATAGAACTCTCTCACCGTTTTCGAGATTTTCACCAAAATCAACGATGATCCCGTTTTTAGACGCAGCAGAAAGTTCTTCGAGGATTTCATTATCGTTACTCAAAACAGCACTGGAAGCTTCTCCAGAATCCGAAGTATCCATATCTGACTCGTCGGTCCATTCCGTCACTTCTTCAGAACTATCATCATCCATCGCATCAGAAATGGGATCGCCAGGCGTAAATGGGATATTGAAGTCATAGCGACCCACAACATCACTGACTTCCTCGAAAGAGCCTACGGTCACTTCCGGAATTTTCGTTTCAGGAACAAAAAGGACCCGAGTATTACCTCTTGTTTCGACTTCCGTTGAGGCTTTTCCTGTAGCGAACGCACAGACCGTGCCTATAGGCATATTTAATTCCGCCGAAGAGACCAGGTCATAGTCTTCGTTCTGTAATGCCATGCGATATCCCTCTAAAACAAGCGTCCAGTCAATTTCAGGGAGAACTCCATATGCATCCATTTTCTCGGCGCTGATCAATACTTTCTGCATGAACGAGTTCCTGGCAATCTTGGTTGAAAGCAACTCTTTCGATACGTCACCCCAAAACTTCCCCATTATCTTTTGATAAGTCTGTTCAGCCTGGAATATTCCTTTTTGTATCTCAGTGTCCGTGCAATTGCCAACTTTCACTTCTATTGGGTGAAGCACGACTTGAGGGTGGTCTTTGTTTCCAGTTATACCAACCAAAAGCACGTCGTCAGACATTGGCTCTCGACCAAAGCCAAGATTCTTCCAAGAGTTGATTTCAGTCGCCGCGGAAAGTTTAAGTCCATTTGAGACTCGTAATATCTCTTCCAAGGACAGAGGAACCCATAGAATATTTTGATTACCGTAATGGCTCATCATTGCTTTCACGGATGCCAACGTACTCATTCTGGAACGGGGGGTTTGGGATTTCTTCGATTTCAGGAAGCTAAGCAGCCAAGTTCCATTAAATGCGTTAGCGAAGCTTACGACGTCCTGGACGCTCTGGCTTATGTCTCCGCAGGATGCGCCATTGAAAGCTTCAGAAATCGCTGCTTCATATTGCGACGTTTTCTTTGTCACGGTGATGGCATCGTAACCATTGGATGCCTCGCGATCCTCGTAATGAATAACAAGCGGTCTACTGGATTCGTTCGCTTTAGCAAAATGCATCGGGTCGATTTTGGGATCCAAAAGGACTACCCAGTTTGCGGAATCGTAAACTGAGTTATATGACTCTTCACTCTTCTTGCTCACAGCAGCTTGAATTACGCTATCGCATGCACCACTTGGGGTATAAGCGGTAGAGTGAAGCATGTTAACCCTTGTAATCAGTCTTGAAAAATCATTGGCCGACATATCTTTTGAACCGAATCCGGTATTAAACCAACCTCCTCCCTCTTCGCCTGGATCGGTAGTTGCTGCGGAGGTGATGGCACCATTGAGCATTACACCTGTATTCAACTCGGAGTGGATGCCACCTGGCATCGGCCTTTGTTTTGCTGGGCCAGGAATAAACGCCAGATGAGCGTACTGCCTCGGTGCATCCGATTTATGCAAGGAGAAGCTTAAATGGCCCAACAAGAGCGCGACACACTCTGAGTCACTGACGTCTTTTGGCTTGTCTGAAAGCAAAGAGTTTTCACTTAAGAACTGCTCGAGCGTGGCTTTGTCCAAGAGATTTTCAAATGCGGTATATATATTTGGATCTCCGTAGCAATCGACATGAATTGGAATAACCGATTCTGCATTAGCACCATGATCATAAAAGGACCTGAATAAGAACTCGGTGATACCCGTAAGTATTCCCTCGCAGGATCCGAGATCGTAGCACGCTACTCTCAGCGGCTTCTTTATGTTGTTTTTAAACAAAAAACCGAAATGATTTAAAAAGTCACCTATTCTTTCACGCACCACGCGAGAAACCACATCACCAAGTGCTCTTGATCTTTCGGATTCAACCTCGTAGTAGACTACCCATTCCTGCAATGCAGTAATGTCGGCAACTTCATAGTATTTGTCCCCATAGAAGATATATGGGATAGCCTGGTGATGGATTAACTTTGCTAGAGCTACGTTCGTCAAACTGTCTTCTCTGTCGAAAGACCCTATTGAGAGCAGATTCATTTGATACGCAAGGTTGACCGGATGATAAGGAGACAACAGGATCTCTCCGCTTCCTTGATCATCGAAGATCATGCCAATCTCTAGCAAAGGCTCAAAACTATGATCGCCTTCTTTTATTTGCGACAAGCAGTCGATATAAGCATCGATGCACTCTGTAACAAGATTTCCAATATGCTTATCACCCACATAAGCAAGCGTCAGGCATGAGTCCATTCGAGATAACTCATCGAACAGTGCAAAGTACGCATCCCTCAGACGATCCGGGACAGAAAGCTCCCTCTCTTCGATAGATGAATTATTGAATCGCGCTGAAAGCCAATGGTTTTTTGCAAGGGTTACTTCTAGGTCAAGGCGATACAGCGTGAGTTGCTCGTCGATTACATACTCGTTAGTTCCTAGCTGCAGGCGGTCTTTTCCTAGCTTTTTGAAGCTTTTCTTTGTAATGTTCTTTTCTCTGTAAATACCCGTTGCGTCAATTTTCCTTTTCTTAGCAATGTCTAACTTTACGGAAAAAGGAATATAACAGCCATCGCATACAATCTTAAATGCGATATTGCTCTCGGAAGAATCCATCTCTGACTCATCTGTCTTAACCAGAAGCTTCTGATTATCGAAACAAGTCATTAACTTGTCTTTGACAACCTGTTCGGTGATTTCTTCTTTCCCAGAAGGGTTGATGACGAATTCACCACGTTCAACATCTACGAGAATGGAAGACTTGTTATTCTTTTTGCAGTCAACGGTATACCGAGTCTCAATCCCTTTAAAAAATTTCGATCTAGTTTTCACTACTGCTATGTTGAGGTAATTTTTTTGAATGATAGCTTTTTTGAAAGTTACGTCTGTTGGACATCTGAAAAGAACAGTAACAGACGACTGTGTCATCTTAAAGTTACTGTCAGGATCAAGATCCTTGTTCGCCTTTAAATGGGCTTTTTGGACGGGAGATGTTGTCCGAAACTTGAGTTGGATCTTATCTGCATCTTTCGGAGCAAACACAACGATATGCTTCTTGCGGCGAGCTGCCTTAGTGTCACCTTCGGTCTTTATCAGCAGATCCTCAAGAGGTAGAAGGAGGGAGCCGTTAAGAACTTCATAATATGCTTCAGAGGGTTCTTCAGAGAGCTCGACTATTTTGTCGTTTGGATTGCTTCTCTTCCCATTCAGAATGTCGGCATAAGTCAGCCCCGTATACCACGCCTCCTCTTTAGCCTTTTTATCTAGAAGATCGTCGACAAAAGACTTTTTGTAATACGAGGATAGTCGATCTCGTATCTCATCTCGACTAAAAGCGATTTCGATTTGTTCAAAAGCAGCCGCATTATCCTTAAGGAGGTCGCTAATCTTTTTGTCGTTAGATCGTTTGCACAGGCTTAAAGCGGTTTTATCGGGGAAAAGCTTGAATGCGAAGAAGTCTTCGTCGACAACCCCACCACGCTGCGCAATGCTCAAGAACGTTTCATAGCCGCTTACAGAGGATTTATCGCTATAGCGGTCCTCTTCCATGTTTTGGAGGGCAAAGCTCAATAAAGCCCTCTCTCCGGGAGAGAACGTGTTTCCCTCGATAATACCCAGAACACTTTTTCGAAGCTCCTTTTGATTGAACGGCATTCCTGGATCAGAAAGCAGGGTAGTTGCCGTTCCGACGGTGTCAAGGCGCTCTAGGGCTAAACTTACGGAAATATTTCCATCCGCGAGAATTCTATTTCTCATGGTTGCAAAGAAATCAGTCTGCATACCCTCTCTTTGATAAACAAATACAATTCTCTTGTTGTTCGGGAGATCCAGTGTATGCGTAACGTAGGTTTCTTCTCCAAACTCGTTAATGAAGCGATACTCGCCTAAAGCATTCTGTGCCTTAAGCATACAGATGATCTCTTCGCGAATGCCCTCGATCATTTCTTGGTTATCTAAGCGAAGCCAAAATCTGTCTCCACTTGATAATTGACTATTTCTCAAAAATGTAATGAGCCTATTAGATATTGCTTTATAAAACTCGTTTGACATATTGAGTCTCCCCACTGTCGCTCTTCTTATCCAGCATGCTGCGTTTTTCGAAATAAGCAGCGACAAGTTCTTTAGATGGCTCGTCGAGCGATACACCTCTAACGTGAAATTGCTTAAAAAGATCTGTCAGGCTGATATTTTGACCTTCTCCAATGGCAAGCGTTGTCAAAAGAAGCAAGGTCGAATCTGTGATATTTAGCAATGTCCCGCTTCGCCCACGTCGTTTTTCAAAACACAGACCAGATTGACAAAACAACCTGAAGGAATTTGAATAATCGCCCCTTGGCTTGTTTCTCGCAGTATTAAAGAGAATTGACTTCACGGTTCCATATAGATAGTCTATCTCATCTTCAACGCTATCAACTGCCACTCCATCCAATGGACTATCTGAGAACAAATCAGAATCGTATTTATATGACCTTATCTCCATCGTTGCATTGCGAATATTCTGAGCAATTTCTTTTTTAGAAGTTGGAAATTCGTCTATTAATTCGCGTAAAGCGATGTAATCTATTTGCTGACTAGAACTGCATTCATCAACCGTGTTCAATATTTCGAGAACACCGGCATGAACGAACATTTCCTCGAGAGCATACTCTAGTTTTTTAAAACCATGCTTGTAGCAAGCTCTTGTTTGGTTTGTTTTTTCCCAGTCTAATGCAAAGTACAAGTCTTCCAGTTCATTTCGATTTCCGTGCATCTTTCTACTCACAATAAGGCTGTTCTGAGCGACCGTCATAAAGAAGTAGAATTCCAATAAGGAGCTCAAATACATATCTATCAATCTTGGGTCAGACAATATGAATTTGAGATCCTGAAGAAAAACCTTTGATAGGGCCTTGCTGACTTGAAAATACTTCCGTTCTTCAGCTTCATCATTGTCGGAAATAGGAACTACA
>ERZ1034976.1904-NODE-1904-length-15160-cov-56.897798_pt1 | contig 15160 bp, 17 predicted proteins | sample MGYA00520623_ERZ1034976 | MGnify/ENA primary metagenome ERZ1034976 (study PRJEB33766, sample SAMN09781774) | gut metagenome | biome: gut microbiome | host: Homo sapiens | place: Madagascar | study: EMG produced TPA metagenomics assembly of the PRJNA485056 data... | reverse complement strand
GTTTAAGAATGTTGACGATGCTGTATATTTTTGTAGGTTTAATATGGCTACAGAGAAAATAATAAAAGATATAAGTTGTACTGATTTTATTAAATATTTAAAGGAAAATGCTATTGATATGGGTGTAGATTTTATTTGTATTGATGATAAACAAGCTGAATGTATTAAGTATACAATAAGAGAAGAAGAGGGTTTAAGGCTGAGAGACTTTCTTGTGACATATGATGGCAGAGTGTTTTATCATAGATATTTAGGCAGAAATCACGAATTAGTGGATTGTGAAAAAGACGAAAAAACAATGAACGAAAAATACAAAGCAGAGTACGAAAGATTAAAATATGATCTTTCAATAGGGTTATATGATAAAAGTCTTATTGCGTTTACCATACAATACGGTAGATTGTTAGCTTTTTTAGAACTATCTGTTTTCACATCTATTGAACAGGATAACGAAGAAGATAAGTTGCATGAATTATATTCAGATTGGGAAAAAAGATATAACGGGGGTAATATCAATGAAAAAATATAGATTACATAATATAACAGATTTCGGTACAGAGATTCACGATTTTGACACTGAAAAAAGTCTAAATAACTACATAGCACTATTTGTAGATGTTCCGTATTGGGTGGAAAATTTAGAAACTAACGAGATAACATACCCAGTTGGCTACCCATTCTATATAGGTTATGCCGATTCTGAGGACGATAATGTTTCACGTGAAACATCGCAAGAATCCGCATTAGATATATGGTTAAGAGAGAAAGCCACGGAAGAAGCAGAAGAAAATGACCGATTCAGTTTATCAGATAAAATATTATGTGCATTCATCATAATTTTAACAATGTTAATGGCTATTGGTTTATTTTATTTGTTATTATCTATTATATCATTTTTAGTTGAATATTTATCATCATTCGATTGGAAATTATTATATATATTATAAGGAGGTTTACACATGGCAAAATTAACAAACGCATTATTACGTTATAAAGTAATGTTTACAAAAAGTGGCACGGGTGGTTATACAGCACGTGTTATGATACCAAAAGAAGCAATTCGTGACTTAGATATCCACGCAGGAGATTATATAGAGTATACCAGAGTGCCACACGGTTTATTGTTGAAAAAAGTTGAGAGGGGTGAAGAATAATGGCAAATAAGCGTATAAAAAAGAAACACACAAAAACTTCTATTTTGCAACAGCAATATTCTAAAGAATATAATAAATATCTTGCACGTGTCAGAAATCAGCAAAAACAGGGTGTGCAGATACAGAGAATTAAACGTGTGAAAAAACCGACTCAAGTGTCTATTGAAAGATTGAAAAAACAGACAGCTAAAGAAATACGAAGAAAAGCGTCCGTTGTTAATATGGTGACTGGGCAAGTAATATCACCCGAAGAGTACGGACGTAAACACGCTCTTGAAGCAAATAGAGTGTTTATAAGGCTAACACCACAAGAGCAAGAATACGCAAGAAGTCATAACTATCACACAGCCGAGGAATTAAAGAAAATACTAAATAAAGGTATAAGGGTTAATATAGCAACACCTGTGTTAGACTATGAAGCTATAATCGAAGCGTGGTATAATTCGTTGGAGAGTTTTACACCAAAAACAGAAGAGTATTTAAGAATGAAAACAGATTTACTATTATCTAATGCAACAGAGCATGATCGTGCGTTATTTGCTTATACATATTCAAAAGAACCCGAAGCATTTCCAACAGAGCCATATATGGACAAAGCAACCGTAGACGCTGTTTTTTCGAATATTTTGCAAAAGATGGGTATTTTTGAAAGTTCAGAAGATTTCAAAAATTTTATACAAATGCAAGATGTATATATCGAGGATGAATAAAAGAGGTGAATATAATGTCACGTAAAAAAATTACTTTTTGGGCTTGTGATTTTGAGACAACCGTGTGGGGTAAAAAATTAGAGCAAGAAAAAGGTAAAAAACAAGATAGCACAGAAGTATGGTCGGGAGCAGACGTGGCGTTATATGACGATACTGAAACTGTAACTATAACGCATTCTATCAGAGATTTTTTAAACAGATTTCTAACAATGAATGGAAATAATGTATTATATTTTCACAATTTAGCTTTTGATGGGTCTTTTATTGTTGATTTTTTATTAAAAGAGGGTTGGGAATGGGTACATTGTAAAGATAAAGAAATGAGGTCAAAACAGTTTCAAACCTGCATATCAGATATGGGGGCATGGTATTGGCTGAAATTGAAATGGAATAAAACATTTTTGGAGATTAGAAATTCGTTGAAGCTTATGCCATCATCGTTAAAAAATATAGGTAAATCGTTTGGTACAAAGCATCAAAAATTAGATATGGATTACGAGGGCGAACGGTGCGCTTATTGTGATATATCAGACGAGGAGAAAAAATATATTGAAAATGATGTGCTAGTGTTAAAAGAAGCGTTAGAAATGATGTTTAACGAAAAGCATGATAAGTTGACTATAGGTTCTTGTTGTTTATCAGAATTTAAAGGGTTTTATGATAGTAAAGAATATAATAAGCTTTTTCCTGATATCCGTGATGATTATTTAGACGAATCAATTACAGGTGTATGGAATCAGTGGGACTATATACATAAATCATATCACGGTGGTTGGTGCTATGTAAATCCACGATACGCACATATGGTTGTCAGTGATGGTTTAGTGTATGATGTAAATTCTCTATATCCGTCTATGATGCATAGTATTAGTGGTAATATATATCCCTTTGGGCACGGCGAATATCATAGAGGAACGCCATCAGATGATCTCATTAATGCTACCAATAAATATTTTTTTATCAGGTTTAATTGTAGATTTCAGTTAAAGCCTGGTGCTTTTCCGTGGTTACATATAAGGCATAGTCCCTTATATAAAGCCAATGAAAATCTATATACTTCTAATGTTAGGTATAAGGATGAATATTATAGATATTATAGGGATATTGATGGTCAAATGCATGATACCAATGTTACACTCACTATGACTTGCACTGATTGGAAGCTTTTTAATGAGACATACGATATATATGATTTAGTTGTGCATGATTATGTATGGTTTTACGCAAGACAAGGCTTTTTCGATGAATACATTGATAAATACGGTGAAGAAAAGAAAACATCAAAAGGATTTAAAAGACAGAAAGCAAAACTTTTTTTGAATAATTTATATGGTAAATTTGCTATGTCCGATAATTCTTCATATAAAGAACCTTATTTAGATGATGGTATTATAAGGTTTATTCTACATGAAGAACACGAAAAGAAAGTTGGCTATATACCTATAGGTAGTGCCATCACGTCTTACGCAATGAATTTTACGATACGACACGCAATGGCTAATTACGATAGATTTTGTTATGCGGATACAGACTCTATACATCTTATAGGGCTTGACCCGGCTAAAAAGGTTGTTGAGCATTCTACTAATTTTTGTTGTTGGAAATGTGAAAGTACCTTTGATTTTGCATATTATGAACGTCAAAAAACTTATGCTGAACATATTGTGGAAGAAAACCATAAACCCTGTGCTCCTTATTTAGATATTAAAGCTTGTGGTATGAGTAATCAAGCCAAACGTAAATTTATTGAAGATGGAAGAGACATATCAGAACTAGCAACAGGTCTTAATATGGATTCATGTAATTTAAAAGCTGAACGTGTAAAAGGTGGTATTGTTTTAAGAAATAAAGACTTTAAAATACATGAGCAAAAAGATAAAAAAATAATAATATAGCACTTGATTTTTAATTCATTTTATGCTATTATAAGAATGTAATAAATAAGATATTACATTAAAAGTAAAAAAGAAGAAAGGAGAAAAAACATGATTACAAGAACATTAGTAACAGCGGAGGTTTCTGTGGAAAGAATTTTTAAAGACAAGGACACAGGTGAAATCAAAAAAGACTGCTTTGATGAAACAATCTCAAATTGTAGAACTAGAGAAAAAGCAGAAATTCTTATCGAAAAGCAGTATAAAGGTGATATTATTTCTATTTTAGACATTAAGTTTAAATTAGAAAAACGTGCTATGACTGATGAACAGTTTTTATTGAATTCAGAAGTTAAGAGCGAAAAAATTGTCACCGAAGCAGAATTACAGGAAATGAAAAAAGAAGATTAACAGGAAAAGCAGGAGGTAAATTATTATGGTAGAAATTAAAGAAATGAGCAGAGAGTTTACAAAGGTAGAAAAATATCTCATGACAACAGCACCGGACATTGAACCATTAAAGAATATTGAAGATGGAGCATCTATCCCGGTCGATGGTTATATTATCTTTGATGATATCAAAGATAACGGCGATATACAGTCGATCGTGAGTATTATCACACCTGATAAGAAAGTATATTCAGGACAGTCTGCAACCTTTAGACAGTCGTTGAAAGATATTGAGGGTGTAATGGACGGTGAAAAATTTTCTATCATTAAAATTAGTGGAAAGACTAAAGCCGGGCGTGATTATATTAATTGCACTTTGGACGTAGCAGGTTTATAAATATAACGACGTGAGAAACCATTTTATGTTCTCTTCTAAAAGGAGGTGGCTATATGCTACCTCCTTTTCAAAAATAAATGTTTCACGTGAAACATAAGGAGGTTTTAGTATGATTGACGATGGATATTATCATTGTGAACGATTATTAACAATGAAAGATAAATACGGTAACACGCCGGATATCTATATTGTTGATGGAAATAGAACAGCGGGTAAAAGTTATTCTATTAAATGTAGGCAAGTTTCTGATTTTTTAAAAGATAAATACAGACCGGAAAATCAATTCATTTATTTGTACCGGAATGTGGTTGATATGAAAAACTGTGCTGACACGTATTTTGGTGACATAGCGGAAAAATTCGATGGTTATGTTATGACAGAGAAAAGTTTAATGAATGGTACATTAGTTCAATTATTTATTAATGAAGAACCATGCGGGTATTGTTTAGCTTTATCCGTTGCAAGGAAATATAAAAAAATGCGTGGGTTGTTTGTAAATATCCGCTCTGTGTTTTTTGATGAATATCAAGATGAAGACAACACATATTTAACGAATGAGGTTAATAAATTATTATCACTGCTTACTACAATTAGTTCGGGGCATGGAAAACAGCATAGAAGAGTTATGCTATATATGGCATCTAATACGGTTTCGCTACTAAATCCATATTATAGTGTGTTTGGCATCAATAAGATGTTAAAAAGAGACACTAAATTTTTACGGGGTGATGGCTGGGTATTTGAGCGAACTCACAATGAAAATGCTTCAACAGCATATAAAGAAAGTGGAATTGCACGTGCTTTTAAGGGGTCTTGTTATAACGAATACGCCAGTGAAAATAAATATCTTAATGACAATGAGTGTTTAATTGGTAAACCATCAGGACAGGCACGGTATATTTGTACAATCAAGTATAACGATCATTTATATAATATAAGAAAATATGATGTTTGTTTATATGTATCAGAAGGTGCAGACGAAAGTTTCCCCACACGAATATGCTTTACGAAAAACGATGTGATAGACAATACGGCTATTCGTGTAAATTCAACACATTACATTGTGACGATGTTACGTGAATATTTCAACAGGGGATTGCTCATGTTTGAAAATTTAGAATGTAAGAATATGATCTTTGATGTAATATCTTTTTAATGTTTCACGTGAAACATTGACATTCTAAATCATATTTGATATAATAATAATGTACCCAAAATAATACGAACATTGTAATTGATATATGCGCACATAGACAGGCAGTCTGATATCAATTTTTGGTTTTGCGTTCCCTTTGATTCGATTATTTTGTAACGTACATTATGTTTCACGTGATATTGTTTCACGTGAAACATTTTTTATTTACAAATATTTATATTTGTGGTATTATATAAAAAAGGAGGTGATGAAATGGTACAGGATGTTATAACCGCTATTAATGCGGTGGGATTACCAACAGTTGTTGCCGTTGCGTCTATGTGGTACGTAAAATACAGGGAAGATAAAAATGATGTACGTATAGACAAGTTAAACGAAGCACATAAGAAAGAAATGACAGACATCACAGAAGCTTTGAACAATAATACACTTGCACTCCAAAGAATCTGTGATACATTTGAACAAAAAAGGGAGGCTTAATATGGGTGTGAAAAAAGCGGTTGATATTTCGGAATGGAACGGTATTATTAATTTTGAAATATTAAAACATGTCGTTGATTATGTGATTATTCGATGCGGGTACGGTCAGGATATGGCATCACAAGATGATAAACAATGGATTAGAAACGTCACTGAATGCGAAAGATTAGGAATTCCATACGGTGTATATTTTTATTCATACGCTAAAACAAAAGCAAGAATTGAGGGTGAAATCAAACATTGTCTTAGATTGTTGCGAGGGCACAGTCCTAATTTACCCGTATTTTTTGACAGTGAAGAAAAAGGCACGCAAGCTGTAGCAAAGCACAATGCAAAACGATTCTGTGACGCTATGATAACAAATGGGTACAAGGCGGGTATTTACGCTAGTAAATCATGGTTTGAAAATTATATCGGCGAAACATGGGGGTATGACTTATGGATTGCTCGTTATGCAAATGCATTAGGTGTAGATAATGTAGATATATGGCAGTATTCTAGTAACGGGCGTGTTTACGGTATTGACGGAAGATGTGATGTAAACCACGTATACAAAGAATATGGAGGGTCAAATATTACACCTAGTACACCTCAGGAACCAGTCACACACGAAAAAACAAGAAAAGAATTGATTGCTTTAGGACAACAACACGCAATTAATTTTACTGGTGTAAAAATTGCGGTTGATGGAATTGTCGGGAAAGACACAAAAAGAATGGGCGTGCGTGTAGTACAAAGAGCCATGAATTTAGATTACGGTTCTACGATTGTAGTAGACGGCATTGTAGGTAGACGAACACTGGCAAAGGCTGGGCGTCATTATGTAAAACGTGGAGAAAAACAGTACCTTGTAACAGCCCTCGAAATATTGTGCTTATTACAGGGTAAAAACCCGAATGGGGTTGAATGCCCGGGAATATTCGGCGGAGGACTTGCAAGCGCGTGCGGTACAGAGTTTGTTTACGCCAAAGATATGTTATATATGGTTTAATTTATATTCACGTGGAACAATTGTTTCACGTGAAACATTTTTAAGGAGGTTATGAAAAAATGCCGAATATAAATATAGCTTATCAATGGGCTGTAAATGCGTGTAATGCCCCCAACATTGGTTATTCTCAGCAGTATAGAAGAGGACAAACCGTGAATGGTATTACTTATTACGATTGTAGTTCTTTTATTTCTAAAGCACTAACAGAAGCAGGCTTTTTTACTGCTAACCCATGGTTTACTACAATGACAGAAATTAATTATTTGACACAGGCAGGATTTAAAGAAATCGATATAAACAGCGCATGGCAGGCAGGTGATATTGTTTGGAGAAGTAGCCACACTGAAATGGTATACACAGGATCGGGAGCAGGAAACGGCGGTGTAACAATGGGGGCGCACAGCGGACATTACCCATTACCCGAACAAGTTAGCGTTAATTCTCATGTTTCTAAACCATCATCATGGACAAAAATATTTCGTTACGGTGATAGTGCAGGAATGACGCTTGAATGGATACATGGAAACCGTTATTTGTCGAATGAAGAAATGAAAAACAATGCCTACGTTTTTTATAGCACTTTGTTTTTCAAAGATTTTACATTGAACGCAATAGCAGGGATGCTAGGTAATATCGAGATAGAATCAAATATCAACCCGGGTCTGTGGCAATCATTAAAAGAGGGAAATTATGACGGCGGTTATGGTCTTGTTCAGTGGACACCTGCAACCAACTACACAAATTGGGCTAACGCTCATGGATATGATATTTCAGATGGATATTATCAGTGTGTTTGGTTAGACGAAGAAACTGAAAAGAGTGGTCAATGGATAACAACCTCTGCATATCCGATGTCATGGGGAGAATTTCGAAAATCCACAAAAGAACCCGACTATCTAGCTATGGCATTTCTTAAAAATTTTGAACGTGCCGGTGTAGAAAAAGAAGAAGAAAGAAAACAAAATGCGTTAAAATGGTATGCATATTTACAAACATTGTCACCATATCCGATGCACCCACACACGAAAAAATCAAAAATGCCCCTTTACTTTTACACTCTGTTCTGATATAATGAAATCGTAAAAGGGTGATAAAAATATAAAGGAGGATTTATAATGGATTTTAAAGAAGCTTTAAACGAATTAATTGACGCCGTGACAGACGTTGAAGAACATGGGGACGCTATTGAGTTCTTACAGAATTATGATAGCGAAAGAGACGGAGAGACTGACACCACATGGAAAGATAAGTATATCAAATTGGAAAGCGAATATAAAAAACGCTTTAAAGAAAAGATGCAGTCGTCCGCAAGTAACACGGACAAAAATGACAACACAAAAGTTGTAAGAGAAGAAGAAATTTCTGTTGAAGATTTAGACTTTAACGGAAAAACAGAATAAGGGGGGTATAAAAATGGCAAAACCAACAAATGCGAATATTTTAAGAGCGTTAAAACAAGAATTATCTTTTGAAGTACAGAATCACTTACCGGCAGAAGTTTCTGACAATTTGCAGGGAGTGTATGATACTATTTTAAATTATGCACCCGTTAGAAACGAGATTGTCCCGTCAATGGTTAATCGCATCGGTATGCAGACGGTTGACAGTATTGCATGGAGAAACCCACTAGCACGATTCAAGAAAGAGCCTATGAGATACGGCGAAACACATGAAGAAACTTATGTTAATATGTGTAAGGGACGTGTGTATGATTCGCAGGCAGATTTTAAATTCGCTTTTCAGCAGTACCAGTCTTATATCATGAGTATGTTCCACAATGTAAATCTTGAAATCCAGTATCCGGTTACTATCACGTACGATAACCTCAGAAAAGCTTTTACTACTGAATATGGTATTCGTGATATGATTATGGCGAAAATGGAAAGTGCTATCACAGGTGCAAACTGGGACGAATATCTTGCAATGCGTGACTTGATTAATGTGGGTTATGAAAAAGAAGTACTTCCGGCAGTCACAGTTGACGCTGTTACCAACGAAGAGACAGCAAAAAAATTATTGGTTGAAGTCAAAAGAGCGGTTGGTGAATTTGGTTTCCCATTGCCGGAAAACAACACCGCAGGGGCAACTTCTCATGCCATGCCGTCAAATCTTATTTGGGTAACAACACCGAATGTAAATGCACACGTGAGTGTTGATGCGTTGGCATATGCGTTCCACATGGATCGAGCAGACGTAGAAGTTCAGACTGTAATTGTAGATAAATTTAGCAATCCTGCTATTCAGGGCGTGCTGTGTGATGTTCGTTTCTTTAACGTGCGTGACCAGTTTAAGGAAATGACAGATCAGAAACTTGCAAATGTTTTATCATGGAACTATTTCTATACACAGGTTGAAATGGTTAGCGCAAGCCCGTTTTATCCTATTAGAGTGTTTACGGCAGACGCTGTTGTTGAAACACCAACACTAGCAGTTGCGACTGGTACTTACACGGCAGGACAGACACAGGAAGTTGAAGTAACTGTCTCAGGTGGTACGGGAACATATCACCAAAATTTAGTAACATTGGAAGTTGAAAGTGGTGCTACTTCTGCTAAAACATATGTAATTCCGGGTACACATTTATTGCACACAGGGGAAGACGAAACAGGCACAATCGTATTAAAAGCCATTTATCGTCCGAATGAATCTATCACAAAAACAGCAAATTTTACCAAACAGAGTTAGTTGGTAGATTTAAAGAAATAAATTTTGACTCGATTAGCCCTGTAACAATAAGCAAAAATACAGCTCTAGCGGTTAATATTCATAATAACACAAATATTGGTATACCAATTGAATTAATTAAAGATGGATATTACACTGATGTAAAAAATCTAGATGGCTCACCATTACGGGTAGATAAGAGGTCTTCGTCAGTATTTGCAAGTAAAAACTATATACAAACTTACAATTGTGATAAGGAACAAACTGTTAAGTCAAAACTTAAATTGATACTAATTGATGATACTGTATTAACTACCGAATCAGAAAGAGAGGTTACAGTTAAGTGATAAATTTACCTATGCAAGGAGGGGTTGCACCACGCAACCCCGAAACAAAACTAAGATTATATAGTGGCGTACCGTGGTCAGACGAATATGAACACGTAAGATTATATAGTTCAAAAGCGGAATTATTAGACCATTTAGAATCATATCGTAAGAATATACCCGGCGTTGATTTATCGCATCTTACCCCTATAAGGGTGGGTAACTATGATATACGAGTACCATTCACAGAAATGAAAGCTTTAAACTTAAATTATTTAGCTTTTCAAAATGCAGGGATTTCTGACGAGTGGGTATTTTGTTTTATTGATTCGATCGAGTGGTTATCAGAAAAAACAACTAGAATAAATTTTTCTTTAGATGTTTTTCAAAATAATTTTTATAACACAAATATTAAGCCGTGTTTTGTTGAATATCATCATATTCCTAGACGTGAAGATGGAATCGGTGTTAATCTAGTACCTGTTAATTTAGAAGCAGGTGAAACCATTGTGTCGAAGCATAAAAAATTAAATTTAACCCCAACTGATTGTTGTATTTTTGTGACAAGAGGTACAGTGGAACAGAGTTGGTTTGACGGACGAGTTGAAAATGGCGTTTACTGTTGGGGTAGTATCGGACATTATGATGTGACAACAGATGATGGATTGGAAAAAATTAACGGTCTACTAAAAGAATATAACGATCAGGGTGCTCAAGATGCGGTTATAGGGCTGTTTATGTCACCTAAATTATGCATAGGCGCATTAGGTGGAAAAGAAATAAAACCTAAAACCACTTCCATGCAAATATCGGGCAATGCTTTTGAGGGGTACAAGCCGAAAAATAAAAAATTATATTCATACCCGTGGTTATATTGTCTTGCAGACAATAATCAGGGGAATACACATATCTATAGATATGAATATAGTTATAATCAGGACAAATCAATAGAATTTGACAGTTACGGCACTATCGCAACACTACCGCAGGTTTTAACAGCACCTAAAAATTATAAAACACGTGAGAATTTACCCCACGGGTTAATGAACGAAGCATTAATCAACTCTTCTTTCCCGATGTGTTCATTCTCTTCTGACACTTACAGAGCGTGGTTAGCACAAAATAAAAGTTCTATTGCGTTATCTCAAGTTCACACAGCCGTTGATTCTGTATTGGGGCTAGGTACATCTATAGCAGGGTTAGCAGGTGGAAGTTTACAAGGAGGAATTAATGGCGCAAGTAAAACAACCTCTGCTTTTTGGGACGCTTTGGGAATGTTAGCAAATCAGACAGACAGATCAAGAAATGCAGGAGTTACACATGGAAAAGCTTTATCGGAAAACGTAATGACAGGGATAAAAGAATGTGGTGTTGATTTTTATGAAATGTCATGCAAAAGACAATTTGCGGAAATGGCAGACAGTTTTTTTGAACAATTCGGATATCCTATCAACAAAATTACAACGCCTAATTTACGTTCACGAAGTCGTTGGAATTATGTAAAAACTTCTCATTGCGGTTTCACGGGCAATATTGATTTAGATCAGTTGAAAAAATTACGAAATATATTTAACAACGGTGTTACTTTGTGGCATACTGATGATATAGGTAATTACAGCTTATCTAATAATTAGGAGGTGAGATCATGAAAAACCCTTTACGAGTTTTTGAAAAAGATATCAATAAATCATGCAAAGATGATTTTGAAACAATAAAAACTATATTTTTTTATGATATCTTTGACATTTTTGTTAATAGGTATAAATGGAATAATTTGCCGAAAGAAATTTTACCGATGTATATTGAACAAACGCTATTTTGGCGTGGGTTGGGTGTATTTATAAAAGACGATATCGCAGGCTACGCATTTATGAATGTTTCATTATCAGGGTTACCTGATATTTATAATATACCTCAAGACAGAATAGCATACACCGCCAATGGATATATAGAAGAATATGGAAAAGAAAACAGTTGTATTTTATGGAGTAATTATTCAACTATGCCGTATTATTATAAAGCTTTAATGTATGCAGATAGCATGGCAAATTGTTGGAAAACGAAAAATATAAATATGTACGCTCAACGTACACCTGTTGCTCTTTCTTCTTCTGACAATGAAAAAATGAGTTTTGAAATACTCGGTGAAATGTACAATAATTATTTGCCAATACTGAAAGTTTCAGATTCGTTAAACTTAAAAGATATTAAAGCTTTAGATATGGGTGCACCTTATATCGTGGATAAATGTGAACAAGAATTGCGAGATTTATGGGCACAGGTGCTAACATCTTTAGGATACGAGAATAACCCGGTTGAAAAAGGCGAACGTCTTGTGACAGGTGAAACAGCAGGAAATAACGGGCAAATAGAAGCAAATAGAAATGTCGGTTTAACATTAAGACGTAGATGCGCAAATGCTATTAATGAATTATGGGGGTTAAAGGTAACCGTTGATTTTAATAGCGAATTGCCGACTATGATGAATGGTTACATACCTGACAAATATATGCAATCAGGAAAAGTGGGTGACGAGATTGAGTAAATACACAACAACCGTTAAAGATATTTGTGAAAGCTTTATCTCACCACAAGAATTATGGGATATTGATTTATCAGTGCAAAAAATAATTGATAAATCGCAGAACAAATTTTTTGACTTTGATTTTCCTTTTTATTCCAACGATCAAAAAGACTTGAACGAATTTAAAACTTATTTTTTACTGAGATACTGGAATAATTATATAGGATTTGAAACCCTAGGTATGTGGAAAACAGCTTTTTTATCAAAAATGCATGAATTAACACCGTATTATACAAAATTGTATGATGCAATTCAAAACGATAACCCTTTTACAAATATAAATGTAACTTATACAGAAACAGAAAAAGGAAACGAAAAAACAACAACTAGGACTACAGATGCAGGAAACAGCGAAGTAAAAAACAATCAAAACTATCAGAATATTGATAGTGATAACCCACAAGTAACAGTAGCCACACAAGATTATGCAAGTACTATGAGCAGGGGCGAAACTATTAATAACACTACAACAAGCGCAAATAATAACCACACAGGAAATGACAATAAAGATAGTAATAGAAATAGAGATACAAAAGAAACAGGTTTAAGAGGTAAATCAACAAGTGAAGCAATTGCAGAATATCGTGAACAAATCCAAAATATCAATAAAGAAATTGTAGATAATTGTCGTGATTTATTTATAAAAGTGTGGTAAAAAGGAGGTGAAATAAATGCAAGAAGAAATAAAGCCTTTATATCCTTTACTTTGCTGTGACGTGCCTAGTGTTTATAGCAATAAACAGAGTTATTACGAATGTTTATGCTATATAGGATATAAAATCAACGAATGCATTGAAGCTATTAACGGTTTTACAGACTCTTATAAACAGTACACAGATGAAAAAGTGTCAGAGTTAAAAAAATACGTTGACAAACTCAACACCGATATTTATAATCATATTGCAGACGTAGAAAAAAATATTCGGCAGGATATGAATAATAGAGATAATGAACTTGATAAAAAAATCAATGAAGTTCAAAGAAATTTACTAGAAAAAATTAGTGATCTAAACATTCTTATATATAAATTGAATGCCGAGACACGAGAATATCTTGACGGAGAAATCAAAAAACTTTATGATTATATCAATAATTATATTCCTAATAATATGCAGGTGCTAAACCCTGTAAGGGGATATTATACCAGTTTGAATCAAGCGTTGGGTGATATGTATGACAATCTACGTTATTATGCGTTGACTTGTCTTGAATTTGATTCGTTAAATTTAACTTGCACAGAATTTGACAACCTATTACTTAGTTGTACAGATTTTGACTTATATGGCGCGAAAAGATTTAGAGTTGATAGCAACTTATATATGCACGATCCTTTTACAGGTGAATATGTATTTTATCAAGATGTTATATATAAACTCGCAGAATTACATTTTAATAACCCAATCACCGCAAGTGAATTTGATGCTTTATTATTAACCGTAACAGGGTTTGAAGCTAAAACCTTAACCGCTTACACATTCGACAGCAATGGAAAAACAGCATTAAGATTATAATTAAGGAGGAATAAATATGAGTTCAACAAACAAAACAACCTATTACAAATTAAGTCAGTATATCGGCACAGACAAACCTACCTATTTAGGCGATTATAACTCAGATATGTCTAAAATTGATGCAGGTATTCACGAGGTACAGGAGACAGCCACAACGGCTAATCAAACCGCCGGAAGTGCTGAGACTATCGCACAAACAGCACTCGGAAACACAAAAACAAACGCAACAGATATTAAAAATCTACAGTCCAACGTTGCTGGTATTAGCGCAAGTAATGTCACAAGAGATGCTAATATCAGCAAAGCGCAGAGTGATGCAACTAAAGCAAATGACGGTGCTATAGAAGCTAAACAGAGTGTTGGCAATTTGTCCGCAAATGTGAGAACGTGGGAGGATATATCAGGTGCTGACCATTCAAAAATTAATAGAACATTGAGACTGTTATTTGTTAATTACCTTGTAGGCGGTTCAGGTTCAACTGATAGAAAAGTGCTTTTCACAATCCCAAACTTTAGTACAGATAAAGATCTTGATTTCACAGGAAACGTTGTAATTAATGGTAGCGGTGTTGAAACATTAGCTATCGGTGATTTCAGATTAAAAACAAACGGTGAGGTTGTGTACAATGACCCAAACGTAGCAAAACCATATGCTTTCTATGGTTGCAGAATCACAGTAATGATTCCATACTAAACAGGAAATAAAAATAAAAAGGGCTAACCATTGTAGTTAGCCTTTTTTATTTTTTAATACGAAAAATATAAAATTTCCAACCTGTTTTATACAACTTAATTTTGCAAACTCTTCATTCGCCCATTCCGGTAATGCTTCACGCTCATTCATATTAAATTCAAAATATTCACCTAAATCACTAATCAATATAATAACGTTATCTTCAATGTTTTTTATTGCACCTGTGATT
>ERZ1034976.1898-NODE-1898-length-15186-cov-32.113145_pt1 | contig 15186 bp, 8 predicted proteins | sample MGYA00520623_ERZ1034976 | MGnify/ENA primary metagenome ERZ1034976 (study PRJEB33766, sample SAMN09781774) | gut metagenome | biome: gut microbiome | host: Homo sapiens | place: Madagascar | study: EMG produced TPA metagenomics assembly of the PRJNA485056 data... | reverse complement strand
GATCGCGAGTTCCGCACGAGCCGGAGAGCACTTAATGTGCTCTCCGTGCGAGTCAGGACTGTCCGAGCAGGCGACCTTATATATTTGCCCTCCCCGGGGCTCCTCGCCAGTCCCCCTCAGCTAGTTCTTCAGCGAGTTCAGCGGCGCCGGGAATCGACCACCGCGGTGGGCAAGCACGGTGCCGGCGTTGGGGTTCACCGGCATGATGGGCGCACGGCCGAACAGGCCGCCGTACTCGACGCAGTCACCCACGCCCTTGCCGATGGCGGGAATCACGCGGACGGCCGTGGTCTTGTTGTTGATGACGCCGATGGCCATCTCGTCGGCGATGATGCCGGCGATGGTCTCGACCGGGGTGTCGCCGGGGATGGCGATCATGTCCAGGCCAACGGAGCACACGCAGGTCATGGCCTCGAGCTTCTCGAGCGAAAGCGCACCGGCCTCGACGGCGGCGATCATGCCGGCGTCCTCGGACACGGGGATGAAAGCGCCGGAGAGACCGCCCACGCTGGAGCTGGCCATGACGCCGCCCTTCTTGACGGCATCGTTGAGCATGGCGAGCGCGCAGGTCGTGCCCGGGCCACCGCAGGTGCCCACGCCGATGATCTCGAGGATGCGCGCGACGGAGTCGCCGATGGCAGGCGTGGGAGCCAGCGACAGGTCGACAATGCCCTTCTCGACACCCAGACGATGGGCGGCCTCGCGGCTCATGAGCTCGCCGGCACGGGTGATCTTAAAGGCGGTCTGCTTAATCTTTTCGGCGACTTCCATCATCGAGGCGGAATCGGGCAGCGTCTCCAGGGCTGCGGCCATAACGCCGGGGCCCGAGACGCCTACGTTGATGACGGCGTCGGCCTCGCCACCGCCGTGGACGGCGCCCGCCATAAACGGGGAGTCCTCGACCATGTTGGCAAAGCAGACAAACTTGGAAGCGCCGACGGAATCCTGGTCGGCCGTGAGTTTAGCGGCATCGATGATGGTCTGGGCGGCCATGAGCACGGCATCCATGTTGATACCGGCGCGCAGGCTGGCGACGTTGACGCTGGAGCAGACGCGGCTCGTGGTGGCGAGCGCCTGGGGGATGGACTGGATAACGCGGCGATCGGCGTCGCCGATGCCCTTCTGGACGAGTGCGGAGAAGCCGCCCAGGTAATCGATGCCGAGTGTCTCGGCCGCGCGGTCGAGGGCGTGCGCGATGGGGGTGAGGTCCTCATCCTTGCAGCACGCGGCGATCTGCGCCACCGGGGTGACGGAAACGCGCTTGTTGACGATGGGGATACCGTACTCGCGCTCGAGGTTCTCGGCGGTCTCGACCAGATGCTCAGCCGTGTGCGTCACGTGGTCGTAGATCTTCGTGCACATGCGGTCGAGGTTCTCGTCGCCGCAACCCATGAGCGAAACACCCATGGTGATGGTCCTGATGTCGAGGTTCTGTTCCTCAACCATGCCGCGGGTTTCCGCGATTTCTGCGGGCGTGATCGCCATCCTTGCGCTCCTATCTGCCAAAACGAGCATAGTCTTATCTATTCTAACGTGCCGCACGTGCCAAGTGGCGCGTGCGGCACGTTTTGGTGCTCGGTTGTTTCCGTTGTGTTACTTCCCAAAGACCTCTTCGGCGATACGAGCGCTCTCGGCGGCGTCCTTGGCGTAGTAGTCTGCGCCAATCTGCTTGGCGTATTCGGGGGTGAGCACGGCGCCGCCCACGATGATCTTGACGCCTGGAACCTCGGCATGGAGCAACTTGATGGTCTCTTCCATGGCGACGACCGTGGTGGTCATAAGCGCCGAGAGGCCGACGAGCTTGATGTCACGCTCCTGCACGGTCTTGAGCACCTCTTGCGGGTCGACGTCGCGGCCTAGGTCAAAGACGGTGTAGCCGTAGTTGTCGAGCAGCATTTTGACGATGTTCTTGCCAATATCGTGGATGTCGCCCTTGACGGTGGCCACGCAGATCTTGCCCTTGTCGGCAATCTCGCCGGCGGGCATCAGGCGCTTGATGGTGTCAAAGCCCACGCGCGCGGCCTCGGCCGAGGCCATAAGCTGCGGCAAGAAGAACTTGCCCTGGTCAAAGAGGACGCCAACCTCGTCGAGGGCTGGGATAAAGTGATTGTTGATGAGGTCCATGGCGTCGTGATCTGCCAGCAGACGCTCGGTCTCGGCCGCGATCTCGCCTTTGCGGCCCGAGACGACCATGCGACGAATCGGGTCGTCGTTGCCGTCGGTGCCGGCGGTGCCGGCGGTGCCAGCAGCGGGCACGGTGTCGGTCGATGCGGCCTGAGCTGCTGCCGGGTTGGCGGCGATTCTGTACGGATCGGTCCAGCCGGCATAGCGCTCGATATATCCGGTCGAACCCTCGTCCTCAACGCTCAGCACGCGATAGCTGTAGACGGTGTCCATAAAGCGCTTGGAGCCCGGGTTCATGATGGGGGCGTCCAGGCCCGCGCCAAACGCGGCGGCCAAAAAGACCGAGCCCAGCAGCGGTCGGGCAGGCAGGCCAAAGCTGATGTTCGACACGCCGAGCGCGCATTTGACACCCAGGCGCTCCTTGCACAGGGACATGGCACGCAGGATCTGCTCGGCCTGGCGCTGGTTGGTCGAGGCGGTCATGACCAGGCAGTCGATGAGGATGCGGTCCGGGCCGATGCCGTAGCGGGCGGCCTCGGCCACGATGCGCTCGGCGATGGCGAAGCGGGCCTCGGCGGTATCGGGGATGCCGCCTTCGTCGAGCGTGAGGCCGACGACGTTGGTGCCGTAGTGGGCGACCAGCGGGAAGATCTCGTCCATGATTTGCTGCTTGCCGTTGACCGAGTTGATGATGGGCTTGCCGGCGTAGCGACGTACGGCAGCCTCGACGGCAGCGGGGTCGGTGGAGTCGATCTGCAGCGGCAAGAGCGTGGAGCCCTGGAGCTGCTCGGTGGCCTGCTGGATGATCTTGACCTCGTCGATCTCGGGCAGGCCCACGTTAACGTCCAGGATGTCGGCGCCCTGTTCCTGCTGGCTGATACCCTGGCTCACGACGTAGTCCAGGTCGCCGTCGCGCAGGGCCTGTTGCAGGCGCTTTTTGCCGGTGGGATTGATGCGCTCGCCGATGACGGCGATCTTGTGGCCGTCGCAGGGAAGGTCCACGACCGTCTGGGCACTCGTGACCGACATGCTGGGCTTGCGGTGGCGCGGGCTGGGCGTGTGGTTGTCGATAAGCGTGCGCAGGGCCGCCATGTGTGCCGGCGTGGTACCGCAGCAGCCGCCCACGACGCTCACGCCGTCCTCGATCATGCCGGCGACGGCCGCGGCGTATTCGGGGGCTTGGATATCAAAGACGGTGTTGCCGTCGTCGTCCACGCGGGGCAGTCCTGCGTTGGCCTGCACCATGATGGGCTTGTCGGTAACGGTGAGCATGCGTGCAGCGAGTCCCCGGAGCTCGGCCGGGCCCTGGCTGCAGTTGATGCCCAGGACATCGGCGCCGATGGCGTCGAGCGTGATGGCGGCCACCTCGGGACTCGTACCCAGGAAGGTACGTCCGTCTTCCTCAAAGGTCATGGTGGCAAAGACGGGCAGGTCGGAGTTCTCGCGACAGGCGAGGACTGCCGCCTTGATCTCGGCCAGGTCGGTCATAGTCTCGATAATAAAGAGGTCCACGCCCGCATCGACGCCGGCACGCACTTCCTCGGCAAAGAGGTCATAAGCCTCGTCGAAGCTGAGGGTACCCAAAGGGCGAAGCAACGCGCCGATGGGACCGATGTCACCGGCGACGTAGCGGGCGCCGGCAGCGCGGGCACAGGCGACGGCCGCGGCAAAGACATCTGCCACGGTGGCGGCACCGTCGAGCTTGTGGGCGTTGGCGCCAAAGGTGTTGGCGGTGATTACGTCGCAGCCAGCCTCGACGTACTGGCGCTGGATATCGGTAATGACCTGTGGCTCCTCAAAGTTGAGCAGCTCGGGCAGGGCGCCCGCCTTCATGCCAGCGGCCTGCAACATGGTGCCCATGCCGCCGTCGAACAGCAGGTGTCCCGTGCCCTCGATGGCCGCACACAGGCGATCGTCCTTAATGCGAAGGTCGTCGATCGTGCGCGTCTTGTACGTGGCGCCATTACGGCGTGCGGCATCAACGGGTGCCGCCAGCGCGGCACCGTCCAGATCATGAGTGATAAGCGGAGTAAACATCGGGGGCTCCTAATGGCTGGAATAGCAGGTGGTGTGGGCGGCGCGGAAGCGGCAGTGCTCGCGCATGCGGCAGACATTGCAGGTGGGGCGGCTCTGGGCGTCGTGGACTTCGCCGTCAAACAGACCGATCACCGCGGTCACGCTCTTGGTGGGCATGAGCAGGCTGGTGGGGGTGACGGTAAGTCCAATGAGGCGCGTGGCGTTGAGTGCATCCACGATCGAGCGCTGGGCCGAGAGCGGGCAGTCGCCATAGCCGGGACTGAAGCGCCAGTTGCCGGCGAGCCCGTGTGCGGCGGCCGCAGCCTTGACCTGCTGGTCCATTTGCTCGACGGCGGCTTCTACATAGGCAGAGCATGCGGCGTCGAGCACGGCTCCCTCCAGGGGCTGCTGGGCTCCCGTGGTGCGCAGACGACGCTCGGCGTCCATGCCGAGGGTGCATGCCATGAGCGCGGCAAAGCGGGCGTCCTTGAGGTGGCGATAGATATCACGACCCCGCAGCTCAACATTGGTGCCAACCAAGCGGATGCAGGGCTCGCCCTGCTCGTCGACGCCCGTGGCATCGACGGCAAACACGCGTCGCGCGCCACGGGGCTCAATGTCCAGCTCCAGACGCTCAACGACAAGCTCAATTCGACGTGACAGCTCGGGCTCAATCTGCTGGCCACCGTAGCCCAGATACCGCAGCATCTCGGCACGGTCGACACGAGGGTGGTGGGCAGCGTCGATACGGTAAAGCGCCGGCGACGCAAGGTCGGCCGGCACTTCGACAGCGGTTGTATCGACGTGCGGTTTTTCCATTACCCCAGACGCTCCATAATGGTCGCGGCGATTGCAGGACGGTTCATAGTGTACAGGTGCAGACCGTCGGCGCCGTGCTCCTTGAGGTCGCTAAGCTGGCGGGCGGCATAATCCACGCCGGCTGCCTGCAGGCTCTCGGGGTCGTTCTCGTACTTGGCGAGGATCTTGATGACGGGGGAGGGCAGCGACGCGCCGCACATAAAGACCATGCGGCTGATCTGCGACTTGCCCATAAACGGCATGATGCCCGCGGTAATAGGCACGGTGATGCCGGCCTTGTCGGCAAGCTCGCGGAAGCGATAGAAGCACTCGTTATCAAAGAAGAGCTGCGTCACAAAGAAGCTCGCGCCGGCGTCTTGCTTTTGCTTGAGGTGCTCGACCGAGAGGTTGAGATCCTCGCAGGCAATGTGGCCCTCGGGGTAGGCTGCGGCGCCCACGCAAAAGCCGGCGTCGACGAGCTCGGGGATGAGGTCACGGGCGTAGGCGTAGTCGGAGGCGGGCTTGTCGTCCTCGGTCGCGCCAGCGGGCAGGTCGCCGCGCAGGGCCAGGATGTTTTCAACGCCGGCCGAGCGATACTCGTCAATCTTGGCGGCGATATCGGCATGTGTGCGGCCAACGCAGGTGAGGTGCGCTACCGAGGGCGTATCGAATTCGCTCGTAATCATATGTGCGATGGGGGCGGTGGTGGCACCGTTACCCGAGCCGCCAGCGGAACAAGTGACCGAGACAAAGCTCGGTGAAAGCTTGCACAGGTTGCCTGCCACCTCGCGAGCCGTATCGAGGGTAAGCTCACCCTTGGGCGGGAACATCTCAAACGAAACGGGCGTGGCGCCCTGGGATGCTGCCTGCTTAAAAACCTCGTCGACGCGCATATCGTGCTCCTTTAGATATTTAGTGCGATGTGTTGTAAGGATTCTACAGCACCGCTGTGCCACGGTGGAGTTTTACTCGCGATTTAGGGATACCAATCAAAGATGCCTTGCTATCGGCATTGCCTATAGCAGAGCGGTCAATGTAGGAAAGGGCTATATTGAATGGTATCTGATGCGAAATACCAGTTAATAGAGCCCCATCCCAAATTGACTACCCTTAAACTATGGGGAGAGGTCTGCAATTTATACAGTTGATTGGCTGTTGAGGGTGGCAACGCCGCCGCGATGCGGTAACCTCATTGATTGGTTTCGCGACAGCAACATAACGGTAATGTTGCGGAAACACGACGAGCCTAATCTATGACTCGTTCGTTAGTAATCAACATCGCATCTCACGCGGTGCCGATACGAAGGGAGTTCCGTATGGCCGATCTTACTGACCGCTTCGGGACCATGGTGTTCTCTGAGGAAGTCATGAAGGACTACCTCCCCAAGGACATTTGGAAGCGCCTTGCTGCAACCCTCGAGGACGGTGAGCCGCTCGATCTGGATGTGGCCAACGCCGTTGCCCACGCCATGAAGGTCTGGGCCATCTCCAAGGGCGCGACGCACTACGCGCACTGGTTCCAGCCGCTTTCGGGCATTACTTCCGAGAAGCACGACAGCTTCCTCGAGCCCAACCACGACGGCACCGCCATTACCAAGTTTACGGGCAAGAACCTCATCCAGGGCGAGCCGGACGCCTCCAGCTTCCCCAACGGCGGCCTGCGTGCCACCTTCGAGGCCCGTGGCTACACCGCTTGGGATCCCACCAGCCCCGCATTCATTAAGGACGATGTCCTGTGCATCCCCACGGCGTTCTGCTCCTACACGGGCGAGGCCCTGGACAAGAAGACCCCGCTGCTGCGCTCCATGACCGCACTCTCGCGTGAGTCCAAGCGCGTTTTGGCGCTGTTTGGTAAGACCCCCAAGAAGGTCGTTCCTTCCGTGGGCGATGAGCAGGAGTACTTCCTGATCAAGAAGGACGCTTACCGCAAGCGCAGGGACCTGGTCATCACCGGGCGCACCCTCTTTGGTGCTGCTCCCTGCAAGGGCCAGGAGCTCGAGGAGCACTACTTTGGCGCTATCCGCCCCACCGTCTCGTCCTATATGAAGGACCTGGACGATGAACTGTGGGCGCTTGGCATTCCTGCCAAGACCAAGCACAACGAGGTCGCTCCCTGCCAGCATGAGCTCGCCCCTGTCTACGGCGAGGTCAACGAGGCCATCGACCAGAATCTGGTCATGATGGAGAAGATGAAGCTCATCGCCTCCCGTCACGACTTGGTCTGCCTGCTGCACGAGAAGCCCTTCGAGGGCATCAACGGTTCGGGCAAGCACAATAACTGGTCGCTTGGCACCGAGTCCGAGAACCTGCTTGACCCGGGAGACACTCCGCTCGATAACCTGCAGTTCATCGTCTTCCTCACCGCGGTGATCGAGGCCGTCGATAACTATCAGGAGCTCTTGCGCGCCTCCGTTGCCTCGGCCGGCAACGATCATCGTCTGGGCGCCAACGAGGCTCCTCCGGCGATTATGTCCATCTTCCTGGGCGACCAGCTTACCGAGGTTGTCGAGAAGATCATCGATGGCAAGGCTTCCGTCCATGCCACGCGCGGCGTGCTCGACCTGGGCGCCGATACCCTGCCCAAGCTGATGCAGGACAACACCGACCGCAACCGCACCTCCCCGTTTGCCTTCACCGGCAACAAGTTCGAGTTCCGTGCCTGCGGCTCCGAGCAGAACGTCTCCGACTCCAACCTGGTGCTCGATGCCGCCGTGGCCAAGTCGCTCAAGTCCTTCGCCGACGCACTCGAGGGTACGCCCGAGGATAAGTTCCAGGACGCCGCGCTCGAGTACTGCAAGAAGGTGCTGACCGATCACCAGCGCATCCTGTTCTCCGGCGACGGTTACTCCGACGAGTGGCCCATCGAGGCCGAGAAGCGCGGCCTTGCCAACAACAAGACCACGGCCGACGCTCTTCCCGCCTTTGTTTCCGATAAGGCCATTGCGCTCTTTGAGGAGACGGGTGTCCTGACCCGCGCCGAGGCCCAGTGCCGCTATGACTGCAAGCTCGAGAAGTACAACAAGCTCATGAACATCGAGGCTACCACGATGGTTCGCGAGGCGCGTCGTACCTATCGCCCGGTCATTACCGCCTATGCCACCAAGGTCGCTAAGGGCCTTGAGACTATTCGTGCCGCCGGTGCTGAGGCCGCCATGCAGTGCGAGCAGAACACGCTCAACAAGCTCTGCAACGGTATCACCGCCATCAACGACTCCATCAAGGCGCTCGACGCCGTACATCAGAAGGCCGAGGCTCTCGATGGCCAGGAGCAGGCCAACGTATACGCGCACGAGGTCGTTCCCGCTATGGATACGCTGCGTGCCGCCGTGGACGCAATGGAGGAGATCGTGGCCGCCGACTACTGGCCGGTTCCGACCTACGACGACATTCTGTTCTACGTGTAGAACGTAACCGACATATCGTCACGGTATTGAGCCGGGGTCCGCATCGCGTGGGCCCTGGCTTTTTGTTTGCGAAGGACGCTTTGGATCCCGCTTTGCAACTGATTCGCCCACGCAATAAGGGGCCGTGGGCAAATAACGTCAAATATGAGTACTGTCACTAAACTACTGCCATCTCGAAATGGCAGTTTTTGCCGAGTTAGACCACATATGTCCAGGTATATAGCTGAGGTTTGGCTCAATCTGGGCACCAGGTTGTTGATTTGACATCTGATTCACCATCAAAAAGGCCGAATTTGCTGTTACTAAATCGGTAACAGTACTCATATTTGCCATTTTTTGCACACGGTCCATCGGCAGATGCCGGAATCCGCACCTGTTGGGTTCGAATCCCGGCACATGGGTAGCAAAAAGCCCGTCACCGCGGGGGTAACGGGCTTCTTAATTTAAATGGTGCCCCCAGCGGGATTCGAACCCGCGATATCCACCTTGAAAGGGTGGCGTCCTTGGCCGCTAGACGATGGGGACAGCGGGAAAGAGTATAGCAGACTTTTTTGCCGGCGCGTATATCGTTGGCAAACTGGAAAACCACCACACAGGAGCGGGCTTCTATCCCGATTTTCAAATATCTCAATCTGTAACATCTGAGCGGGTAAATCAGCTCTACCTGTTACAGATCGAGACAAAAGGCAGACGTCGGGACGAATATCTCAATCTGTAACAGTAAGACGACTTTTAACGGTCTAGATGTTACAGATTGAGACAAACGTTGTGACAGGTCACAACCACCACAAAGGTGCCTGTCCCCTTTGTGGTGGTTAGGGGAGAAGCTTCATCGCGGCGTCATGGGCGGCGTGCTCGTAGGCGTCGTCGAGGGGCTTGAGCGGCAGCAGGGCTGTGGCCTGCGCATCGCCGCGGCGCTCGAGGGCGTGGGTAATGAGCCAGTCGGCGAGCTCGGGGTTCTTGGGCAGTGCTGGTCCGTGCAGGTACGTACCGATCACGCCCTTGTAGACGAGGCCCTCAAAGCCATCGTCGCCGTTGTTGCCGGTGCCCGCGACGACGGATGTTCCGAGCGGCGTGGCCTCTGTATCGAGCAGGGTGCGGCCGCCATGGTTCTCGAATCCCACAAAGGGCTCGGGTGCCAGGTCGGTCTTAACGGCGACGTTGCCGATCAGGCGGTCGGAGCCGCGTACGGTTTCGGCGGCAATGACGCCCAGACCGTCGATGCGGTCCTCGCCCATATAGTACGAACGGCCGAGCAGCTGATAGCCGCCACAGATGGCAAGCAGTGCGCCGTCATCCTCAACATAGGCTGCGACCTTGTCTTTTTGAGCGAGCAGCTCGTGTGCCACGGCCAGCTGGTCGCGATCGGAGCCGCCGCCCATCATGACGATATCGGCATCATGCAGATCGAGCGTCTCGCCCATACGGACCTCGTCCACGCGAACGGGGATGCCGCGCCAGGCGCAGCGGCGCTCGAGGGCAATGACGTTGCCGCCGTCGGCATAGAGGTTGAGGGCATCGGGGTACAGATAGACGATGCGCAGCGGGCGCGAAAGCTCGACCGGCGCAATATCGGTGGGGACAGCGCTGCCATCGGCGCGCGTTACGGCGTGGGAGGCTACCGAGTTCGTATCGGTGCCTTTGAGTCCGTCGAGTTCCTTGACTAGCGGCGGGAAGGCCGTGTAGTTGGCGACGGCGTAGAAGGTGTCGCCGGCGGCCTCGTCTGCCACGGCGCCAATTGCCTGCGCGACATCCGAAATAATGGCGGCGTCGATGCCAGCGTACTTGAGGCGCACCTGCATGTCGTGTGCGCGTGTGCCGCCGGCAAAGGCAACAAGCCCCGGCGTGTCGGCGATGCGTTCAAAGTCGACGTCGTAGATCCACGAGACATCGTGGCCGTCGGCATCGTTATCGTTGAGGAAGAAGGCGCAGAGCCTGCCACCTGCCGTTTTAATGGACTGGATCTGGCGATCGAAGCCCACGGGATTCTTGGCCAGGTTGGCCTCGACGGTGCGGCCGGCAATATCCCAGCGGCCCATGCGTCCGCCGGCGGGCACGTAGGCATTAAGCGTGGGCTGCAGGTGCGCCGCGTCCACGCCCAGCTCGTGCGCCGCAAAGAAGGCGGCGGCGACGTTATAGACCATGTACAGGCCGTTGTAGCGCGTGGCGATGTGCACGGCGGGCGCGTTGGCCTCGGGTCCAAAGGCCAGGTCAAAGCCGTAGCCGTCGCAGCCGAGCTCCACGCCCGTCACGCGACGGACAAGCGCAGGGCGGGCCCAGCCGCACGAGGGACAATGGTAGGCGCCGAGCTGGCCGTATTGCACGTAGTCATACTCCAGCGGCGCGTTGCACTGTGAGCAAAAACGTGAGTCGCTAATACGGTCGGACTCGGTGTTGGTGGCGCCGTCGATGCCAAAGGCAATGCTCGCGTTGGGAACGCGCGCGGCGATCGCGGCACACAGCGGGTCGTCTGCGTTGTAGATGAGCGTTGTTACCGGAGAGAGTTCCAGCGCATGGGCGATGACGTCTTGGGTATGGTCGATCTCGCCGTAGCGGTCTAGCTGGTCGCGGAACAGGTTGAGCAGCACAAAATAGGTCGGCTTGAGCTTGGGCAGAACGCGTACGGTGTAGAGCTCGTCGCACTCAAAGACGCCCACGCGCTTGCCGCTGCTGGTGTGCTTAAGGCCGCCGCGGGCCTCGAGCAGAGCACCCACCACACCAGGCTCCATATTGTTGCCGGCACGGTTGCACACCGCGGTAGCGCCGCTGGCAGCAACGGCGTCAGCGATGAGGTTGGAGGTGGTGGTCTTGCCATTAGTACCGGTAATCACTACGCTGCGGTCGACAAGGCCGGCGAGGTCGCTCAGCAACTCGGGGTCGATCTTCATGGCGATGCGGCCGGGGAGTACGCCGCCCTGGCGCTTAAGGATAGAACGCAGCCCCCAGCGGGCGATATCGCTCGAGGTGCAGGCGAGAGATGAGCGGAAGTTCATGAAGTCGTTCCTAACGTGAATGACATGGTCGGGGCGATCGCGTCGCTAAAAGCCGTAGCGGCGCGCAAATTCCTGGGCGAGCTGCGATACATCTTCGCAGGCGTTGGCCCAGGGGGCAAAGTCTGGAGTGTCCGAGATAATGCCGTCGGCTTCCCAAACCGCCTGGTGCGAGAGGTCCCAGGGGTCGCGCGGCTCGGGTCGGCAGGGAAGATACGGCGTCTGGTACATGGGGTTCAGCAAGAAGAACGCGCCACCCTCGCAACGGTTAGCGAACTCACGCAGCGCGCGCGTCGCCGGGCGCATCTTGTTTGTTTTGAACAGCAGAATCGTGCGGGCGAGCAGGTACCAAGGAGAGTTTTCGAGTGCGTCTGCCCCCATCTGCTCCTCGAGCTGGTGGGCCAGGGCAAAAAAGCCGTCCTGGTCTTCCAGGCGGGCGAGGGCGAGCAGCACGGTGCCGGCGGCTCGGGTGGGATAGCCTTCCGCCTTAAGAACACGGCGAGCATAGTTGGCGGCGGCGCGGTAACGAGCGCTCGCCATGCACAGCTGCGAGATGGCCTCGAGTGTGTGAAGCCACCCGATAAGCGCCGGCTCGCTCACGGTGAGATTTGCCGCCGTCACACCGTCGGCCAAAACATTATTGGCCCAGTAGTGTGGGGCCTCCATATCAAACCCGGGCACGCTCTGTTGCAGGTAGTCGGCCGTGCTCGTCTCGAGCTTCATCAGGTCGCCCAGGCAGGCGTCGACGGGCGTGTCCGCCAAAATGATGGCGAGCAGCTGGGCATCGACGGCCAGCGCATCGATGCGGACGATCTTGAGCAGCTCATCACGCATATCGTCGAACAGGCGGTTGCGCGTCTGCTCAAACTCCTCGTCGCTGCCCATGTCCTCGATGCGATGGAGCTCGTCGAGCAGGTGGCGATGAACACCGGCATAGGACAGCAGCGCCTGAGCATGCTCGGACTGCGCATACTTTTGGGGATTCGCACTAATGTCGTTATGGACAAGCTCGCGTGCTGCATCGGTGAGCTCGGGGTGCGACGCCAGATAGGTGCGCTCCAGGTAGGCGGGGATGTAGACGCTCGGATCCATTAGAGGTCTCCTCCCTTAAACGGTAAGCCCTGCTCGGCCGCCCGCAGTATGCGCTCGTCGATCTGGGAGCGCACGATGTCGTTGGTGGCGACCCAGGCGGCAAAGCTGGCGTTGTCGGGCGCGCCCAGGCCCTCCTGCAGTACCGGCGTCGCCTCGGACAGGGCAAGGACGAGCTCGTCGGTGGAGCCTGCACCCACGTTGACGCGGGCATAGACGCCATCGGGAAACTCGGTTTGGAAGTAGAGTGCTTCGGCCGCGTGCGGGCATGAGCGCACCAGGATGCGCAGGTAGTGTTCGGCGCCCTCGTAATCCAGCTCGTGCCAGGCAGCGCTCATCAGCGCGATGAGCGTCCATGGGTCCAGGTCGCGCTCCGCATCCTTGGGACGACGGCGTAGCGGCGTGTTGGCGAGATAGGGGACGGAGTGGGCAGAACGAAAACGCTTGAGCTCCTCCGCAGGGTATTCGAGCTTTGCCATGGCAAGCATCGCAGTATGGCGGACGCCGGCGGGGTCGTTGGGCGCAAAGTCCAGGCTGCGATTCGCTGCCTCCAGCGACATGCGGTAGCGGCCGCTAATGAGCGCGCGCGATGCCAAGGCGGCAAGCCAGCGCAGGTAGGGACGGCGGGTCAGGTCGCCTGCGGCCTCACGCTCGTAGGGGTCCTGCGCCGAGGCAATCTTGAGCGCCAGATCGTGCTCCACCTCGTCGCACTTGGACACCAGATACTGCACGTATTCCTCGTTAGATTCGGCGGTGAGGGCGCACAGCATGCGCTGGGCATCCCAGTTGGCCGGATCGAGCGCGGCTGCCTCGCGGAGCATGTTCTCGGCTGCGGTCTCTTCTTGCTCTGCTTGGGCGTCGTCGGGGATAAAGGGGATGCGGTAGTCGACAGCCTCGACGACCTTGGCAATGAGGTGCCCGGCGCGGTCGCGGTCGTGCACGATGAGCGGCGCGGGGTTACGGGTGAATTGTTCCATCAGGCGCTCTACGGCGGGGCCGTCGGTGAGCGGGATATTGTCGCGGCGCAAGGCCTCAAGAACGAGGCGATGGCAATCCTCTTGTATGGGGTCGAATGCCATGGAGCCTCCTTTGCTGCGGTTAGGGTTCAAATATCTCTATATAACGCTTTAGTTTACCCGCATGTGGCGCGCCGGTGGCGCCACGCTCCGACATGCACCTTTGCACCACGAAGACGGATGTCGCACAAATGTCGGCACCTTGGACGACCGAGTGGTATCACGGTGCCGTAAACGGTCGATTTTTGGCGGCGAACGGGACGCATTTTGGAGGGGCACAGTCCTGCCCGGGATATGTGGTCAACCTTGATAAAACGTTTGCCCAGCTTGGGGGTATGAATGCCCCACAGGGGTCTTCAGGGATAGAAAAAACGTTTCATCATTGTTGGCTTTAGGTGAATAACTGACCAACCAGAACGGTAAAATAGTGTTTGTCTGAGCGTTGAGACGTTTAGACATCGCGCATTGTCTTCGCCGGCAACGCGCAAACGGTCCTAACGGAGCCAATCGGGTGCTCCGTTATATACGCAAGTCTAAGAGGGGCTTGTTTAGGAGGCACAGTATGGGACGTTTTACCAATCCTCGCGATCTGTACTTTGGTGAGGGCGCTCGCCACGAGGTGAAGAACCTCAAGGGCAAGAAGGCCATCATCGTTTCTGGTGGCAGCTCTATGCGCCGCGGCGGGTTCTTGCAGGACGTTGAGGCCGACCTTAAGGAAGGCGGTTTCGAGGTCAAGCTGTTCGAGGGCGTCGAGTCCGATCCGTCCATCGAGACGGTCATGAAGGGCGCCGAGGCCATGCGCGAGTTCGAGCCCGACTGGATTATCGCCATCGGCGGCGGCTCGCCCATCGATGCCGCTAAGGCCATGTGGGTCTTCTACGAGTATCCCGAGGAGTCCTTCGATAACATCATCCAGCCGTTCAGCTTCCCCGAGCTGCGTCAGAAGGCTCACTTCTGCGCCATTTCCTCCACCTCCGGTACCGCTACCGAGGTCACTGCCTTCTCCGTCATCACCGACTACGCCAAGGGCATCAAGTACCCGCTGGCCGACTTCAACATCACCCCTGATGTCGCCATCGTTGACCCCGAGCTCACCTACACCATGCCCGCCAAGCTGTGCGCTCACACCGGCATGGACGCTCTGACCCACTGCATGGAGGCTTACGTTTCCACCTTCGCCTCTATGTTCACCGATGCCAACGCCCTGCACGGCATCCGCGAGATCGTCGAGTGGCTGCCCAAGTCCTATGCTGGCGACCATGAGGCCCGTCAGCACATGCACGAGGCTCAGTGCATCGCCGGCATCGCCTTCTCCTCGGGCCTGCTCGGCATCGTTCACTCCATGGCTCACAAGACCGGTGCGGCCTTCGAGAACGGCCACATCATCCACGGTGCTGCTAACGCTATGTACCTGGGCAAGGTCATCCAGTGGAACTCCAAGGACCCGCGTGCTGCCGAGCGTTACGCTTACGTGGCCAAGGAGATCCTGCACCTTCCCGGCGAGACCAACGAGGAGCTCATCGCTGCGCTCGTCCAGAAGATCCGCGACCTCAACGACCAGCTCAACATTCCGCAGTCCATCAAGGATTACGCGAATGGTGGCGTGAAGGTCGACGCCGAGAACCCGCAGATGGTTTCCGAGGAGGAGTTCCTCGCCAAGCTGCCCGAGATCGCCGCGAACGCCGAGACCGACGCCTGCACGCCGGAGAACCCGCGTGAGACCAAGGCTGCCGACTTCGAGAAGATTCT
>ERZ1034976.1896-NODE-1896-length-15187-cov-10.861750_pt1 | contig 15187 bp, 8 predicted proteins | sample MGYA00520623_ERZ1034976 | MGnify/ENA primary metagenome ERZ1034976 (study PRJEB33766, sample SAMN09781774) | gut metagenome | biome: gut microbiome | host: Homo sapiens | place: Madagascar | study: EMG produced TPA metagenomics assembly of the PRJNA485056 data... | reverse complement strand
TTTAAATAGATTTAAAATATCTCTGACGAATATTGCAGAAAAAATAAAAATTTCTCTTGATTTTCTTTGTTGAGTGGTATATAATAATACTCGGTTAGCATAGGCTAACTCTTTTGAATAAATCATGTGGACTTCCCTTGCGGGTACCGAAAGCCTTTACTCGGGAGGATGTGCTTACCTCCCGATAGGGTTGTCTGCAAGAAAAAAGTTAGGAGAATTATAATGACTTATTTAGAAATTGAAAAAGTAGTCGGCAGAGAAATTCTTGACTCCCGTGGCAATCCGACAGTTGAGGCAGAGGTAACACTCGTTGACGGTACTGTTGCAAGGGGTACTGCCCCAAGCGGTGCGTCAACAGGCGAATTTGAGGCTCTTGAACTCCGTGACGGTGACAAGTCAAGATATCTCGGCAAGGGCGTTTCAAAGGCAGTTGAAAATATTAACACAGTAATTAACGATACAGTTGCAGGAATGGACGCATCTGACATTTATGCGGTTGACAAGGCTATGATTGAGGCTGACGGCACAAAGGACAAGTCAAAACTCGGTGCTAACGCAATTCTTGCCGTTTCAATCGCAACAGCAAGAGCAGCCGCAACTGCACTCGATATTCCGCTTTACAGATTCCTCGGCGGTATTTCGGGCAACAGACTTCCTGTTCCTATGATGAACATTCTCAACGGCGGTGCTCATGCCGCAAACACAGTTGATGTTCAGGAATTTATGATTATGCCTGTAGGAGCACCGTCATTCAAGGAATGTCTGCGTTGGTGTGCAGAAGTTTTCCATGCGCTTGCTTCCCTTCTCAAATCAAAGGGACTTGCTACTTCGGTAGGTGACGAGGGCGGTTTTGCTCCGAACCTTGCAAGCGATGAAGAGGCTATTCAGTACATTCTTGAGGCTGTTAAGAATGCCGGCTATGAGCCGGGCAAGGACTTTATGATTGCTATGGATGCCGCATCTTCCGAGTGGAAAGGCGAGAAGAAGGGTGAATATGTTCTTCCTAAGGCAGGCACAAAGTTTACATCGGCAGAGCTTATTGACCATTGGAAAAAGCTTGTTGAAAAGTATCCGATTATCTCAATTGAAGATGCACTTGACGAAGAGGACTGGGAGGGCTGGCAGCAGCTCACAAAGGAACTCGGCGATAAGGTTCAGCTTGTCGGCGATGACCTCTTTGTAACAAATACAGAAAGACTTGCAAAGGGCATTAAGCTTGGCTGCGGCAACTCAATTCTTATCAAGCTTAATCAGATTGGTTCTGTTTCGGAAACTCTCGAGGCTATCAAAATGGCTCACAAGGCAGGCTACACAGCCATTTCATCACACCGTAGCGGTGAAACAGCCGACACAACAATTGCAGACCTTGCCGTTGCTCTCAATACCTGCCAGATTAAGACAGGTGCTCCGAGCCGTTCAGAGCGTGTTGCAAAGTACAATCAGCTTCTCAGAATTGAAGAACTCCTCGGTGACAGTGCAGTTTATCCCGGTATGGACGCTTTCAATGTTAAAAAAGACTGATTAATAAGACAGTTTGTTTTCATAAATATTTTCTCTAATGTTACAGGGCAGAGTCGTTTTTACGGCTCTGTTTTGTTTTTGCTGAAACCTTAGAATAACAAAATATTGACAATTTGCAAATTTTCATCAAAACGGTTGTGTTCTTGAAACAGTCAATAATAATCGGATAATGTGAAATACTTATTATTTGGTTATAAAATTATGCTGTAATAAAATAGGACAAAATCAATACTGTGCATTGTGTAAAGTTTTTTCAAAACAAAAGCGTCTTTATTTCGTCATTCCTATACATTTACATTCACAAATCGCTGTGCTATAATCTAGTGCGGTACTTCTTAGGATTTCAGTCTAATGACTGAAATCCCGAGGAGCTATCGCTCCTTTGCACAGATTGCAGAAATACCGCATCGTCAGGCAAAGCATAGCGTTGATATGGACTTATACTTAAACGAAAAAGATATTAAAAACATAAAAATTTTTGATAAGAAGTGTGAATGTTATGAATGGTTCAAAATCTGTTAGAAATCTGACTCAGGGAAAAATTTCAAGTCAGATTTTATTTTTTGCAATTCCCGTAATAATCGGCAACCTTTTGCAGGAGCTTTACAATGTTGTCGATACGCTGATTGTCGGTCAGACTCTCGGTGAAATCAAGCTTGCGGCTGTCGGTTCAACGAGTTCGCTCAACTTTTTTGCACTCGGATTTTTCATAGGACTTTCCGCCGGCTGTTCGGTAATCACTTCACAGCATTTCGGTGCAAACGATATGGAACGGGTGAAAAAGAGCGTTGCCGCCCACATAATAATCGGCGTTGTGTCGGCTGTTGTGCTTACTGTTTCGTTTGTACTTCTTGTTAATCCGCTGCTTACAATGCTCGGAACAACCTCTGATACATTTGAGTACGCAAGCAGATATCTTACAATAATTTACCTCGGAATCCCCGCAACAATGCTCTACAACCTTACGGCATCACTTCTGCGTTCGGTTGGTGACAGCAAAACTCCGCTTTATCTGTTGCTCTTTTCATCCGTAATGAATGTGGGACTTGACCTGTTATTTATCATAGTGTTTAGGTGGGATGTTTCGGGTGCGGCAATTGCAACGGTAATCTCTCAGCTTGTGTCGGCGGTTCTCTGTTGTGTGTACATTTTTTTCAAGGTAAAAATGCTCTTGCCGAACAGAAGTAGCTTTAAAAATTTGACTTCAACTGTACGGGATGAGCTAAAAGTCGGTTTCCCGATGGGACTTCAAAACTCAGTAATTTCAATCGGAATGATGGTTTTGCAGTATTTCGTAAATCAGTTCGGTTCATATGCCGTTGCCGCCTACACAATCGGCAACCGTGTCCAGCTCCTCATCCAGAATCCGATGAACTCAATGAGTACTGTTATCGCAACATTTGCAGGTCAGAACGAGGGTGCAGGAAGATATGACAGAATCAAAAAAGGCGTCAATTTTTGCCTGTTAATTTGCATTGCATATTCAATTGTAATCGGTGCGGTGTCAATGATTTTTGCTCAGCCGATAACAGGAATCTTCACAAGCGGAAGCTCACAGCAGACTATTGATTATTCCGTTCAGTTTATCTTCTGGAACTGCCCGTTTGAGTGGTCGCTTGCAATGCTGTTTATATACCGTGGAACAATTCAGGGACTTAAAAACGGCATTGTGCCTATGATTGGTTCGCTTATCGAAGTTGTTATGCGAATTATGACGCCCGTCATTTTCAGTTCTGTAATAGGTTACGCATCAATCTGTGTTGCCGGTCCTGCCGCATGGACAGGAAGTATGCTCCTTATGATTGCGGTTTATTATGTTAAAATAAGAAAACTTTCAAAGACGAAAACTGTTGTGGCAAATTAATCCTTTATGTGGTACAATATTTCCTGTGATTATAGTAACGAAAGGGATTTTTATGATTTGCTTTAAAAAAGTCACAAAACAACTTGATGATTATAAATCTGTAAAAGAATTATACCTTTCCGCATTTCCTGCCGTTGAGAGAGTACCGTTTTGGCTTTTGATGAAAAAATCAAAGAATGACGGTGCAGATTTCTACGCAATTTATGATGAAGAAAAGTGGATTGGACTTATCTATGCAATCACGGACGGCGAAGTTGTCTACGTGTACTACTATGCAATTTCCGAAAAGGAGAGGGGACACGGAATCGGAGTTGCCGTGCTTGATGAATTTAAAAATTTGTATAAGGACAAAAAGATTTTTCTTGCAATTGAACAGCTTGAAGAAGAAAATGCTCCCAATCAAAAACAGCGAATGAGCCGTTATAAATTCTATCAGCGTTGCGGATTTTTAAGGCTGAATGCAAAGATTGTTGAGGCGAAAATAACATTTGATGTTATGGCATACGGCGGTGAAGTCAACCCCGAAAGCTATAACAAAATGATGAAAAAATATCTCGGCAAAATTATGTCGCCCTTCATTAAAACAGAAATGAAGGGCAGCGGAAAATATTTTGAATAATAAAAACACCGACAGATTAGCTTTTGGCTTGAATCTGTCGGTGTTGTTTTTTATAAGATATATTATTTTGTACAGCGGTTGCCGGATGTTATGGATTTGCGGGCGTTTATTTTATTGCCGACAAATTCGAAGAGTTTAAGTCTTAAAAGCTCAATTACGCAACAGCCTGCGAATATGAGGAGGACTGTTATAATTACAATCGGAATGTAAATCAGGGTGTCATAGAGGTGCTTATTGCTGAAGTTTGCAACATTCCACAGACAATCACGAACATACGGATTTTCGTGGATTGCATATATACCGAGCGTTGTGCCGGCTACTGTATTGACAAATTTTGAGCTGAAATTGAAATCTCTGAAAAAGAGAACCAACATCGCCGATTCGGCGAGGACAATCGGGTTGTTGAACATACCGAATGCCGGCTTGTACTGTGGAAAAACAGATGCCAATACAAAATCTAATACGCAAAGGCCGACGAAAATGCCGAGATAGCGGAAATTCGGTTTTCTTTTCTCAAGCGGTTTCTGCTTTACAAACAACCTCAGATAACCGCCGATTATGTACATCAAAAGGAATCCGCCAAGACTCTTGCCCATATAAGGATCAAGTATTTTGTTGACGCTGATAACATTGTTTATTCCGTGAATTTCCGCAAGCGTTGACCATAGACTTACTGCCACAAAAACAATTCCCATAAAGTAGAGGTAATGTTTTTTAGAAAGTGACGCAAGCATTTTGTTGAGAAATGGGCTGAGCAGAAGAATAATCAAATAATTGCTCAGAAAATACCAAGTTCGTGACATTAGCGGAGTGAACGCCTTTATAACTGAATTTATATTTATGAGCGACGGATCGCTTATGAAGAAAATTATCGAAAGTATAATCGAGTAAAATATCATTGCACCGTAGATTTTTCCGCCACGCCGTATGGTCTTTTTTATATCGAACTGCGAGGTTATCATGAAGTAGCCGCTTATCATAATAAACACATCAACAGGGGTTCTGCATAATGACCATACAAATGTCACCAATATACCGTCAATATCGCCTGCGGCCTTTGATGCGTCATGAAGTAATCCGTACTGATACGCATGCAAAAAAATTATCTGTATCATCGCAATAATTCGCAGTAACTCAATACCGGACTGTCGTTTGGTTTTGCTCATTTTTAAATCCTCCGTAAACGGAAATCCCAAAAAGTAGGGGATTTGTGTCTGTCAATTTCTGACAGTAAATTCGTTTTCTTAACAATTTTCGTAGAATTTGCAACATTGCTACAAATACCAATTATACCATAATTTGTCTGTTATAACAATTTATGCGGTGTAGTATTTCAAGAGAAAAACAAGTAATTTTTAAACAATATATACAAAATTTGTACATATGTACAAAAAGTAATAAAAGTATATTGAGTTTGAGAAGTATTGGCAAAACAAAAACGGTCAGCAAAAAACTGACCGCTTAAATATTATTTTAATTTGTCTTTGTTAACCTGTTGCTGATACTTGATGATTTCGTTGTAAATTCTTTCACAGTTGTTGTGATCGTCAAACTGATAGAAATCTTCAACTCTTTCAACATACTTTGGCTTCATTTTACAGCCGTTTTCCATATACTCGCAGAGCAGGTCAACAAGTTGGTCGCTTTCGGTACAAATTTCACCGAATCCCATTGTATCATAGAAGAATCCGCCGTCATCATAGTGTGCAGGAAGCTGTGACGGATGAAAATATACAAGCGGTTTCTTCATATAAGCAAAGTCAAACTGAACGCCCGAATAGTCTGTTACCATAAGGCTTGACTCCTGAAAAGCTGTTTCGTAGTTGAAATCGCCAACCGATGAAACAACCTCAACATACGGATCGGGGATAAAGTCGTTAACCTGTGAGCTTAAAATCGGATGAAGAACATACTTAATCTTGTAGCCTGTACGCTTTGCCGTATCAATCAACTTTTTATTATTGATAAGGTCGTTGTAGATTTTATAATAGGTTGTGTGCTTGAATTCGGGATTGTAAGCTCTCTGTTCACCCTCGCTTGTTGTAACAGGCATTGCATTGTACATACGCCAGGTGGGTGAAAGCAGAATCTGCTTTTTATCGTTATTGATAAGTCCGTCATATCTGCCGATGCCTGTCATCTTGAGAATGTCAAAATCCTGATAGTTGTAAACATGGTTGCTCAGGTTTTTGTACTCATACTTTGACGCAAGGAAGTACATCTGTGTGTTGTCAACAATTCTCTGCTGAGCCATTGCACACTTCTGAACCGAAAGTCCGTGCTGTAAGCACATTGACGGGAAGTTGCACAAACCTCTGATGAATCTTGAACGATCCATACTGTAGCCGTTGAACGGAAATACATTTGAGTTTGTAATGAGCGCAATATCGGTATTGAGAAACAGCATTTTGTGCTTGAATGAACGGTTCTTGACAGGCTTGAGTCCGTCAGCCTTTAGTCGCTTGTAATCGGAAGTGTTTTTGTCAATGATATAGTATCTTGAAATGCCGTCCTTTTTGTCTGCACAATATCTGTAAAGATATTCACAGCTGTCACCGCCCTTGTACAGCTTATCGTACATGAGCCAGATTTTTTTGTTCTTGAAGAAAGGTCTTGTAAGCCAATACTGAATTCTTGTAATGAAGCTGCGTTTACTCTCCATGAAAACATATGGGAGGAACTTGAGTTCTCTCTTGAATGTATCCATAGCAGATGCGTGGCAGATTACAATTGTGCTTGATTTGTCAATATAGGCAACATACTTGTTGAATCTCCAGTAGGAGTTCTTTGGCTTGATTGTAAACTTAGACCAATGGTGCAGGAATGAAAGCTTGAGCGGAATAATTGAATCCTTGTATCTTGCAAAGAATGCAACCGTCTGCTGAGGATTTTCGGGATCAAGCTCAAGCTCAAGGTGGAAGGTGAATTTCTTGTACGCACTGATGCCGAAATATTTTGTCAGAGAATAACGGTCTGTGTTTGTAAGAACCTGTCTTTTGTCGCCAAACTGAACATAAAGCTCAAAATCTTCAAGGTCAAAAACCTGCCTGAACGAGCCGTCAATAACAAGCTTGCCGTCACGGTAGTCCATAACATGCATACCGACTCTCTGGTCTGTAAGCTTAGAAATATAGACATTGTTGCAGTTGAGGTAAACCTCTTTTTTGCCCTCGGAATATTCAAAAGGCATATCCTTGAAAACACAATTGTGCTTTATCATATAGAACATCTCGGCGGCTTCCTCGCTGTAGCCGAGAGAAACATACTTGTCTTTGTTAAGAACAAAACCGTCATTTGCAAACTTAAAACATTCTCTTGCTGTTTCAAAGAAAACCGCAAGCTCTTCATCGTTCATATTACGCTTGTTGCGGTTGTTCATATTTGCAAGGAACTTTGTTGTGATATTGAAAACAATATAGAACTGAATAAACAGCGGAATATTTCCGTCTCTATCCTTGCTGTCATTGATGAGAGGCTTTAAGAAGTTGTTAAGCGAATCTGTGTACCAGTCCTTGTAGTTTGTGGGAACATAGTACATAAAGTCATCGCTTACAGGCATAAAGTAGTCAAATTCAATCTCATCAAGATATACATACTCCGGATAATCAAGCTGAATTCTGAGTGCAAAATCGTCTGCGCTTTCGTACTTGAGCTTGTTGTTCATTTTGTATGATTTGAAAATTTCAGTTCTGTAAAAAGTACCCGTAAGCTCAAGATTGATGAGGTTGGGATTATCAAAAAGGTTGACAACGCTTGATTCAAGCTGACCTTTGTTAAGTCTAAATTCCTTTTTTTCTCTGAAAACAGGGTTTACGCAAAATCTGTGACCGGCAACAAAAGGAATTTTTTCCTTTTTGTTGAACACCTTAATGCAATTTTCAAAATAGTTATCGCTGAAAGTGTCGCCGCAATTGCACACCGTGATATATTTGCCTATTGCTTTTGACGCAGCAAGGTTGCAGGCATCGGCAAAGCTTTTAACCGACTTTGCATGAATCACCTTGCACATTGACATACTGCCGCTTGCAATTTTGCTTGAAGTTTTGTCTGTTGCGTCAACAATAAGCACTTCAATGTTCTCTTGATTAATATTCTTTTGCTCGGATATTGATGACAGAGTATCTATTAATTTGTTATTGCTCTCAAGAAAGGGGACAATAACAGAAACAATTATACCGCTCATAGTACCTCCAGAAAAAAATTATCTCATTAGATTATACCACAGTTAGTGAAAAATGCAAACTTTTCTTTGATATTGTATGTCGCAAATTTGCGGAAAACAAGGTAATATGTTGAAATTTTAATAAGCAGTAATAAAAAACAGGCGACAGTCCGAAAACTGCCACCCGTCAATTGTAATAAAATTAAAAGCTGTCGTCATAAACGGCACGGCAACCGCCGATGAATTTAGGACGGGTTCTTGCGGCAAGCAGAATTGCCTGTCCGATATGGTCAATGCCGAGTCTTACGGGTACGGCAACTCTTTTAAGGTGCATACCGATAAGTGTTCCGCCGATGTCAAGGCCTGCGTCAGCCTTGATTTCTTCAAGCGCAACGGGATCTTTGAATGTTTTGTATGCTGTTGTGGCAAACGAACCGCCTGCCTTTGGCTGTGGAACAACGTTCACGATTTCAGCGTTCGGAACAGCCTCTCGCTCAACGATGATTGCACGATTGAGGTGTTCACAGCATTGTGCGGCAAGGTAAATTTTTCTTTCGCAAAGCACTTCGTATATACCCTTGAAAACAGCTTGAGCGGTTTCAAGACTTGAATTGTGTCCGATAGTTCCGCCTGCAACCTCGCTTGAAGAACAGCCGATTACAACAATACTGCCCTCTTTAAGCTTGGCAACATCGCAAAGCTCATTACAAGCCTGTTTTGCCTGAGCATAAATTTCTTCATACATATATGTCAACTCCTTGGTTATGTAAATTTTATTCTGATTATATTATACCATTCTTTTTGCAAAGTACAAGTTTTTAATGCAAATGACAGCAAAAGGCACAAAAATGTCAAAATGATTCTTGAAATTTTAGCTATACGGGTGTACAATATAACCAGCAGATTTATTCTGACATTTTTGCAAAGGATGGTTATAATGAACAGATTTGTACTTAATGAAACATCATATCACGGAGCAGGAGCTATTAACTCCATTCCAGATGAAATAAACGGCAGAGGTTTTAAAAAGGTTCTTGTTGCTTCAGACCCTGACCTTGTAAAATTCGGAGTTACCAAAAAAGTTACTGATGTGCTTGAAAATGCAGGCATTGAATATACACTTTACTCAGATATCAAGCCGAACCCGACAATTGAAAATGTTCAGCACGGTGTTGAGGTGTTTAAGGAAAGCGGTGCTGATTGTATCGTTGCAATCGGCGGCGGTTCTTCAATGGATACAGCAAAGGCTGTCGGCATTATCATCAATAACCCCGAATTTGCCGATGTTCGTTCACTTGAGGGAGTTGCTCCCACAAAGAACAAGGCTGTGCCGATTATCGCAGTTCCCACAACAGCAGGTACTGCCGCAGAGGTAACAATCAACTATGTAATTACAGATGTTGAAAAGAACAGAAAGATGGTTTGCGTTGATGTTCACGATATTCCGGTAGTCGCAGTTGTTGACCCTGATATGATGTCAACAATGCCAAAGGGGCTTACTGCCGCAACAGGTATGGACGCACTCACTCACGCTATTGAGGGTTACATCACAAAGGGCGCATGGGAGCTTTCCGATATGTTCCACCTCAAAGCTATTGAAATTATCTCAAAGTCACTTCGTGGTGCTGTTGAGAATACTCCCGAGGGCAGAGAGGGTATGGCTCTCGGTCAGTATGTTGCAGGTATGGGTTTCTCGAATGTTGGTCTTGGCATTGTTCACTCAATGGCTCATCCGCTCGGTGCACTTTATGATACACCTCACGGTGTTGCAAACGCAATTATTCTCCCGACAGTTATGGAATACAATGCACCTGCAACAGGCGATAAGTATAAATACATTGCCGTTGCAATGGGTGTTGAGGGTACAGAAAATATGAGCGTTGAAGAGTATCGCAAGGCTGCAATTGATGCGGTAAAACAGCTCTCAAAGGATGTCGGTATTCCTGCTGACCTCAAAGAGATTGTAAAGCCTGAGGATATTCCGTTCCTTTCACAGTCTGCATATGATGACGCTTGCCGTCCCGGTAACCCGAGAGATACCAGCGTTGAAGAAATTGCAGAACTCTACAAGAGCCTATTATAATTTAATTCGATTTATTCTTTATTGTTCTTATATTCCTACCTAAAAGGTTTGCGGTCAATTTTGGTCGCAAGCCTTTTTGCTTTGTTTACATTAATTTTTTAATGTGGTAAAATAAATGTCGAAGGTTTCGACAAAACGAAATTGCACAAGGTATTTTTTATATGATTGGAAGATGAAATTATGTGTGAAGTAACAATAAGACGGGCAAAATTTAAAGACATACCGCAGCTTGACAAGCTCCTTTTTGAGGTTCACAAGATTCACAGCGATATCCGCCCCGACCTTTTTACAGTCGGTGAGAAGAAATACACAGACGAGGAGCTTGAGCGAATAATTGTTGATGAGCAAAAGCCGATTTTTGTTGCAGAACATAACGGAAAAGTAAAAGGATATGCTTTTTGTATTTTCAAGCAGGATCTTGAAAGCAAGTCGGTCACAAATATAAAAACCCTGTATATTGATGATTTGTGTGTTGACGAGGATGCAAGAGGGATGCATATCGGCACAAAGCTGTATAACCATGTTATTGATTTTGCCAGAAAAAGCGGTTGTTATAATGTTACGCTAAATGTGTGGGCAGGTAATGACGGTGCAATGAAATTTTACGAGCGTATCGGTTTTAAGGTTCAAAAAATCGGTATGGAAACAATTCTCTAAAAGAAATATATAAATTTTCGGGTATGGTGATAAGATGAAAAAAATTGCAGTCGGTATTCTGGCTCATGTCGATTCGGGAAAGACTACGCTTTCAGAGGCGCTGATGTACTCCTCAGGCAACATAACAAAGCTTGGTCGGGTTGACCACAGGGATTCGTTTCTCGATACTTTTTCGCTTGAGCGTGACCGTGGAATTACAATTTTTTCAAAACAGGCGGTTATGAAGTACAACGACACGGAATTTACTCTGCTTGACACACCCGGTCATGTTGATTTTTCGGCAGAAGCAGAGCGTACACTTCAGGTGCTTGACTACGCAATTCTTGTAATCAGCGGAACTGACGGCGTTCAAAGTCACACCTGCACACTTTGGAAGCTGCTCAAAAAGTACAATGTGCCGTGTTTTATCTTCGTCAACAAAATGGATCTTGACGGTGCGGACAAGCTTTCCGTTATGGCACAACTGCGTACAGGGCTTGACGAAAACTGCGTTGATTTCACCTATCCGAACTCCGACGGCTTTCGTGAAAGTGTTGCCGTATGTGATGAAAAAATTCTTGAAAAATATTATGAAACAGATGCCGTTGAAAAAACCGACATAACAGATGCGATTAAGAAACGCAAAATCTTTCCGTGTATGTTCGGTTCGGCACTCAAACTTGACGGTGTAAAGGCATTTTTGAATCTGCTTGACGAATACACGGTTATGCCCTCTTACGGTGCTGAGTTCGGTGCAAAGGTCTATAAAATTGCAGAGGACAATCAGGGCAACCGCCTTACATTTATGAAAATTACGGGCGGAAGTCTTAAAGTGCGTGAAATTCTCCAAAGCGAAAAAAATACCAATGCCGAAAAGGTAAACAGAATAAGAATTTATTCGGGTGAAAAATTCACAGCCGTTGAGGAGGCTGTTGCAGGAACCGTTTGTGCGGTAACGGGAATAACATTCACTTCATCGGGTGACGGCTTGGGTGTTGAGAAAAATTCCGGAGTTCCCGTACTCGAACCTGTTCTTACTTACAAGGTTGAATTAGAGGACGGGACAGACGCCCACACGGCTCTCACAAAGCTGAAAACGCTTGAAAACGAAGATCCTCAGCTGAATGTTGTGTGGAACAGCAGACTCGGTGAAATCCACATCCGCCTTATGGGTGAAATTCAGCTTGAGGTGCTGAGATGCATAATAAAAGAGCGTTTCGGTATGAATGTATCGTTCAGCACAGGCAGTATAATCTATAAAGAAACAATCGAAAATACGGTTGAGGGTGTCGGTCATTTTGAGCCGTTAAGACACTATGCAGAGGTTCACCTCCTTTTGAAACCCGCAAAGCGTGGCAGCGGAATTACAATTAATTCCCGATGCAAAGAGGATTTGCTCGACCGCAACTGGCAAAGACTGATTCTTACTCACCTCTGTGAAAAAACACATCTCGGTGTGCTGACAGGCTCGCCGATTACAGATATTGAAATCACGCTTGTTTCGGGAAAAGCTCACGCAAAGCATACCGAGGGCGGAGATTTCAGACAGGCAACCTACCGTGCCGTAAGACAGGGACTACGCTCGGCAAAGAGCATTCTGCTTGAGCCTGTTTATGATTTCACGCTTGAAGTGCCTAACGAAAATGTGGGACGGGCAATGTCAGATATTCAGCGGATGAGCGGTACTTTCAATTCTCCCGAAGCCAAGGGAGAAAATTCCGTTCTCACGGGTACTGCACCCGTGTCAGAAATGGGCAACTACACAAAAGAAGTTATGCAGTACACTCACGGCAGAGGCAGACTTTCGTGCGGTCTTAAAGGCTATGAGCCGTGTCACAACAGTGATGAAGTTATTGCACAAATCGGCTACGATTGCGATGCCGATGTTGACAATCCGTGCGGTTCTGTGTTCTGTTCTCACGGAGCAGGCTACAATGTGCCGTGGAATAAGGTCGGCGAGCATATGCATCTGCCGAGCATTCTCGATGCTCCGAAAGACGATGAAATCGGCACAAACAGCGAAAACGCTTTTGCAAAGTGCAAAACTCAGGACGATATTTTTGCTCTCGACAAGGAGCTTATGCAGATTTTTGAACAGACCTACGGTCCTGTGACACGCAGAAAACACGCTCCCGAAAAGCGTCATGTCAAGGCGGTTTCGTCAATTGACAGGGCGGCTGAAAAGTATAAAAAATCCCCCGTGTATGACGGCACGGAGTATCTGCTCGTTGACGGCTACAATGTTATTTTTGCGTGGGAACACCTCAAAGAGCTTTCCGAAAGAAGTCTTGACGGTGCAAGACACGCTTTGATAAACATTCTCTGCAACTATCAGGGCTACAGCAAGTGCAACCTTATTCTCGTGTTTGATGCGTACAAGGTTAAGGGCGAACACAGAGAGGTTGAAACCGTGAATAATATCAGCATTGTATATACCAAAGAGGCAGAAACCGCCGATATGTTTATTGAGAAAACCTCTCACAAACTTGCCAAAACCAACAAGGTGCGTGTTGTAACATCAGATGCACTCGAACAGATGATAATTCTGGGCAACGGTGCGCTCCGTGTTTCATCAAGAGCATTTTTAGAAGAGATCAGACAAGCCGAAAATGAAATCAGAGAAATAATAAATTCTTCAAACGAATTAAACAATAATATAAATTAGTTTATGGATAGCCTGTAGGGGCGTTCATTGGACGCCCACCTTGATGATACATTTTGTTTATTTTCATATGTTTTGATGTGATGAAAACGGGGTATTGATTAGTAGCGGCGAACCGTGTTCGCCAATCATTTCGTGTGTAAACACGAAATGAACTAACAACGATTTTATCTTAATATTCTAATCGTTTTGGATAAAAATATTTATTAGGTCTTCGCAAAATACCCCATTACCATTTACAACAATATTGTAAGAAACATAATTACTTACATTATTCCGTTCGCGTTTACGGCTTTTTATCCTGCGTATTATATCCTTTCGGGCGAAAACCCACTATTTAACATTGGTATGACGGTGTTAATCGCAATTGTGATGATGGTTGTTGGAGTGATTGTGTGGAACAGAGGCATTAGGTCTTATGAAAGTGCTGGTTCATAAATTTTATGTTGACTAAATAATTGACATATGATATATTGGTAAATAAATAAAAGGAGTGACTAAAGTGGAAATACAGAATTTATTTGCTCAAAGAATTGGTGGAAAAGAATTTGGAATAAATAATGAAGTTTATAAATTCGCTTTAATAAAGAAATGGAAGCAAGAAGCTGAGAAAAAGCATTCAAATAATTTTAAATTAATTGATATGGGAGTGGGTGAACCTGATTGGGCCGCTGATGATAAAGTTGTCGATATGTTATCTATTGAAGCAGGCAAACCCGAAAATAGATTCTATTCTGATAATGGAATTCCTGAATTTCAAAATGCAGCAATAAAATATATGGAGGAAGTTTTTGGTATATCAAACTTGACAATTAATAATGTAATTCACGGTATTGGTAGTAAACCAATTCTTGCAATGCTTCCTTCTTGTTTTATTAATCCTGGAGATTATGTGCTAAATACTATTCCTGGATACCCCGTCCTGGCAACTCATGCAAAATATTTGGGTGGGAAGATTTATGATTTGCCTCTTAAGGAGGAAAATAATTTTTATCCGGATTTTTCGGAAATCCCGAGGGAAGTTTTAGAAAAAACGAAATTATTATATATTAATTATCCTAATAATCCAACAGGACAAGTGGCAACAAAAGAATTCTTTGAAAATGTCGTAAAATTTGCCCAAAAGAATAACATTATTGTAATTCATGATGCGGCATATGCAGCGCTTACATATAATGATGTTAAACCTCTAAGTTTCTTATCGGTTGATGGAGCTATAGATGTAGGTGTAGAGATTCATTCTTTATCAAAAGCTTTTAATATGACCGGATGGAGATTAGGTTTTTTAGTCGGGAATGAAAAAATTGTTTCTGCATATGGTGTAGTCAAAGATAATACAGATTCGGGTCAATTTCGCGCGATACAGAAAGCAGGTGCTTTTGCTCTTAATAATAGATGGATTACAGAAAATACAGTTAATAAATATTCAAGAAGATTTAAAATGCTAATTGAAGCACTCAATGAAGTTGGATTTAATTGTGTAGAGCCAAAAGGTACTTTCTATTCTTATGTGAAAATTCCAACTGGAACAGAAGAAGGAGTTAAATTCAATACTGCATTAGAGGTTGCAAGATATATTTTATTAAATGCAAACATTTCAGTTGTTCCTTGGGATGATTGTGGACATTATTTAAGATTCT
>ERZ1034976.1895-NODE-1895-length-15190-cov-53.002445_pt1 | contig 15190 bp, 10 predicted proteins | sample MGYA00520623_ERZ1034976 | MGnify/ENA primary metagenome ERZ1034976 (study PRJEB33766, sample SAMN09781774) | gut metagenome | biome: gut microbiome | host: Homo sapiens | place: Madagascar | study: EMG produced TPA metagenomics assembly of the PRJNA485056 data... | reverse complement strand
TCGTTGGTCAGCAGATTTACAAGTATGTACAGGACAACAATATCCAGATGCTCGGCGAGCCTCTCCCATCAGAGAAGCAGGAGCCAGCTGACTTGGAGAAAGGTACTTCTTTCACATTTATGTTTGATATCGCTGTTGCTCCAGAGTTCAAGGTAACTCTCAATGGTCGCGACAAGGTTGATTATTATAACATCACAGTTGACGATAAGATTCTCGATCAGCAGATTGATATGTACGCTCAGCGTGCAGGTAGCTACGAGAAGGCTGAGAAGTACGAGGAGAATGACCTTTTGAAGGGTGACTTGCGTGAACTTGATGAGAATGGCAATACCAAGGAAGGTGGTATCACTGTAGAGGGTGCTATCCTGATGCCTAGCTACATCAAGGTTGACGAGCAGAAGAATCTCTTCAACGATGCTAAGCTCGGTGATGTAATCACATTCAACCCTAAGAAGGCTTATCCTGAGAACGATACAGAGGTTTCTTCACTCCTGAAGATTGAGCGTGAAGCTGTTAAGGACTTGGAGTCAGAGTTCAGCTTCCAGATTACAGAAATCCAGCGTTTCAAGAAGCATGAGATCAATGAAGAGCTCTTCAAGCAGGTTCTCGGTGAGGATACTGACGTGAAGGACGAGGCTGCTTTCCGTGCTAAGATTGCAGAGGGCTTGCAGGCACAGCTCGTTAACGACTCAGATTATAAGTTCATCCTCGATGTTCGCGAGCACTGCGAGAAGAAGGTTGGTGAATTGCAGTTCCCAGATGCACTCTTGAAGCGTATCATGTTGGCTAACAACAAGGATAAGGGCGAGGAGTTCGTAGAGAAGAACTATGCTGAGAGCATCAAGGAGTTGACATGGCATCTTATCAAGGAGCAGCTCATCAAGGCTCAGGACATCAAGATTGATGACAATGACCTGATGGAGACAGCTAAGGAGGCAGCTCGTGCTCAGTTCGCTCAGTATGGTATGAACAACATTCCTGAGGAGTACATTGAGAACTATGCTAAGGAAATTCTCAAGAAGGGTGACGCTACAGATGCACTTGTAGATCGCTCTATCGACCGTAAGTTGGCTGCAGCTCTGAAAACAGCTGTAAAACTCAACGAAAAGGAGATTTCTGTAGAAGATTTCAACAAGATGATGCAGGAATAACATTTTTTTGAAAAAAAACTTCAAATAAATACGAGGTTATCGACTTTTTTTATTATCTTTGTTCCACCGAACGAGAAATAAGGGTCGATAACCTCTTTTTTCGTATGGTTTAAGACGTAAAATACTATATAGATATGAACGATTTTAGAAAATATGCAACCAAGCATCTTGGTATGAATGGTATGGTGCTTGATGATGTTATTAAGGCACAGGCTCAGTATATGAACCCTTACATCTTGGAGGAGCGTCAGCTGAACGTTACTCAGATGGATGTATTCTCTCGCTTGATGATGGACCGTATCATCTTCCTGGGTACACAGATTGATGACTACACCGCAAATACATTGCAGGCGCAATTGCTGTATCTGGATTCTGTAGATAGTGGCAAAGATATTTCTATCTATTTGAATAGTCCTGGTGGTAGCGTTACTGCCGGTTTGGGTATTTATGATACCATGCAGTTTATCTCTAGCGATGTAGCTACTATCTGTACAGGTATGGCTGCTTCTATGGCTGCCGTGCTGCTCGTTTCTGGTCAGGAGGGTAAGCGTTCTGCTTTGCCACATAGCCGTGTCATGATTCACCAGCCATTAGGAGGCGTTCAGGGTCAGGCTTCTGATATTGAGATTGAGGCTCGCGAAATCCTGAAGATGAAGAAGGAATTGTATACTATCATTTCAGACCATTCTCATACTCCTTATGATAAGGTTTATGCTGATAGCGACCGTAACTATTGGATGACAGCTGAAGAAGCCAAGGAATACGGAATGATAGATAATGTGTTGGTTCGTAAATAACGAATTGTTTTAGGTAAATAAACGTATATATAATAAGGTACGCAAGAAGAGATAATAATTATAATATGCCAAAGAAAGTATGTAGCTTCTGTGGAAGATCAGAAAACGAGGTCAGATTGCTCATTACGGGTATCAATGGCTTCATTTGCGAAGATTGCGCTAAGCAGGCTTATGAAATCATACAGTCTACAGGAGTCTTGGCTCCTAAGGCTGGAGAGGATAAGTTTGTTCTCAAAGAGGTGCCAAAGCCTGTAGAAATCAAAAAATACCTGGATGAATATATCATCGGTCAGGATCAGGCTAAGCGCAATTTGGCTGTTGCTGTGTATAACCACTATAAGCGCTTGCAGCAGCCAAAGGATGAAGATGGTGTAGAAATCGAAAAGAGTAATATCATCATGGTAGGTAGTACGGGTACAGGTAAAACCTTGCTCGCGCGTACGATAGCTAAGATGTTGGATGTTCCTTTCACCATTGTTGATGCCACTGTGTTTACTGAAGCTGGTTATGTGGGTGAAGACGTTGAGAGCATCTTGTCTCGTCTGTTACAGGTTGCTGATTATGATGTGGCTGCAGCAGAGAGAGGTATCGTGTTCATTGATGAGATTGACAAGATAGCTCGCAAGAGCGATAATCCTTCTATCACGCGTGATGTGAGTGGAGAGGGTGTACAGCAGGGGTTACTGAAACTCTTGGAAGGTACCATGGTGAATGTTCCGCCTAAGGGTGGCCGCAAGCATCCTGATCAGGATTATATCCATGTAGATACCAAGAATATCCTGTTTATCTGTGGTGGCGCTTTTGATGGCATTGAGCGGAAAATTGCTCAGCGCATGAATACACATGTCGTTGGCTATAATTCGGTTCAGAATGTGGCTAAGATTGATAAGAAGGATTTGATGCAGTATATCCTTCCACAGGATTTGAAGTCTTTTGGCTTGATACCTGAAATTATCGGCCGTTTGCCTGTGCTTACTTATCTCAATCCGTTGGATAGGGAGGCTTTGCGCAAAATCTTGGTTGAACCTAAGAATTCTATTGTCAAGCAATATCAGAAATTGTTTGAGATGGATGGCATTAAACTGAAGTTTGATGAAGATGCTCTCGATTATATCGTAGACAAAGCGGTAGAGTATAAACTGGGCGCTCGTGGACTTCGCTCAATTGTAGAGGCTGTGATGATGGATGCTATGTTTGAGATTCCATCAGAGAAGGTTAAATCATTTGCTGTTACGCTGGACTATACCAAGAAACAGTTGAATAAATCTCATCTCGGACAGTTGGAAACTGCATAAATCAGTTGGGCATTTTGCCCAATTGATTGCTATTTAATCGTATATATAGACATATATAATATAATAATAGGTGGATATGACAGAACAGGTTAATCTTACAGGACAGTTGAAGCATTATTTCGGCTTCGATTCGTTTAAGGGTGATCAAGAGGCAATCATCAGAAATTTGATGAGTGGCAATGATACTTTTGTATTGATGCCTACAGGTGGCGGTAAGAGTTTGTGTTACCAGTTGCCTTCGCTCATTATGGAGGGAACAGCTATTGTGATTTCTCCTCTGATTGCTTTGATGAAAAACCAGGTAGATGTTATTAATGGTTTGAGTGAAAGTGATGGCGTAGCTCATTATCTCAATTCATCATTGAATAAGTCGGCTATTGAGAAGGTGAAGAATGATATTCTCAATGGTACGACCAAGCTTCTGTATGTTGCACCTGAATCTCTGACAAAAGAAGATAATGTTGAGTTCCTTAAAACTGTAAAGATATCATTCTATGCAATCGATGAGGCTCACTGTATATCTGAGTGGGGACATGATTTCAGACCCGAGTATCGTCGTATTCGTCCTATTATTAATGAAATCGGTGTAGCACCTGTGATAGCGCTTACAGCTACCGCAACTGATAAGGTGCGTACCGATATCAAGAAAAACTTAGGCATCATGGATGCCAAAGAATTCAAGAGTTCTTTTAACCGCCCTAACTTGTATTATGAGGTGCGACAGAAGAACAAGGATATCGATCGTCAGATTATCATGTTTATTCGTCAGCACAAAGGCAAGAGTGGCATTATCTATTGTCTTTCCCGCAAGAAAGTAGAGGAATTGGCTGAGGTGTTGAAAGCCAATGAAATCAAGGCGGCTCCTTATCATGCCGGTCTTGATTCGGCTACCCGTTCTCAAACCCAGGATGATTTCCTGATGGAGCGTATTGATGTCATTGTTGCTACCATCGCCTTCGGAATGGGTATAGATAAACCTGATGTCCGTTTTGTCATTCATTATGATATTCCAAAGAGTCTGGAAGGTTATTATCAGGAAACGGGTAGAGCCGGACGTGATGGAGGTGAGGGTATATGTATCGCCTTCTATGCCCGTAAAGACCTCAGAAAACTGGAGAAGTTTATGGAGAACAAGCCTGTTGCTGAACAGGATATCGGCAGACAGTTATTGCAGGAAACGGCTGCCTATGCAGAATCGTCTGTTTGCCGCAGGAAAATGTTGCTTCATTACTTCGGTGAAGAATATCATGAGGAGAACTGCCATAACTGTGACAATTGTCTGCATCCTACAGAAAAATTTGAGGCGAAGGATGCGTTGCTCGTTGTCTTGGAGTCTGTTGCTGCGGTGAAGGAGAATTTCCGTCAGGAATATATCATCGATTTTGTAAAGGGACGTGCTACAGATGATATCGTGTCTCACAAGCATGATGAACTGGAGGAATTCGGGGCTGGAGAAGATATGGATGCCAAAGTTTGGAATCCTGTTATCCGGCAGGCGTTGATAGCTGGTTATCTCAAGAAAGATGTAGAGAACTATGGCCTCTTGAAGTTGACAGCTGCAGGTAAGCGTTTCATCAAGAATCCTGAATCATTCATGATAGTTGCCGATAAGGAGTTCTCGGATGATTTTGATGGAGCTCCTCTTAACGAGCACAATACAGGGGCTTTGGATTCGACACTTTACGCCATATTGAAAGACTTGCGTAAGACAGTGGCAAAGAAGCATAAACTGCCACCTTATGTCATCTTCCAGGATATTTCTCTGGAACAGATGGCCACGATGTATCCTGTAGACATGCAGGAATTGCAGAATATCCAGGGCGTTGGAGCCGGTAAGGCAAGAAGGTATGGTAAGGAATTCTGTAAATTGATCAATAAGTATTGTGAAGAGAATTTAATAGAGCGTCCTGAGGAATTACGTGTCAGAACCGTTGCAAAGAAGTCTGTCTTGAAGGTGAGCATCATCCAGAGCATAGACCGCCAGGTTGATCTTGATGATTTGGCAGAGGCAAAAGGTCTGGATTTCTCAGAATTGCTTGACGAAATAGAGGCTATCGTATACAGCGGTACCAAGTTGAATATAGATTATTTCATAGAAGAAGTTGTGGATGACGACCATGTTGATGACATCTACGATTACTTCATGGAGAGCGATACAGATGATTTGAATGTGGCTCAAGATGAATTGGGTGAAGACTACAATGAAGACGAAATTCGACTCGTCAGAATCAAGTTTTTGTCCGAACAAGCCAACTAATCACGTTAAATAGCATTAATAAGGTAAGATTTTCGTGAAAAGCGAACTCTATCTGAGAAATTATTGCTAAATTTGCACGCAATAAATTTTTAAAGGTTACAATATGTCATCATTTGTTGCAGATAAAATTGTAATGGACGGTCTCACTTACGACGACGTCCTTCTTATCCCTGCGTATTCAGAGGTACTACCAAAACAGGTAGAGTTGAAAACCAAGTTCTCTCGTAACATCGAGTTGAACGTTCCATTCGTTACAGCAGCGATGGACACCGTTACCGAGGCTTCAATGGCGATAGCTATCGCTCGTGAAGGTGGTATCGGTGTGATTCACAAGAACATGACCATTGAGGAGCAAGCTCGTCAGGTTGCTATTGTGAAGCGTGCTGAGAATGGTATGATTTATGACCCTGTCACCATCCGTCGTGGCAGTACAGTGAAGGATGCTCTTGATATGATGCACGATTATCATATCGGTGGTATTCCTGTGGTAGATGATGAAAATCATCTTGTAGGTATTGTTACCAATCGTGATCTTCGTTTTGAGCGTCACATGGACAAGAAGATTGATGAGGTAATGACCAGCGAGAATTTGGTTACCACTCACATCCAGACCGACTTGATTGCTGCTGCTGCCATCTTGCAGGAGAATAAGATTGAGAAACTTCCTGTAGTTGACAACGAGAATCACCTGGTAGGTTTGATTACTTACAAGGATATCACAAAGGCTAAGGATAAACCTATGGCTTGCAAGGATGCCAAAGGTCGTCTTCGTGTGGCTGCCGGTGTGGGTGTTACCGTAGATACATTGGATCGTGCCAAGGCTTTGGTTGAGGCAGGTGCTGATGCTATCGTTATCGATACTGCTCATGGTCACTCTAAGGGTGTAGTTGAGAAACTCAAGCAGGTTAAGGCTGCATTCCCACAGGTAGATGTTGTAGTAGGTAATGTGGCTACTGGTGAGGCTGCCAAGTATTTGGTAGAGAATGGTGCTGATGGCGTTAAGGTAGGTATCGGTCCTGGTTCTATCTGTACTACTCGTGTGGTTGCCGGTGTGGGTGTTCCACAGTTGAGTGCTGTTTATGATGTATATTCTGCTCTGAAGGGCACAGGTGTGCCTTTGATTGCTGATGGTGGTCTTCGTTACTCAGGTGATGTTGTGAAGGCTTTGGCTGCCGGTGGTAGCTGCGTCATGATTGGTTCTTTGGTTGCTGGTACAGAGGAGAGTCCTGGTGATACCATTATCTTCAATGGCCGTAAGTTTAAGAGCTATCGTGGTATGGGTTCTTTGGAGGCTATGGAGCAGAAGAATGGTTCTAAGGACCGTTACTTCCAGGGTGATACCAAGGATGCCAAGAAGCTTGTACCAGAGGGTATCGCAGGTCGTGTGCCTTACAAGGGAACTGTACAGGAGGTTATCTACCAGTTGATTGGTGGTTTGCGTTCTGGTATGGGATATTGTGGTGCTGCTACCATCGAGAACTTGCACAATGCCAAGTTTGCTCGTATCACAAATGCGGGTGTGTTGGAGAGTCATCCACATGATATCACTATCACCAGTGAGGCTCCTAACTATAGCCGTCCTGAATAATATAATTAGGAAATATGAAATTTTATGCACTTATAGCGGCAATGCTCCTTTCGGGGAGCATTGCTTTTGCTCATACCGACCCTATTGTTATGATTATCAATGGGCAATCAGTCAAGAAGTCGGAATTTGAGTACTTTTATCAGAAAAATCATTTGGAAAATACGGTTGACTCTAAAAGGGTCAAGGTGTTTGCCGATGGCTTCGTAGATTATAAGCTGAAAGTGCAAGCTGCTAAGGATGCTCATCTCGATACTTTGCCTAATATCAGGCGTGTATTGAAACGGTATCATGATACTGAAGCATGCGAATCGATGCCGGATAAAGGTAGTGTTCATGTTGCACATATCCTGTTGAGGTTGGGGCAGAAAGCTTCTTGCCAGGAACAGGAGATTGTAAAAAACAAAATCGATTCAATTTATCAGGCTCTTTGTAAAGGGGCTGATTTTGCCGATTTGGCAAAGAAATATTCTGATGATAAAGGATCTGCTGTCAACGGAGGAACTTTGGCCTGGTTTACAAAAGGGCAAACTGTACAGGCTTTCGAAAAAGTAGCCTTCTCCTTGAGAAAGGGTGAGATTAGCAGACCGTTTATGTCTGAGTTTGGTTATCATATCGTCAAGTTGCTGGATAAACATGGTGAGGGTAATCAGAAAAATTATGTTGCGGATGCAAAGGTAGAAGATATGAAGAATAACTATCAGCAGCAAGAGTATGTGGAAACACTTTTGCTGAATGAAATCTGCCAGCGTAATATTTGGGATAAGGCTGCCACGGATAAAAAAGGTCTGGCTGCTTTTTATGCCAAGAATAAGAAAAAATATAAATGGGAACTGAAGCGCCTGAAGAAGATGAATCGGAAGAAGAATATCAAGGTTGCTCTACCCGAAGATGGCGAATACCCGGATGTGGTACTTGCTGACTATCAGGACTCGTTGGAGAAGCAATGGGTCGCTCAATTGAAGAAGAAATATAAAGTGGTGGTTTTCCGTAGTATGTTGACCACTCCCAATATACATTAATATATTATAGAAACAATACATGAATACTGGATATAAAATGACAATGGCATTTATAGCCCTGCTGATGATAGTAGGAATAAGTGCTAGTGCAACAAGAGCAAGCCGAAGTGCTTTGGCTCATGAGGCTGATTCTGCAAATGTCAAGCAACAGGTTGCTGCCGACTCAGAGAAAATCAATGAGGGTAGTGTGGTTGACGAGGTGATTTGGGTTGTCGGCGATGAGGCTATCCTGAAGTCTGACGTTGAGGTAACCCGTTTACAGGCTGAGGCTGAAGGTATCAAATATGCTGGTGACCCAGACTGTTCTATTCCTGAGCAGATTGCCGTTCAGAAACTTTTTCTCCATCAGGCTGCTATCGATAGTATCGAAGTTTCTGAGTCAGAAGTTATGAATGGTATCGACGAGCAGATCAACAGTTGGGTTTCCATGATTGGTTCTCGTGAAAAGTTGGAGGAATACCGCAAGCAGAGTATTACCCAGATGCGCCAGCAGATGCATGATGATTTCAAAAACCAGCAGCTGATTCAGAAGATGAAACAGGAACTGGTGAAGGATATCAAGGTGTCGCCGGCTCAGGTTCGTAAATATTTTAAGGATTTACCTGCCGACAGTATACCTTTTGTTCCTACAGAGGTAGAGGTCGAGATTCTTACCATGCAGCCACGTATCCCTCTTGAGGAGATTAACCGTGTGAAGAATCAGTTGCGTGAATTTACTGACCGTGTGAATAAGGGTGAGACTTCTTTTGCTACTTTGGCTCGTCTTTATTCTGAAGATCCGGGCTCTGCCCGTATGGGTGGCGAGATGGATTATATCGGTAGAGGTATGTTGGATCCTGCGTTTGCGAATGTGGCATTCAATCTTACAGATCCAAAGAAAATCTCAAAGATTGTTGAGTCTGAGTTCGGTTACCATATCATTCAGTTGATTGATAAACGTGGTGACAAGATAAAGTGTCGCCATATCCTGCTCAAACCTCGTGTTTCTCAAGATGCGATTGATAAGTCTATCGGCCGTCTGGATTCTATCGGTAATGATATTCGTGCCAATAAGTTTACCTTTGAACAGGCTGTTGAAGCACTGTCAGATGATAAGGATACCCGCAACAACAAGGGTTTGATGGCCAATGTTACTCCTGATCAGTCCAGAACTTCCCGCTTCCAGATGAAGGATCTGCCTACTGAGGTTGCCCGTGTGGTAGATACGATGAAGGTTGGTGAGATTTCTGCACCTTTTACCATGGTGAATACCAAGGGTAAAACCACTTGTGCTTTGATTAAGCTGGTAAGCCGTATTGACGGTCATAGGGCTACTATTACCGAGGACTTCCAGGTGATGAAGGATGTAGTGTTGGCTAAGGAGCGTGCCCAGACTTTGCACGATTGGGTAGTCAATAAAATCAAGCAGACTTATGTTCGTATGAACGATCGCTATAAGGATTGTAAGTTTGAATATCAAGGTTGGATTAAATGATAAATAAAAGATTAAATAACCATATCAGAGGGCATAGAATCATATCGTTTATGGTTCTATGCCTGTTTGGGTTTTGTTTGGTGCAAGCCATGCAGGCTCCCAAGAAGCATGCAAAGAAGCGTCCTCATGGTGACCGTGTGTATCTTTTGCATGCTGATGAACTTTACTATGATATGTTTGGTAATAATCCTGATGCGCAAATATTGAAAGGTAAGGTTTCCTTCTTGCATCAGGGTAGTCACCTTACCTGTGACAGTGCGTATTTCTATCAGGGCTCTAATTCAGTAAAAGCTTTCGGACATGTTCATTACCGGCAGGGAGATACCTTGTCGCTCACTTGTGATAGAGCAGAGTATGACGGGCAGATGCAGATGATGAGAGCACGCAAGAACGTGGTTTTGCACCACCGCCGGCAGACCTTGCGTACTGATAGCTTGGATTTCGACCGTCTGTATAATATGGCAAACTTCTTTGACGGTGGAACGCTGATTGATGGTAAGGATAAGCTGGTTGCTGATTGGGGTGAGTATCATACCGAAACTCGCGAGGCAAAGTTTGTCTATAATGTCAAGTTGCGTAGCGGCAAGGATGTTGTTACCACCGATACCTTGTATTATGATGTCCGTAAGTCAAAGGCTCACATGGTAGGACCTTCTAAAATCGTATCTGGTGCAAGTGTTGTCAAGACCGAAAATGGATATTATGATACTAAGACCGATAGAGCGCAGCTTTACGGGCGCTCTACGGTTGTAGATAAAGACAAGACGCTTACGGGTGATACGCTCTATTATGTAAAGAATGGAGAGAGTACCGGATATGGCAATGTGGTTTATGTAGACAAGAAAAATAAAAATTCCCTGACTTGCGATTATCTGCGTTACAACGAAAAAACCGGTAATGGCTTTGCCACCCGCAATCCTGTAGCTATCGACTATTCGCAGAAAGATACTCTTTGGGTTCATTCTGATTCCATGCGTATCAATACCTTCCATATCAATACCGATTCGGTATACCGTAAGGTGCATGCTTATCCTAAGGTCCGTGCTTATCGGCTGGATATGCAGGCCATCTGCGATTCTCTGGTGTTCAATTCTCAGGATTCCTGTATGACCATGTATAAAGATCCTATCGTATGGAATGGCAACCGTCAGTTGTTGGGTGAGAAGATACTGGTCTTCATGAATGATTCTACCGTACGTTTCGCTCATGTCATCGGACAGGCGCTGTCTGTAGAGCAGATGCCGGATAGTGTTCATTTCAATCAGATCAGTTCTTCAGAGATGAAGTCTTATTTTGAAAAAGGTGAAATCAAGAAGGCTGAGTCTATCGGCAATGTGCAGACCATCTATTACATGACGGATGATAAGGACAGTTCGCTCATTGGTTTGAATTATCTGGAAACCGATACCATGCGCATGTATATGGCACCTGGCCGAAAGATGGAGAAAATCTGGACCAATAAGTTTACCTCTACCATGTATCCGATGACGCAGATTCCGCCGGCAAAATATAAACTCAGTAATTTTGCCTGGTTCGAAGACTTGCGTCCTAAAGATAAAAACGATATCTTTGTATGGCGTGGTAAATCAAAGGGTACCGAACTCAAGAATATTAAGCGTCATGAAGCTCCGCTTCAGAAACTAACTGACTGATCGTTATTAAGCATCATTTTCTTATATGATTAAGATTTAGAGATGAGTGATATTATTCAACTTTTACCAGATTCTGTTGCCAATCAGATAGCAGCAGGTGAGGTTATCCAGCGTCCGGCTTCGGTTATCAAGGAGCTGGTCGAAAATGCAGTCGATGCGGGTGCCAGGAGTATCCATGTCACGGTTACCGATGCTGGTCGTACCAACATCCAGGTAATAGATGATGGAAAAGGTATGTCCGAGACAGATGCTCGTTTGGCTTTTGAACGTCATTCTACTTCAAAAATCCGTAAGGCTGACGATTTGTTTGCGCTTCGTACCATGGGCTTCCGTGGCGAAGCTTTGGCGTCTATAGCTGCCGTGGCTCAGGTTGAACTGAAGTCAAGACAGGCTACCGACGAGATAGGAACCCTGATACAGATTTCGGGTTCCCGATATGAGAAACAGGAACCATGCTCCTGTGCTGTGGGAAGTATCTTCTCGGTCAGCAATATATTTTATAATGTACCCGCGCGTAGAAAGTTCCTGAAGTCCAATTCTACAGAGTTGAACAATATTCTGACGGCTTTCGAGCGAATAGCATTAGTAAATCCCCAAATCACCTTTACTTTGCATAGCAATGGTACTGAGATATTCAATTTGCGTGCCGCTAATTTGCGTCAGCGTATTCTCGATGTCTTCGGCAAGCGTTTTAATCAGGAACTCTTGCCGGTGAATGTAGAAACCAGCATGTGCAAGGTGTCTGGATTTGTGGGTAAGCCTGAATCTGCCAGAAAGAAAGGTGTTCACCAGTTCTTCTTTGTCAATGGGAGATACATGAAACATCCTTATTTCAATAAGGCTGTGATGGCAGCTTACGACCGTCTGGTACCTCAGGGTGAGCAGGTGCCTTACTTCCTGTATTTTGATGTAGACCCTAAGGATATTGATGTGAATATCCATCCTACAAAGACCGAAATCAAGTTTGAAAATGAGCAGGCTATCTGGCAAATTCTCTCGGCTTCAGTCAAGGAGTCGATTGGTATGTTCAATGATGTGCCTACCATAGATTTCGATACCGAAGATAAACCGGATATTCCTGTTTATAATCCAGAGATGGCTCCAGCAACTGCGGCGCCAAAGATCAGTTTGAATCCTGGCTATAATCCGTTCAAGGCTTCCTCTTCTACGGGGGCTGTACCGATGGGAGCTGGTTTCTCTGTTCCTAAGTCGAAACCTCAGGTGGATGAGAAATGGGAACAGCTTTACGAAGGACTCAGAGATCAGGATGATGTGCAGGAGATGGAGCAGACTATGGAATTCTCTGATGATTTGCAGCAGACGAATACGCCTGACAGCATCATAGCAGAGAAATCGCCTGCCCATTATCAGTATAAAGGCAAGTATATCATGACTGCCGTCAAGTCGGGGCTGATGATTATCGACCAGCATCGTGCTCATGTGCGTGTCTTGTTCGAACAGTATTTGCGCCAGTTGGCTGACAGAACTTTCCATTCTCAAAAAGTCCTTTTTCCAGAAGTGGTGCAGTTCCCGATGTCAGAGAAGGTAATCTTTGAAAAGATTCTGCCGGAAATGGAGTCGATGGGGTTTGAACTGGAAGATCTGGGAGGTGGAAGCTATGCTGTGAATTCTGTTCCTGCCGGACTTGAAGGATTGAATCCTCTTAAACTGGTACAGGATATGGTTTCGTCTGCTGTAGAAAAAGGGGTATCAGCCATTGATGAAATCAATCAGTCTTTGGCTTTGAGTCTGGCTCGCCAGGCAGCGATTCCTCAGGGACAGATATTGAGCAATGAAGAGATGGAGGGCTTGGTGAATGATTTGTTTGCCTGCCAGAATGTCAATTATACGCCCGACGGGAAGTCGGTGCTCTGCATCCTCCGTCAGCAGGAAATAGAGCATCTTTTAGGCTAAAATATGGTAAAAAAACTTCTTTTCTTAAAAAAGTTAACATAAAATGCAAATTTTTTATGAAAAAGAAGGTTATTTCAAAAAATAGTATTATCTTTGCTCGCTCATTCAGAAGGTATATATATAAATTGATTGTTAAATTATAAAGTTATGAAAAAGTTATTAGCAGTGCTGGCATTGGCTAGCGTTTCAATGAGCAGTATGGCTCAGGATGTAACAACTACTACTGAGAAGTATAGTGTTGCAACAAATTCTTTCTGGAGCAATTGGTTTGTACAGGCAAACGTTGCAGGTTCTGCTTTCTGGGGTAACCAGGAAGAGGGTAATGATTTCTCTAAGAGCCCATTCAAGGGGTTCAGAAACAATCTTGGTTTCTCTGTAGCAGTAGGTAAGTGGTTCACACCAGGTCTTGGTCTCCGTACTAAGTTCAATGGTGCATGGGGCCGCACTGTTGTTTCTGAGGACAAGAAGACAAATGCAAACAAGTACTGGACTTTGAACGAGCAGATTCTGTTCAACCTCAGCAATATGTTCTGCGGTTACAATGAGGCACGTGTTTGGGATTGCATCCCTTACGTAGGTGTTGGTTTGAACCGTAACATGAGCGCTAACTGCTATTCTCCTGTTGCTGGTGTTGGTCTCTTGAATGAGTTCAAGATTAATAACAAGTGGGCTGTCAACCTCGATGTTAACTACACATTGGGTGATAACGACTACGATGGAGTTACTGAGTTGTTGGATGGCGCAAAGAAGAGCGCTTCTCACTCTTTGAGCAAGATGGTTGCAAGACACGACCGTGCTTTGAATGTTGAGGTCGGTGTTACATACAACTTGGGTAAGGCTACTTGGAACAAGGTGCCAGATGTTGACGCTATCAACGCTCTTCATCAGTCAGAGCTCGATGCTCTCAACGCTAAGTTGAACGATGCTAATGCAGAGAACGACCGTTTGAAGACTCTCTTGAACAACCAGAAGGCTGTTGAAGCAAATACTGTAAAGGAGTATGTTGCTACTCCAGTTTCTGTATTCTTCAACATCGGCAAGTCTAAGGTTGCTTCTAAGAAGGACCTCGTAAACGTACAGGCTCTCGCTCAGTATGCTAAGGACAACAACGCTAAGTTGGTTGTTAATGGTTATGCTGACAGCGCTACAGGTTCTGCAGCTATCAACCAGAAGATTTCTAAGGCTCGTGCTGAGAAGGTAGCTAATGAGCTCGTTAAGTTGGGCGTTGCTAAGGAGAACATCATTGTTAAGGCTAATGGTGGTGTTAAGGATTTGACTCCTGCTTCTTACAACCGTCGTGCAACAGTTCAGGTTGCTGAGTAATATTTATACTGTATATAATATAAGGTATAAAAATAATAATAGGGCATTCTTCCTCGTGAAGAATGCCTTTTTTCGCTTTTTGGAGTAGAAATCTTTTCGAATCCTATGGTTGAAATTACGCAATACGCCCTGAAAGGGCAGAAGCTCCTAGCCCAGGGCATCGCCCTGGGTGATAATAAACGCAAACCCGTCGCCCTGTAAGGGCAAAAGCTTTGAAGAACCAGTCAATAAACAAAGCTTTTGCCCTTACAGGGCGTCTTGGTGATTGCTATTATACCCAGGGCGATGCCCTGGGCTAGGAGCTTTTGGGCTTTCAGCCCGTTTCAGCTGTACATTTCTTTTTCGGAGTCCCGTCGTCAGTACTTTCTCTTAGTTGGCTGTTTTTGGCAGTGAAAACACAAAAACGGGCTGTTTTTACCCCTAAAACTATAGAAAAACACCAAAAAATGCACTTTTTTGAAGAAAAATCGAAAAAAGTTGCTGAAAAATTTGGTGGAACCGAAAAATAGTCGTACCTTTGCAACCGCTTACGAAAAGTAAGGGCGCTTAGCTCAGCTGGTTTAGAGCATCTGCCTTACAAGCAGAGGGTCGGCGGTTCGAATCCGTCAGCGCCCACGGGGGTGTTCCCTGTGATTCACTTTTGTGGTTGCAGGGATTTTTTTTAGAGGGCGTTTAGCTCAGCTGGTTTAGAGCATCTGCCTTACAAGCAGAGGGTCGGCG
>ERZ1034976.1892-NODE-1892-length-15197-cov-3.879408_pt1 | contig 15197 bp, 11 predicted proteins | sample MGYA00520623_ERZ1034976 | MGnify/ENA primary metagenome ERZ1034976 (study PRJEB33766, sample SAMN09781774) | gut metagenome | biome: gut microbiome | host: Homo sapiens | place: Madagascar | study: EMG produced TPA metagenomics assembly of the PRJNA485056 data... | reverse complement strand
AGGTAGTTGTTTGAGCATTGAAATCACGCGATTCTTGCACGTCAACCACAATTTGAGCAGGACGCAGTGATTCTATTGCTTGAGCGGCGCGCTTGGAAACTGGATAGCGCCCGAAACGAATGACCACCTCAAATTCGGGCATATCAGGCGAATTCATAATTTGGTCATACCCACATATCACCGCAGGATGACCATAGGAACGAAGTTGTGAGAGAGGATCGGCTAAAAGCGGTGCATCGAAGCGCTCGCTGAACGCAAGAAGTGCTTGCGCCTCGCGGTCACGTCGCGCCTGATCCTGCAGAGCCGCAATCGAGAAAGTTCCTTCGCCCGCAAGAACAATAACTTTATGATTCTCCAAGTATTGTGCTAACACATCGGCATCCTGCACCGAAAGAGACCGATCAGAACGAATAATGCCGGGAAGCACATCGCCACCTTCGATACGTCCAAAGGAGAAGAGGTCATCTCGATCAATAGTAGGCACCAGTGGCTCATCGAAGGGAAAATTCGCATGTACCACTGATGCAGCCGCTGTCCCAGGTGCGGCGCAAGCTACCAATTCTCGTGCAACCTGACGAATATAGGCCAAGTCTTTTTTTTCAGCACTCGGCGCAGCCATGCTGAAGAACCGTCTCACATGATCGGAATACACCTTATCCTGATCGCAGGTTTGAGGGGCTCCCAGTTTTTGCAGACGCGCTGGGCGATCTCCCGTTAGGACAATAAGTGGCACGCGAGAAGTTTCTGCTTCAAGAACCGCAGGATAGTAATTTGCCACCGCAGTTCCCGATGTACAAATAAGCGCTACCGCGCGGCCACTTGCCTTTGCAAGTCCCAACGCAAAAAAGCCCGCACCACGCTCATCGACATCAACATAAAGCCGAAAAGTTGCTCCAAAACGTTTATGAGCTTCATGGGCAACCATAGCGAGAGGAGTCGAACGTGATCCTGGGCTTACCACCACATCGCGAACTCCCAAACGAATCAATTCATCGAAAAACGATCCGATATAGAGTCCTAGTTGTTCTGCTTTGTCCATATTCCTCTACCACCTTTATTGTTCAAGTCTCTTGAAGCGTTTTCTTGGCTAAAGCGTTCGCTTTGGCATGCACACAGCTTCGCTTCTGAACTTGCATAATTTCGCACGTTTCATATACCCCGTACACTTACTGAGGCGCACTAAACGCACTTAAAATCGTTTTTAATTTAAGGTCGATCTCGTCAAACTCATCGCGAGCATTGCTTCCTTCCACAACCCCACATCCTGCATAAAGCCAACCAGCTTCACCATCAAACACTCCAGAGCGAATCGCCACGGAAAATTCTCCGTCACCCGCGCCATCAACATACCCAATGGCACCCCCAAAAAATCCGCGGTTGTACGATTCTGCTTCACGTAAGGTCATCATAGCTTCGCCAACAGGTGTTCCCGAAAGTGCAGGTGTAGGATGCAGTTGACTAGCAAGCGACAACAACGAACGTCCTTCCATTACCTGCGCAGAAACGGGCGTGCATAGATGCTGCACGTGACGAAGCGCTTTAATTGAAGGATTTCGAGGGATTGAAACGTTATAGCAATTACGCCCAAACACATCGCGCATAAAGCTCACTACGAATTCATGTTCACGTCTGTTTTTGTCGTCTGCCATCAAGGCTTGAGCGCGCTCTTCTTTTTCAGCTTCAGTTTCACCACATGATGTAGTGCCCGCTAAACACATGCTCTCTACCGTAGTGCCTTCCTTGCGCACCAGCAGCTCAGGCGTGCAACCGCAAAAGAACACATCGCCATAGCGATACATAAAAACACACCCGCGCGCATCACCATCGATGAGATTGACCAACAGATCCTTCGACGAAAAGGGCTGATCAGTTTCAAGATAAATTCGTCGGGAAGGAACAAATTTTTCTATGCGATGCGTACGAATTTTCTCCAGTCCGCAATCCATAACACGCTGCCAATCTTCAAACGAATCAAGGGTAAGCGTATAGGACATGTCTCGATGGGTGCGTGGTTTTGCCTGGAGAATGTGACGAATAAACCGATTGACGCGACCAGAATACACCGGTCCTAAGCTATTGACCTGTAAAAACGACCCCTTTTCATTTTCGATTAGCACCAATTCTGGAACCATAAGACGCACCTTTGGAAAAGATGCCATCATGTCATCTGCTGGTTTCGGATTCGAGGCATCGAAACGATTGAAAGAAAACATAATGGGATAGCAGGTTTCGTCACCCTGCAAGATGAAGTCGGCGCTTTCAAGAGAAGGAATAGCGATGCAACGCCCAAGTCCCATATATCGGTTAACACGCTCTTTGTCGTAATACACAAACTGATCGGTAAAGCCTTTTTGTAATACACAGAAAGCATCCACTATGTCTATTGCTTTATCTGGGCGTAGCGCTTCATCCGAACGTATCGCCTCATCTGAATATAGCGCCTTATCTGAGCAAAGTGCCTTATCTGAACGTTGCACCTTTTCCGAGCATAGCGTCCTGTCTGAATACGGCGCCTCACCCGAACAGCTTGTTTTATTTGAACAGCTTGCTTGCGAGGTGCTTTTTCGAAAGTTTTCTAAGTTGATGTTTGTTCCCGCGTCCGGTCCAGAAAGACGCACGCTATGAGAATAGATCTTAGTCACACTAACCTCGTTTTGCCTGGTCCCACAGTTCTTGCAACTCATCCATAGATAAGTCTTCGATATGTTTGCCTAAAGCCCACGCAGCCCCCTCCATGAAAGCCCACCTATCACGAAACTTCCGACAAGTAGCACGAAGAGCTGTTTCGGGATCTATTTTTTCCTTTCGGGCAACATTTACCAAGGTAAAGAGCACATCCCCAAATTCAAGTTCTTTTGAAGTGGGGTCTCCTTCGGCGCAAGCCTGTTTGAATTCGGCAATCTCTTCCTCGACTTTTGCCCACACATCATCAACAGTATCCCATTCAAAACCCGCCGACACTGCCTTACGCGATATTTTGCTCGCCTGCATGAGTGCGGGGAAACTAACAGGGACACTATCGAGCAAGCCTTCGGGTTTGGTTTCTTTATCAGACAAGTTCTCGTTAGCCACACTTTCAAACAAGCCCTCGTTAGCTGCGTTATTAAGCAAGCCCTCGTTAGCCGCGTTGCGTTCCCCTGTTTTTACCTTATCCCAAATATCCAGCACTTCATTTGCCGAGGAAGCGTGCGCCGAGCCGAAGACATGAGGATGACGTCGAATCATTTTTTCATTCACGTCTTGGCAAACGTCAGCCACGTCAAATTCCCCGGCATCCGAAGCGATTTGGCTTTGCAACACCACTTGCAGCAATACATCGCCCAGCTCTTCACGCAGATGCTTCAGATCACGTTTTTCGATGGCATCTACTGCTTCGTAAGCTTCTTCGATCATATTGTGAGCGATTGAATCGTGAGTTTGCTCGCGATCCCAAGGGCAACCGTCAGGAGCTCGCAAGGCAGCTATCGTATCTGCAAAAGCGGCAAATGCTTCTCCTGCCTTTTGGCAAGGCTTTCCCTGCTCGCGATGGTCTTGTGAAATGTTGTTCGATCCGCTTTCGTAATTCGGCTCGCTTTCATTGTTCAGTTCGTGTTCGTTGCTCGAGTCGCTTTTGTCGTTCGACCCAATTTCGAAACTCGAGTCGATTTCGCTGTCTTGCCCAATTTCGATACTCGAGTCGATTTCACTGCTTAACTTGCTTTCGCGCAAATCTGAAGAATTCATCGCGCCCCCTAGAAATGATAAACAAGGCAAAGGCTGCCTCGCATACAACAGATAGTATGTAGCAAATAGCACGCAACAAACGAACCATCTACACATGGGTGTGTTTTCGTTAAAAGCACCCGCCTACCAAAGAAAATTGCTCGATGGTTGCGTTCAATTGCGTACGATCAGTTTGCGTTTAATTGCTTACATTCAATTACTCGTATTTACTTGCTTGCATTTACCCCATATATTTCCTTTTAAACATTTTCATAATAGGCCAAATATCCCATTCGGTCCTTTATAAAGCAAACTCCAGCACCTAAAGGCTGGAGCTTTTCGGAATTATCTGGTTTTTCAAATTATCTGGTTTTTGCGACCTTGTTTCTCGACGGCGAGCATCATACATAATGGTGACTACCACGCACGATGTCGAGCACGCACGTATTAGTGAGCAAGCCTCACCATGACAAGCATCACGCGTAATGCCAAGCATCACTCACATCAACGGACATCACGCTAAATGGTATACATTGCTTGGAAAACTTCTTCGCGCTGGATAATAACCTGAACGCCCAAGTCTTCACCAGCTTTAGCGAGCGCCTCTTGGACTTCGTTGAAATCAGCAATTGCAGTGTCCAATTTCACCAACATGGTCATACTAAAAATATCATCCAGGATAGTTTGGCTGATATCGGCAATGTTAGCGCCCTTTTCCGCAAGCACGCCAGAAATTGCCGCAACAATACCACTGCGGTCTTTACCCAGAACTGAAATTACACAACGCATTGAAATATCCTTTCGGTTTTGGGCAACTTAACGACCCATTAACAACGACAACGCTTCGGCACGCGTTGCTGCACTTGCACTGCTTTTGAATATACCACGCACTGCACTGGTAGTTGTTTTTGAACCAGGTTTTTTCACGCCGCGCATACTCATGCAGAGGTGTTCTGCCTCCATGATCACAATAACTCCCTGGGGGTTAAGCTGCTCCATAAGGGTGTCAGCGACCTGCGAGGTAAGGCGTTCCTGCACTTGAGGACGACGCGCGAAGGCATCTACCAAACGCGCCAACTTTGAAATGCCACAAATGCGACCACTTTTTGCGGGAATATAGGCAACGTGAGCCTTGCCAAAAAAAGGCACCAGGTGATGTTCACACATGGAATAGAACGGGATATCGTGAACGATGACCAATTCTTCATGGTGTTCATCAAACGTGGTTTCGAAATGTACTGCTGGATCTTCGTAAAGCCCCGCAAATACTTCCTCGTACATACGAGCGACCCGCGAAGGGGTTTTTAACAAGCCCTCACGGTCGGGGTCTTCGCCAATTCCCTCCAGAATCATGCGAACACCCGCTTCGATTTTTTCTAAGTCCATTGAGCCTTTAAGGGGCTCGGTAAGTTGTTCTGACATGTATTACCTTCCCGCTTCTTTCTCGCTTGTCTTTCCGCTACGCGAGTATAAACGTGAGTTTAATTTCGTTACCACTTTACGGCTGCACCAAACGGATACCCAGCGAGCAGCCGAAGGACGCCTAGTGGGCAGTCGACGGGCAGCCTTTCTACATCAGCGGACACCTAATAGATACCCAGCGGACACTCTTTATAACCCCCGTATTGTAGTACAGAGCTCTACTGCTTGCACGCTTCGAAATAGGTCATTTGTTAGCCGTACTTCAGAATCTTGCGTCCCGTGAGGATCATCGGGGAGTCCCTATATTCTTAGGTTTAAGGAAGATTATCGGAAAATCTTCGTTTTCTTCCGTTAAGGAAAGATTTATATATCGAGCTCGAGAGATACCGGACAATGATCCGAGCCGAAAATTTCCGAGTAGATATTCGCCATTTGGACCTGTTCGCGCAAAGCCTCACTAACTAAAAAGTAATCTATTCGCCATCCCGCGTTATTGGCACGCGCATTGAAGCGATAACTCCACCAGGAATAAGCGCCCGTTGTTTCAGGGTGCAAGCTACGAAAAGTATCCACGAATCCTGCGTCGAGAAGCTTGGTGAACTTTTCGCGCTCTTCATCAGAAAAGCCCGGATTTCCGCGATTGGTTCGGGGGTTCTTCAAGTCGATCTCCTGATGAGCTACATTGAAGTCGCCGCACATTACTATCGGCTTAGCTACACCTGTCTCCCCGTTGGGAAGAACACCCTCTTCCAGCCCTTTACACATAGCGCGAAACGTGTCATCCCAATCCATGCGATGATCAAGTCGGGCCAATTCCGCTTGCGCATTAGGAGTGTACACATTCACAAACCAGTACTTCTCGAATTCGCAGATAACAACGCGCCCTTCGGTATCGAGCTCAGGAACACCCACCTCGTGCAAGACCCGCACTGGCTCCTCTTTGCAAAATACCGCAGTGCCCGAATAACCTTTTCGCTGCGCATAGCTCCAGTATTCGTGATAGCCTGGCAAATCCATTTCGATTTGTCCTTCTTGCAGCTTTGTTTCCTGAACTGCAAACACATCGGCATTCAGTTCATTAAAGGCATTCATGAAGCCTTTTTTCATTACGGCACGTAAGCCGTTTACATTCCAAGATACCAGCCTCATAAAGATGCCTCTTTCTTATAGGTATACACAATCACACAGACGCACATGAGTGCGTGGATGCGCAAAGAACCTTACGGTTTCCGCGTCTTTCCATACAAAATTTTGCAGACGTACATAGTCTTGCAAAAATGCACGACCTTCTATGCAAAATTCTGCAGGAATACACATGCTCTATGTAAAATTCTGCAGGTACTCGACGTTCTGTACAGAGCTCGCCGTAGTAGCTCATATTACCGTATCGAATTCAGGAAGCGGCATAGAAAACCAACATCTCAAGGTAACAAATCGCCAAACAACAATACTGCAAGGTAGCAAATCGCCAGATGATAAGCCACCAGGCAACAAACGCAAATCACTTTAATGTCTTTTACTTAATTGCTGGCGGTTTTGGTCCAAATCGAAGCCTGAATTGGCAAATTCTTAGCTTATCGGGCAGATAATTTCGGGAATATCCCCTGTTCAAACGAAAATGAAGACCCGATAGTACATGAATTTGCCATCTGTCATTCGTTTGATATATATCTAAGCACTATATATTCTCTTAATGAATACCTTAGACAGAAATCAGAACCCGATAAGCGCAAAAATTGCCAAAAACGCCCTTGGAAATGCAAGATATGGTTTTCGAAATCTCAAAGATCAATGTACACAGCAGAGGTGACGTCAAGCATAAAAATCGGGTAATAGGAAAAGGGTCATGAGACAAAACCCTCTTCTCCAAGTCAAATCACAGCATAATCGAAAAATCATAAGGAGAAGATGGATTGAAGAATTGCTACTGGCTGTGATAAATAACGGTCGAAACGGCAACAACAGGTGCGCAATAAACGAAACGGCGTACGCAAGTGGTAATAGTCGTAAGGGCGGCATACAAATGCGTAATGGCCGAAACGGCAGCATGCAAGTGCACAATAGTCGAAACGACAGCATACAAATCCGTAGCAATCGAAGCAATAACACGCAATGATTGGAGCATCACTAGCTGCGGCTTAGAAACTACACCGCCCGCAATGCCGCAATGCCGAACTACAAAATGCTGCATCGACAAACTACAAAAAGCTACATCACCGAACTGCGGCGCATACCGAACCGTGGCGCCTACCGAACTGTGACGCCTACCAAATTGCGGCACCTGCCGAGTTGTGGCATCTACCGAGTTGTTGAGCCATCAAGCCACGTTGCCAAATTACGCAACCAATCTGCGACGAAACTATATCGCCAACTTGCATCGAAGTTGAGTCGCCAGGCTGCAAAATGGTACTTTATCTAGTGTTACACATTGGGGTTAGCAACTTAGTTGCTAACCCCAAACTACACCCTAACGCTTCTTATGCGCGGCTGCCTAATACACCGGCGGCCCTACGCGCTTGGCAAGCATGACAGCCTTATACGCTTGGTGACCTTATACGCTGCAGACTTTCGTAGGCAACAACCCTTCGCGCTACAACCTCGCGCACGCGGCAGCCCTAGCACCCCGCAGAAACCTTGTGCACTTGACAGCCTACAGCATCGAACCCAATCCAACCGAGGCCAAAGCCCTAGTGTTTCTTAGACTGCTTGGCTGCCTTGCGCTCCGCACGCTCGTACGCCTCCTGACGCAAAGGACGTAACTGCTTGGAGTCGATACGAACACTGATAAAGAAGAACACCCACGAAACGATCATGATTCCGATAGGAACAATTTGCACCGTCGGCATAATCAACGACAAAATAATCGCAATAACCATGCCGCCCAAACCGATTGCGGAATAAATAATGCGCTTACGGTTCAAAGCTTTGAATTGAGGCGTATCGGGCACGTAGCGCTGAATAGCGCGCAAACGAGCACGGCCCGTCTTGCGTTCTTCCTTGCTTACTTGAGCTTCTTGCTTGCGTTCTGTCTTATGTTCCTGCTTCTCTTCAGGGGTGCGCTTGGCAAATAAGCCTTTCTTCTTTGGCTTATCGGAATCCAAGCGAACAGAAGACGCTGCTCTCGAAACCGGCTTTGCCGAAGCAGCACTTTTGCGTGTAGATCCTCCCTTATGATCGCCAGTGTAGCGCTCATTCATGGGGTTTCGTTGACTCATCCCTTAATCTCCTTGCTAGGCCGCTAAGCAGGAACCGTCGCCAAACAACCAGCACCTTTCGCAATGCTGGAATTCAGCAAACATCGTCCTACTGAGCGACGAATGCCTTACCCGTAATTTTTTCGTATGCCTGAATATATTTCTCAGTCGTCTTCTTAATAACATCTTCTGGAAGACGTGGTGGATTACCTGTACGATCCCAGTTAGCATTGAGCCAATTGCGCACAAATTGCTTGTCGAAACTTGGCTGCTCTTCGCCAACTTTATAGGTGTCTGCAGACCAGAAACGAGAAGAGTCAGGCGTCAACACCTCATCGCCCAAGATAATCTTGCCATCAACAACACCGAACTCAAACTTAGTATCAGCAATGATGATGCCACGTTCACGAGCGTGATCCGCTGCGCGGTTATAAACTGCCAACGTCAAATCGCGAATTGCTGCAGCATTTTCTGCACCAATAATTTCCTCGCAACGAGCGAAGCTGATATTTTCATCATGATCGCCAATTTCAGCTTTAGTCGAAGGGGTGAAGATAGCTTCGGGCAGCTTGGATGAATTTACCAAGCCCTCAGGGAGCTTGATACCACATACCGACCCCGTTGCCTGGTAATCCTTCAAGCCAGAACCAGTCAGGTAACCACGAACAATGCACTCCACAGGGAACATGTCAGCTTTCTTTACCAGCATGAAACGGCCTGCTAAGTAATCAGCATAAGGCTTGAACTGCTCGGGCAGATCTGCCACATCGGCAGAAATAAGATGGTTATCTACTACATCAGAGAGCAAATCAAACCAGAAGCAAGAAAGCTGCGTGAGCACCTGCCCTTTATAGGGAATTTCATCTTCCAAAATATAGTCGAATGCAGAAATACGATCGGACGCTACCAAGAGAAGCTTATCTCCCAGATCGTACAGATCGCGCACCTTACCCTGTGCATCGGGCTTGATGTCGATTCCAGCCATGATGGTCCTTCCTTAAAGTGAATATACGCAAGTTCCTATTATGTAACATATTCATAGCTGGTGCACGAAAAAGCATGAACATTCTTGTTTCAAGTCAACTGAAAAATCAAATATGACACTGGAGGTACTGGCGAAATTCACTAGCCCGTTCTTATTTCGAACCACGCTTAGGGTTGCGTTTGCGAGAATTTTCAGAATAAAGAGGGATATAAATCGTGAAACATGCCCCTTCATTAGGTCTACCTTCAACACGAACCCAACCATTATGCTGTTCTACAATTTCTTTTACTACCGACAAACCGATTCCTAAGCCGCCCGTTGCTCGAGCTCTTCCGGAATCAGCACGCCAGAAACGCTGAAATACCAGTTTTGCCTCTTCGGGGGTAAGGCCAATGCCCGTGTCTTTAACGACGATTTGCCCCATCAAGTCACCCTTGCGCGCCATGATGGTAATCGTTCCCCCTTCAGGGGTATAACGCACCGCATTAGAAATTAAGTTTGCAGTTGCCTGGCGAAGCAGATCGGCATCGCCAAATACGTAAACATGCGGATCATACTCGAATTCAAGATTCAAGCCAGCATCGTGAATATAAGCTTGATGGGTTTGTACAACCGATGAAAGCATTTCTGTCAGATCAACCTTTTTTTGTTCAATCGGTTTCGTGCGACTCTCTAAACGCGACAATTTGAGTAAGGCATCAACCAAACGCGACAAACGCTGTACCTCAGAATTCAGTGTTTCTAGCCGTTCGGCATCAGGCTTAAATACTCCATCGATCATTGCCTCAACGGTAGACTGTATCGCCATCAGCGGAGTACGAAGCTCATGAGCCACATCCGTCACTAGGCGACGCTCGAGCTTTCGGTTGGATTCAACAGAATCCGCCATAAGGTCAAACATATTTCCTAGTCGGGCAATCTCGTCAGAACCAGTCATTCCTGTTCGCGCTGAATAGTCGCCTTCTTTTAGCGCTTTCGCAGCATTGGTAATCTTTTTGACAGGAGCGGCGATCGTACGCGCAAAAATCGCCCCCATTACCATGGCGATAATAAGTGCGATAACCGCCGCAAAAATCATGGCATTATACGACTTGTCACGAAAATCTTCGTCGAACTTGGTTAGGAGTGTTTCCGATCCTGGAACACGCACTAATACCGTGCCCACCTTTTCTCCGTCCACCATAATGGGTGCCGAAGCAACATTGGATCCATCTTCTTTAACATCAACCGATCCAAGCACATCATCAGCACGATCGTCGTAGACGATGGTTCCATCGATTGTGCGAACCTGCAAATAGACCGAATCGTACAGAGATGATGCGGATGTTGCAGCAGACAAAGCGCCACCATACCAATCGCCATTTGATTGCTCGTATCCATCCGCTATGGCAGCCGCGGTGCCATCAGCTACGCGCTGCACGTTTTCGCGGGTATATGACTGAAAATGCTGATTCCACACCGCTGAAAGTACCACCACTGAAGAAATGATCGTAATAAGCGAAACTGCAATCGAAACCAGCATCACGCGCTTGGTAAAAGAGATTGTGAAGCCTTTTTTCTCTTCCATTCCAGGAAACTCAGAAAGTTCTTGGGCTGAAGCAGTGCGAGAAGTATCTTTATGAGCAAACACTGATATGCTCCTTATCAACAAAGCGCCCTGCAAGCAGGACGCTTTCTGTGTACTACTTAGTCGTAGAGTACCGTATTTTAATCATGTAGCGTAACGTATTTAGCGATTCGTGCGCTTACTGGTTTACCTTCGTAGGATCTTCGAAACGATAACCTACGCCATGTACCGTATGAAGCCACTTTGGATTACGCGGATTGTCGCCAATCTTTGCACGCAAGTTCTTTACGTGTGAGTCGATGGTGCGTTCATATCCTTCAAAGTCGTATCCCAAAACCTTTTCCACCAGCTCCATTCGAGAATAAACTCGTCCAGGATAGCGGCATAAGGTAGTAAGCAATTTAAACTCGCTCGCGGTGAGGTCAACTTCCTCGCCGTTTACCAAGACCTTATGGCCCGAAATATCAATCGTAAGTTCACCGAAGTCCATAACCTCGCGCTGAGGTTCAACGTCAGAATGCACACGACGAAGAAGGGCGCGTACGCGAGCAACTAATTCGCGAGGGCTAAAGGGCTTGATAAGGTAGTCATCCGCGCCGAGCTCGAGGCCGATAATGCGATCTTCTACTTCACCTTTTGCCGTAAGCATAATAATAGGCGTGCTTGAATTATCGCGAATCACCCTGCATACTCGCTCGCCAGGAACACGAGGGAGCATCAGGTCAAGAATAACCAGATCAAAATGGTGCTTTGAAAACTCCTCGAGAGCGTCCTGTCCGTCACCAACCGCAGTGACCCAATAATTTTCGCGCTCCAAATATGCCGCTACCGCATCGCGAATAGCTTTTTCGTCTTCTACTAATAAAATTCGACGAGTATTTTCATTGCTGTTAGAAGTCATGCTGTACCTCCCGTTAGGTGCCAAAGTCCGTTAGGCACCAAAGTCACTTGCTATGCTACGCATTTTTTTGGCTCTTGTCTTGTTACTAAACATAAATTGCGCATCTGACGCATAATTAATTCAAAAGTATACAAAGCCGCGAAACCTCAGCTCGAAACCGCAGAGCCAAGGTCGTAAAACCTCAGATGCAAATCGGCTGCTTTGAATACCCATTATGCAAGCTTTCGTTTTTATTGTAACAATTGGACTTTTGACTACCCGAAACGAAACCCAACTGTCACAATGATAAACCAAGTTACAATCCAGATTCTATTCAATTTCTTACCTTTGACCAGGAGTTATTGTGCCAACTAATCGCAGGCAAAACATACCAGGAAAAACCCCTCGCCCCTCACGAAATTCTCACAGAACACGCTCTTCTCAGCATATGTCATCCAAAGGAAGCGTGTTTAAGCAGAGTGCCAAGACCCCAGGTAGCACCCGAATTGGTGCTTCATTAGGTGGACGTACGGTTATGAGTTCCGGAAAACGCGCAGGAAAACACAGCGTCAAAGCGGGCAGCAAGCCCAGCGTAGTAAAACCGAGTTTTTCTACTTCGGGTCCCACCTTTGGTCCCAAGCCTTCTTTCGGCTCCGATCCTAAAGCGCGAAAGGGAAGTGCTTCATCATCTGGTTATCAGCCAAATCCTTTAAAAGTAGGTGGTCCTGCCCCTTCCAAGCTCACTCCGGAAGTTCTTCTTACTCGCCGAAACTTACTTATAGGGGCTGCTGCGGTAGGCGGCATTGCTGCTATTGGTGGGGGCGTCTCACTTGCTTCGAGCGCCCTTGAAGGAAACTCTACTGAACAAATTTCTTACATCAATGTCCCTGAAAACGCAGTTGAGCATCAAGCAGACTACACCCTTATTGAGAATTATTCCGATTACGTTCAGCTAACGGGATCCTTTTCACTGCCCTATGGCACTTTAGTGTGGGCAGACAATGACACCGTAGCGGCTTGTCTTAATCCCACCGAACAAGCAAGTCCCTTAAATACCGTCAGCTTGTTGTATCTTTCAAGCGGAAATACTGCCACCGTTCTTGATGCAGCACAAGGAAGCGAAGAAGGTTTTGAAATACTCGACGCACGCTGCAGTGAAAACGGATTGGTCTGGACTGAATCCAACCCCTATCAATCACGTTGGCGCGTATATACTGCCTCCATCGCTAATGGAAGTGCCTCCAATATCCAGCAGGTAGATGAGGGAGACTCTAATTGGTTAATGCCTTCCCTTGCCGCAATTGGAAATACCGCTTTTTGGCAAGTAAGCCCCAATACCTCTGGCGAAGCAGCGAACGAGCCAGCCGAATTAAGGGCAGTTACCTTTGGGTCAAGTGAAGTACAGCACGTTTATTCGTCAAAACGAGCTTTTGCTACGCGTGTTACTCCCGCAACCGATGGAGTAGTCATTACTCCCCGAGCCGATTCAACCACGGTCTACTATCAACTCACCAAAATATCAGCAGACACACTCCAGCCAGTAGACCAAATGACCTTGCCCTCATCCATGACTCCCGAGGTGGTTGGATATGGATCGAGTGGTTTTTCATTTGGCTTCACCAGCATCTACAACTACGGTGGAGGTATTGCGAATCTCGGAACCTATACCCCACGTGCAGCGGTTCAAGCCTATAACTACAATGATTTACCCTGGTTTCGCTACAGCAGATCCCCTATTACTGCTCCTTGCTGGTGCGGTAATTGGTTTATCGTAAAATCCACCACCGCTCTTTCCGGTGTTCATTTTGCAAGCAAGAGCTATTTCGCAATTGATACCGTAAGTGGCGCGGATACTTATGGAGAACAGCTCGTTTCATCAGGTAACTGCTCATCGTTCGTAGGATTAAGCCAAGTTACTGATGACGCAAATGCGGATAACAATCACACTTTAATCCGTGTCTTTACCCCTATTGAAGGAGCTATCGGATCCGCATTCTAGTTGCGCAAAAGGTTACTAAAACCACCTTCTGGTTGTTTAAAAATTGCTGAAGCCACATCCTAGATTAAAAAAGTTAGTTAAAAAGTTGATTTTTTGCAAGTCGGTGCAGAAAACGACGGTTGTGTGTGCTTTGTTTACGCATTTTAGTCAATTTGGGGCTCATCTATTGGTCAAAAACCCTCATATGACCAACAAATGAGCCCCGTAGCTTGATATTTTTGCAGAAAATCGCGCACAATCGTCAATTTCTGCACCGATGTTTCGTTTTAGCTAAAATTCAAGATCTTTCAGACGATCAAACACTGCATCTTTTCGCGTTAAGAAGTCCCATGGATCGAAAATCTCATCCAAGGTCTCCTTGGAAAGGTTTGCCTCTGGATCCGCTTCCAAACGTTCGCGATACGTAGGACCGTCAACGGCATTCTGGATATCTTCCCAAACCTTCATAGCGTTACGCTGAACGATAACGTATGCATCCTCGCGGGTAATACCAGTCTGAACCAAAGCAAGCAGAACCTTCGAAGAGAAAATGAGTCCCTTGGTTCTCCAGAGGTTATGTTCCATCTTTGCAGGATACGTTTGTAGACCATCCAGCATCCACTGCATCTTGCCAAACATGTAATCAAGAGCAATGAAGCTATCAGCTAAAGCTACACGCTCAGCACCGGAGTGGGAAATATCGCGCTCGTACCAGAGAGCCACATCATCAAGAGCAACCTGAGCGTTTGCCTTTACCACACGAGACAGGCCACATACGCGTTCTGCCGTAATAGGGTTGCGCTTGTGAGGCATTGCCGATGAGCCCTTTTGGCCTTTTGCGAAAGGCTCCTCCGCTTCAATAACGTCAGACTGCTGGAGAAGTCGTACCTGCATTGCAATAGATTCAAGCGTTGAAGCCGTTACCGCCAAAGCAGTCATTACCTGGGCATGACGATCACGTGCTAATACCTGAGTAGATAAAGGATCAGGGGTAAGTCCCAGCTTTTCACAAACATACTGTTCCACAAATGGATCAATACTTGAGTACGTTCCTACCGCACCAGAAATAGCTCCTGTTGCCGCTACGCGACGAGCTTCCTCGAGGCGGGTTTGCGCACGCTTAAGTGCCCATGCCCAAGAACCAAACTTCATGCCAAACGTCATAGGCTCAGCATGGATTCCATGGGTGCGTCCTACGCAGAGTGTTTCCTGGAATTCGAATGCGCGACGCTTGCAGGTTTCACCTAACTGCTTAACATCGGCAAGGATAATATCGATAGCTTGAGTAATTTGATAGGAAAGCGCCGTATCACCTAAGTCGGAAGAAGTCATACCGTAATGAACCCAACGGCTTGGCGGTTCCATTCCTTCAGGAAGGTCAGCGTCGATGTACTCAGCCATATTAGTCGTAAACGCAATAACGTCGTGATTGGTTACTTTTTCAATTTCATCAATGCGCTCAACCGTGA
>ERZ1034976.1891-NODE-1891-length-15201-cov-3.877723_pt1 | contig 15201 bp, 14 predicted proteins | sample MGYA00520623_ERZ1034976 | MGnify/ENA primary metagenome ERZ1034976 (study PRJEB33766, sample SAMN09781774) | gut metagenome | biome: gut microbiome | host: Homo sapiens | place: Madagascar | study: EMG produced TPA metagenomics assembly of the PRJNA485056 data... | reverse complement strand
CTTTAATACACGTGTTTCAAGATTATATCCTTGTCCATCTTTATATGTAACATATTGACCGATTTGCAGTCTTGGATTATTTTTTTGAAATACTTGTGGGTATGATTTGCAAGTATAATTATTTAAATCTGACAACAATCGTTTTATTTCATCAGTCGCTTTTTTTAAAAGTTTCTGTTGTGCTCCAATCTTGTATATATCTGGCATTGCAATGTTATACAAGACTGTAATATTGCATTTTAAAGTAGGCAGTTCTTCTCCTCGCGGTATAAGCATATCTTCCGCATTCGTTGGCACTATCAGACCATTTGTTTCTTGATAAATAATCTCGTAATCACCAGCAAGGACTTCAAAATTACCTGCATCAACATCGTCTGTGTCACGTATAGAAATGCTTTTTTTGTGATAATTCAGCTCAAAACCCACATATTTCCCATTAGTTCCTCTGCCAGCCAAAGGTACAGACAACGCCTTTTTTTCAAAGTTTGGTTCAAATGAACACGATATTTTTTTGCCGTTAATAAGCAAATTATCCGTTATCTCAAAATCGTACCAATAATGTGTTACACCTTCATCTATAGTTGTGTTGATTACTTTCTTACCTTCAATTTTGCTTGTGGTGTAATAAGCCAATCGCATGTACCATACCGTAAATGTCTTGTATGTTGCAACAGAACCATCTGCATTGTATGTAAGTGGTATTTTTTGATTAGTGGTGCTATCTAAGACATATTTTCTACGTCCTCTAACATTGTAGACATATGTGTCAAGGGATGGATATACATCTGAGAAGTTTAGCACCTTTGTAAATAAAGGTTCTACAACTTTATTTTGACGCAAATCCATAGTTGAAAATCTATCAATAGTATATTCAATTTCTTTACCGTCTACAATAATGCTACCATTGTCGATAGACAGTTGCAATCGAATATCACCTGACGAGATGTTTTCTCCTTTGTTGTTTACCTGTGTAATATTACGAGTACCGCCGAAAACAGTAAATGAATTATAATAATTTTCCTTACTTTCTGATAATGATGTTATACCAACATTTTTTCCTACGTTTAATTCAGTTGGCGTTTTACCAATAATAATCTTGCCGAGGTATATTATTTCATTATCGTAATCTATGTGCCATTCGCAATTATCTCCCACAGCGTTTGCAATAGAAGATAAAGCTGACAATACATCATTGTCAGCAAAGGATACATTTAAGGAATTTTTAAGTTCGTTAGTTACTACTGCTTTCCATAGGCAACTTCCAAATTTAATGTCTTTGTTGAGAAAATCACATACTTTACCCATGATATTATCGGGAGAACCTACAAAGCTCCAATTTGTTTGCCTTATATCCTCATTCTGAGAATTTTTGGTGTTGATATAAAAAGGAACTTTCCCTAAAATCATTTTGGGGTGATGAAATTCGGGCGTATATTTCCACGACATTTCATCTAATTGTGTCGGCTCGTATGGCTCAAGCAGTAAAAATTGACGTGTAATTTTACGTACTGTGTCTACATAATAAGTATATTCAATGTACGAGCCAACAGGCAATACAACTTTGATGGCAGCGTTAAATGAAAGAGAAATGTAGTCTGATTTAGACAATTCCTCTTCGCGTTTTGCTTCCTTTGTTACAGGCACTTGCATAAGTACGCTGCCATCAATGTTGTATATATTAATCATAATTTTTCTCTGTCGTAAGGGTTACTTTCCGTTAATTTGAGTGTAAAGTTACCTTTTTTAAGCCCATAATCTCCATATTTTGAGCATTGTGTGTAAACAAGTTTATATGTACGTTTTAGACAGGGAACTTTTAGGCAAAATTCTCCGTTGTATGCAATTTTTTCTAAAAAACGTTCATATTTATCGAGATAATCATCTTCTGTTTCTCCTTCAAGAAAAAAAGAAAGACTTACGTCGCGCTTGTCTTTTTTTGCATATTTTGCAGATGCAACAACAGCAACACCATGTTCTAATCTACTATCATTACTTACATAAGTTTTAACAGGAGGAGGAGTAAGCAAAGCTTCTCTCCATCCTCTTGTTAATGTTACGCCAAACTCGTCAAGGTCAACATAAGCATTATTGTCTTCGTTGATTAATTTTATAAATGCCTGATTTTTCATTTTTAATACCTTTCTTTCATTAATTTATACATACTTGATATGTCGTCGCGTATCAAAGATATAGGAGCCGTGTTCTTTACAATTTGCTGCAACTGTCCGAGTCCTTCATGTTGTATATCTCTCATTTCGGACATGTTTGTAGCCATTGTTTCTGCATATCCGCGCATTACACTTACATCAACACTTATCTGAGTTCTAACGTCATTTCCTTGTTCCAATGCGATTTGCATGGCGTAACCGATTCCGGTAAGAGTACTTGCTTGGTCTGCCGTGATAGCTTCTATTGCTTTACTTGTAGCTGTTTGCCTTGACTGTGCTTCGTCATATCCTGTAATTGCAGCTATTGTGTCTCTTTCTTTTATGCCTTCGTCAATGATTTTTTGGTATTCCTCCTTTAAATCGTTGATTTCATCTGACGTAAGGTTGCGACCTCCATTTTCCTTCATTTTGTTCGCCCATTTTTCGTAGAGAGGTTTAAGTTTCTCATCCATCAATTTGCTTATTGCAAAATTGAGCATAGACTTGTTTAACATAGCCGTAAAATCGTCAGCAAAGTCTTGTGCAGATTTACTCATGTCTGTTAGACTACTGAGGAAATCATTTTTCATAGCGTCAAAACTGGTTTGCGTCAAATTTTGGTTTATTTGTTCTGTCAATTCTTCCAGTTTTCCAGCTAATTCAGTATATTTCTCCCAATATTCAGACTTATCATACTTACCTTGTTCCAACATTTCTTTCCATATATCTTGATTATATGTGCGTATGTCGTTCATTTGCTCAGGAGTTAGTTTGTACAAGTCCTCTAATGAGTTTACTCTGTTTATTGTAGCACCTGTATAACCACCTTTTATTGCTGCTTGTTGAGCAAGTGTTTTGTTTATTGATGCATAATCGCTTGCAGACAAATTCCAATAATAAGCGTTAGAATGATGCGAACCATGATAGCCCATCTGTGTACGTAGAATATCCATTACCTGCTTGTTTATTACCTCCTGTGCTTTATAAGCTTCTTGGTAATTACTAACAGCTTTAATGCCTGAACTTTTGTCAATAGATGATTTTAGCTGCTCTATAGAATATTGCAGACGTTGGTTGCTCTCGGTAAGTTCCTGGGTCTTCTTTGCAACTTCTGCTCCATTGCCACCTCCAATACCGAATATCTTGCCAAATGATTTTATTGCATTCACACTGTTCAAAGCAGCACCGATATAGTTGCCACTTGCGAAATCAGCAGCAGCATTTTTTGCATTGCTAACAGCATTTATGCCATTGCCTACAGATTTGGCAAAGCCACTGTTTCCCAATCCTATTGAAGTAAGCAAATTTGGAAGGTCTTGTACCTTATCCAACACACCTTGTAAATCGCCTACGATTTTTAATGCAGTTTTCTTTGCGCTGTCTTTTGCTTTGTCGTTTGCGGCGTTTGCTTTTTTCTGCGCCTTGGTGACTTCTTCTGTTGATTTAGCAAGCTTTATTTCCGTAACACCAAGTTCATCAAAGGCTTTTTTTAAGTTTGATTGCGTTTTAGGGTCTGTAACCTTTGAAATGTATTTATCTTTATTTGCATAAGTTATACTTGAGTATGACGCATCAATACCCGCTGTCGCTAACATGGCTTGTATATCGAGTTTTTTTGATGTGTTCGCTAACCCCGTCTTTGCTTGTTCAGATTGAGCTTGATTTAATGCTAATTGTGCATTCTCCGCTTCTTCTATAAGACGTTTGTGTTCTCTTACATATTCATTTACAATACCCCAAGAATCCTTCTGCTTGCTAATAGCTTCGTCTACCTTTGTTATCTGTTCAGACACAACTTTCATATCGTCTATCTTTAGCGTTCCAGACGATAGCAATTTTTTTAGCTGTGTACGTAGTTTCTCGAGATATTCAGACGAGTGGCTTTCGAGGTCTTGAAAAACCGAATCCCAATCAATGGCATCTTTTGCTTGTTGCATTTGCAAATCACTAAGTTTGTCTTGTAACTCGTTTTCTGCGGCAGAAGCTCCAATCTCGTTACCGCTATCACGCAGGTCTTTTATCTTTCTTTTATATTCCTCTGTGATGGCATATATACGCTGTTGTATTGAGCCATATTTTTCGACAAAAGCATTCCATTTACTTATTTCTTCTTGTAGACGCTTTTTGTTATCCTCTTCATATTCGGCATTAAGCGTATCAAGCTTTGTTTGTATTAATTGCGCTTGCTCGGTTGTCAGTTTTACATTCTTATCAAGTCCTGAAGCATAAAAACCCTCCTTGCCCTTGTTGTTGGGGTTCTTTTCGTACAAAGCCTTTGCTGTTTGTATGTTTTGCTGCAACAAGGTTTTTCGTTCTTCTTCTATTTCGTGTTTACTCTTTTCGTAATTAAGTTTTCTTTGTGCATTCTCTTTCTCGTTGACATTCTTCATCTTAACAATGCCATTTTCTTGTTCTGCCACATATAGATCCCATTTTATTTTTTCTATGTTCGCAAGTTCTTTAGCTTCTCGTTCTGCTTCTTCCTCACGATATTTACGTTGCTGTTCTCGAAGCTGTTTAAGTCTGTTTTGTCCACTCTTATTTGATATAATATTATCTTTGCCTACTGACAAACCTTCACCCGTTGTTTTCGCATTGTTTAATGCACGGGTCATGTTCATGAGTTTGTTCAAATATTTTTTATCTTCATTTGATACTTTCCCGTTGTGCGATATTCTTTTTGTTGCTGCCAAGAAAGCTTTGCCAGGCGATTGATTGCCAACTTTCTTTAATTCTTCGTTATATATTTGTTTTAATTTGTCTTCGTGCTGTTGTTTCTTTTCGTCAGATTTCATGCCTTTAAAGGCATCTATAGCTAATACAGAAGAAAATGTTAATGGGTTGCTCTTGCCGAACGTGCTTAATATTTTGGATATTATGCTGCCACTAAGTTTTTTATCCAACCAGTCAATAGCTTTACCTATACTATTTACAACAGGATTTATTGTGTTTTTTATTGCTGTTGAAACGCTTCCTATTTCCTTAATCAGATAAGCACAAAAACGAATAAAATCAGCATAAGCAGGTGTTAAGTTTGCATTTACCTCGTGGGCAAGTGCTTTTTTTGCATTTTGCAATCGCTTTTCCACGTTTTCAACCTTGCCTTCTGCTCCTGCTACAGTTGCTGCTGCGCTTGCTTCATCATCCAAACCATCTTTCATTTTAGCAATGGCGGCCGCATTTTGTACAAACACCTTTGCAAGTGACGCATTACGGCCATGGATAAGGCTTGTTAATGTAGCGTTCATTTTGCCCGACTTGTAAAGGTTTTCCAGTGCTTTTGTTGCGCCGACAACGGTAGGATTAAATTCACTCTTGCTTTGTCTGCTTAGGCTTTGCATCATCATAATATAAGAGTATGCCGCTTCACTCGCACTGCCAAAAGTACTTGTTCCATAGGCTGTCGCTGCTGCGAGTTCTTTAAATGATATACCCGCATTTTGTGCTCTGTTAGCTGTTGAAGCCAAAGCCTGTGCCAATTCTTCATATTTCACCGTTGACCGCTTGGAGGCGTTTATTATAATAGTGCTGTTGCCCTGTGCTTCAAGTGCTGTTTGGTGGTATGCTCCAGCTATTTTTAACTGATAGTCGGCCGCTTTTTCCGAAGTTGTGCCAAGTACGGTTGCAAAATCGTTTGAAGACTTTGTAACCTCGGAAATTGCATCTGCGTTACCTCGCAAACCTTCAAAGTATTTTACCCAACGTGTGCCAGCTGCTGCCATTTCCTCTGCGCTGTGGCTGCTCTGATATTCAAGCGCAACGAATTGTTGGCGCAATTCTTCCAAAGTTCCTTCATCAAGATATGTTTTTAGCGGCATCATGGCAACACGCAAAGATTCCGCTTGCTGTGAAAGCCATTTCATACCACCTGCTATGGCTGTAATGCTTGCGAGTGCTGCACCTTTAGAAGAAAAAGCCATTCCTAAGATGCCATCGAGCGACAAGCCTTTAGTAAGGAATGATTTTAATTTGTCAATCATACCTTTTATTTTGCCCGTGCTCTCTTTTGCCTTATCGCCAATTTCTTTTGTGCTTTTTGCTGCCTTTTTTGCTGCTTTGGAAACATCTTCGTAAGATGTGCCCATTTCACGCAATTTATCCTTACCTTGTACTATCTCACGGGTTATTTCTTCCTGTTTTTGTTTGTTTTCTTTTGCCTTGTCACTGTCTTTCCCGTATATTTGCGCAATTTCCGAATACTCGCTTTTAAGTATTTTCAATTGATTAATGTCTTCTTGTATTACGGTCGCAATGTCATTTTTTGACATTCCGCTCCACATATCTGTAGAAGCTGTTTTCGTTTCTTCTGTAGCCGTGCGTAACTTTTCAAGCTGTGCTGTAACCTCGGCAATTTGCTGTTGCTTTTCTTTTATTGCGTCTCCCTCGGCAAAATAGTCTTTAATAGTTGCGAATGGATTATCACCCTTGCGCATAGACGCAAAGAAATCACCGCCCCAGCCATTAGCATGGTGGGCTTGCATTTGCTCCAGTTGTTCATTAAGTTTCTTTAGCTCGTCTTCTTTAGCTCGTATTGCATCAAGCGTTTTGTTTGTGCTTTCAGTTTCTCGCTTTTGTTCGGCTTCTGCTTTTTGCGCTGTAGATGTGTACGCTTCTGAAAGTCGCTGCAAACTGCTTGCAATTTCATTTGCTTCGTTTTTTAACTTGTTAGCACGTTCAAGGAGAGCGTCGGCTGCGTGTGCGTTAATTTCGTTGTTATTGCCCACAAAATTGCCATCTACAACCTTAAAAGTATTCGCTTCTTCTCTTGCCGCCTTTTCTTTTTCAAGCAACTCCGTTTGCTCATTCATTAATTGCTTGTAGCGTTCTTGTGCGTTTTCTTTTGCTCTTATATATTCATTTTCACTTGCCTTACCTTGCAAAATCCTTTCCGTAAGTTTATCAAGTGCTGCCGCTTCTGCGTTTGCCGTTTCAGTTCGTTGTTGGTTCGCTTCTGTCGCTTTCTGGTATGCCTGTGTGTTATCTTTTACAGCTTGTGTTTCTGTGCCTATTTTCTCGGCATTAACACCATGCGCAACGCTCTCTGAACCAACGGCAGCAGCTACACCAACGTGTAAACCTGCGTTTACGCCTGTTGCTGTATTAGATATGGAACGAGCTGCATTAATAGCGTCCATTGCCGTATTGAGGACATTAGCTGCTGCTTGAGCATCAGAAAATGAATCCGTTAATGTGGTGTATTGTGCTTTAAGTCGTTCTACGGTTCTTCCCTGATTTTCAAGCATTTTATTAACAGTTTCCCATTCAGATGTTTCGGCTGTCGCTTTAGAAAGTTTATCTTTGAGTGTTTCAAGCGTTTTTGAAGCGTTCGCCAACTCTAAAGATACATCCTGTATTTTTTTTGGTGTTGCTGTAAGTTTTTCTTGTGCTTCTGCTATTATTGCGCTTAGCTCTTTAAAAGACTGTTGTGTGCTTTTGCTGCTTGTGCCCGAACTTTGTGCAATATCGTTTAACGCTTTTGTCATTCGTGCACTTAGGCTGTCTGTCTTTGCACCCAACTTTTCAAGGTCGCCCAATAGAATATCAAATGATTTCTGGATATCAGAAATATCCATTTGTCCGCTAATTCCAAGTATTTCATCCGCTGCTGCCATTGTTTTTATATTTTTATCCCATCATATCCATAAAGAAATCAGAAGCGTGTACTGACTTATTAATAGGTTGATGCGTGTTAGTATTATTGTTTTTGCCTGTATCAGTATTTTCTTCCTTATCAATATCCCATGTAGGAATGGAACGATTAAGAAGCATTATATTCAAGTATGAGCGATTAAAAACGACCTCCTCGTAACTCATACGAAAGTATTTCATCACTGCTCCAATTGTTGCCCATGGGGAGTCGTTTGCGGCTCCGTTATCACTACCGCTTGAGTGAGGAAAGTTATAGAGGTTAAGAAAAAATTTGCGTTAAATGACTGACTGATGAATTTTATGAGTTCGTTGAATGCGACTATGTCAAGATGTTTACGTATGAAGCGACTCCATAAACAACGCTTCCATGTGTTGCGGAATGCGCACACAACAAATATCTCACACATGAGACGAGCGTCATTGCCGTGTGCAATAATTTCGCCAATGATATTTACTTTGTCATTGTCTTTCCATGTAGGCTTCTTTATATCGTTAGCAAATACAGACATTTCGTATATCTGCATAAGGGTCAGTGGCTTAACTTTAAAAGAAAGCCATCCTACTTTGATTCTTATTGGTGTTTCAGCAAGCGTCTTAGCTGTATGTTTTTTATCTGATGTTTTCATAAGCTTCTGTTAAATAAAAAAGCGGTGCGGTTTGGGTCATGCCCTTACCTCACCGCTTGTGTAAAATAAAGAAATCCGTGTCATTAAACGTCACCTGTTCCTTTGTCGATTTCTGTTTTTACATCTTCGAGCAAAGCCCAACGATGTCCGCTAACCTTGTCACCAGTTGCGTTAAACACTGCCATCTGGCGGAACTCAATATTCAGGTTTGGAAGACCTGTCTTACCGATAGAACCGTTGCGAGTAACAGTTAGTTTCATTTTTGAGAATTGGAAAACTTTTGCTGGAATGTCGTCAAGAACCTTGGTCTTAATCTGCACTGCCTTGTAGATTTCAGTCTCTGTGGGGAGTTCCTCGTTCCATTTGCCGTCAGTTGACGTGTAGCCGAGTATTGCCTTGAAAGTCTCAGCAGACAAGTCGTATGTCTGCGCAGTAAAGCCTTTGATTGCTGCTGATGAAGTAAGGACTGCATATGGGTCTTCTGAGTCTTCTATTTCTACGTCACTCGTTGACGCTGCGCTATCGTTGAATGTCAAAGAGCCAGACACGATAGCCTTGAATTTAAACGGAAAATTGGTAGGATAGCCACCATTCGCTACAGGGTCGGCAATGGCAAATTCCTCAATGCCGTAAACACCATTTTTTCCTGTTTTTGCCATATCGTTAATCATTTAAATTGTTATACGTTACATTGAATTTTAAATTGATGTAGTAAGTATTGTCATTATCGGGCGTTGGTCGTGAATCTGAATAAAATTCAAAATACGCTCCTTGGAGATAATAATCACTCACAAAAAAAGTGAGAATGTTCTTTACTATGGTTTTTAATCGTCGTGTGTCGGGTTCGTCACTGGCAGTACGCTTTACGTGGATATTTACATTTACAACACCCTCGTTTATCGTGTCTCTCTGAACAAAAGGCAAATGGTTTATAACGACATATTCGTTTAAGCTTGATTTCTTAGGGATTTCGTATTTAAAGACACCATGCTCATTTATGCCGATTTTCTTACATTCCTTTTTCAGGAGCTTATACATTGCACTTACAGCGTCGTCACCTAATGTCATACTTTACTATTTTATTGTTATAGCCACAGTTTGAGGTATCGCTTTTTGTAAGTTGTAAAGCCTCTTACCTCCATTGTTTTGTTTATAGTGCCGTCTTTTTTTGTTATCATCACCTTGTCACCTTCACATGGCAATAATTTGTATTTCTGCTTTGATAATGGAGCAATAACTTCGTAAGAATACACGTATTTTTGCCCATCATTCAAACTTACAAGCCTCGCACTTGTATTGGGATAGATAATGCACTTTCCAAAGTCTAAAAATCTCGTAGCGGTAGCTTCTATAGGGTTCCCATCTTCATCATAACCGCCTCCAGCATTTTCGTGCTCCACTTCAAAATTAGGTTCTCCATTGTCGTTCATGTCAAAGAACCTGTCTCCTACCTGAACATAGCCAACATCGTAAACCTTAATCTGTACCTGTAGCTTGTCTTCAAAGTTCATGTCTCACCCTCCTTTACCAAACGCTTACACTTCGCAACCAATAGCCGTCCGAATCTTCATTAAGAACAAGGTCAGCATCCAATCCGGCGTCTTTGGCGATAGATTTTATCATATCGTCAATTAAGCTATTCTGGTTCTTGTAGCCTTGGGACATACCGCCTACATTCTCGCTTGAAAGCACACGCATCTTATACAAGATACGCATTGCAGCATAGGCTACAGGCTTCTTTACAGACACTGAATATGTATCATCAACACTTGCCGATGTGCTATACTTGTCGGCTGCGTCGATAAACATTTTCTCTATTGCTTCGTCAGAAGTAGAGAATGGCTGTATTTCACTTGCAATAGCTTCCGAGATTGTCATGCTGTCCTTGTCTTAATATTACAACTTACTACATTTAGAGTTCTTAAGACAACCTTTTACTTGGTTGTCTTGAGAATAAAGAGGTCGTTCAAGCCGTTGAACACAGGCTGCGCCCACATATCGTAGTTTACATGATAGCCTGTCTTGTCACGCCAATAGCCAACGTAGTTGTCGTCATGAGAAGAATAAGAGACACCAGGAATTGGGTCTGCCAACTCCAACGGGTCGGAAATCTTCATTATGGCTACGGTGTCGGCACACTGAGCGACTACACGGTCATCTACGATAAGATTAACTGTTGAGCCGTCGGCGAGAGTTGCAAACTGGTCTTCGTCAATCTGTATCACGGGCAGCATAACAGAACGCAGATAAGTGTTTACTTGGTCTACTGTAAGCATCGGCACGGCAGGATTTATCTGAATTGTGCCGAGGTTAAGCTTGAATGTGTCCTTGATTTCCTTTGCCTTGCACATCTTGTAGAATGTGTTTTCAGACATGCGGAGCTTCATAATCTTGCGACCCTTCTTCTTCGCCTCTTTCTTAAGCATATTAATGTCGGCAATCGGCGTTGCTGTCTCTGTACCCCAGTTATTAGTAACAGAAACCTCCTGAATGCCGAGGTCAAAGGTATAGGACACGTTTGCCTTTGCGTTGTTGGCGCGAGAAACGGTTTGTTTGCCCGTGTAGAGTCCCTCGAAATAGAGCATGTCAAGACGCTTGTGTGGCGCAATGACAGCACGCTCGAACGGACGGAAAGAATACTCAATAAGCTTGTCATACTGTGCGTTGAGCTGTTCCTGTGTATAATTACGACCTTCAACGTCACGATAGCGACCTTCGAGCTGATGCAGCTGGTCAAGATATTCATTGTCAAGCTCCCACTCGTCACCGTAGCGGCCGATAGAACCAGTCAACTGACCGAAATCGGGCATATGATGTACAGGCTTCTCAGCGTTCTTGGCGATAACAGAACCTACCATAGCAGCAGTGTATTCTGCGAGATTAGCCTGATAAACTTTTGCAGCACAATAGTCTACCTGCTTAATTTCGTTCTTCCACAAAGCCTTATAGGTAGAAGTCTTCATAGTCTTGTCAATATAGGACTGAAAAGACTTCGGGTCTAATAGCTGTTTAAGAATACTATTCATACCTTTCTATATTTTGTGTTATTGTTATCCTGTTAATAAATATTACTTGCTGTTACTGAATCTTGAACAACGCAATACCGTTGACGTTCAAGCCAACCTTGATGTCTGCGTTGATAGGGTAGGGGAGCGATGCTTCCTCGACCTCCATAACACGGAGCGTAGGCTCAACCTGCTGCGAAGCGTCCTTGTCGAGTTCCTTTGTTGCGTAGGTAAAGCCAAGGATTACGTCTGAGTCCTTGTTGTAGTCAGTAACAATGTCGTTTGCGTTGATAGCAGTGTCGAGTCCTGCTGAAAGCGTCACAGTGTCAAGTGTAGTGCTTCTTGCGATAGATGAGATTTTCTTGCCGCCAATGGTGTCACCCTCCTTAAAGAGAGAACCAGGTGCGAGTTTCACTGTTTTGGCAGCAGCTTCAGCCTTTTCCGTAACCTTTGCAGTCTTTACAGCGACAGCCTTGCCACCTGTGCCAAGCTTAACAACGGTACCCTTAGGCAACCACTTTAGCTCGGCTGGCAGATTGCTCTGGTCAAGGTCATATCCGCCCTGTCTTACGACGCACTGCTCTTCCCACCAAGAACCTTCCTTAATGTCGGTAGGCACGGTCTTTTTGAGGTACATTCCTTTATAAGCCATACTTTACTAATTTTAAATTTTACAATTGATTACTTTGTAGCACCTTCGGGCTTCGGAGCGTTACGTTCAGCAAAACCCTCCATGCGCTTGATAAAATCGTCCTGCTCGCTCTGTGGAGTACTTGTTGTCGGAGCTGTCACAAATGTGCCGTTTGCGACAAGCGACTGCTTCAGTGCGGTATAATCGCTTGTTATCTGTTCAACGACATTATTAAGATTCTCCTCGTTGTCGAGCGTGTAGCGTGAACGGAATACTTCGGGGATATCCTTTAGCTTCTCATTGCTTTGCAGCAACGCTGACAATCTTGCTTTTTCTTCACGCTCCTTATATGGAGCGAGAGCAGCAGTAACAGCATCTGTAATAGCTTTCTGTTGGTCGTTCTTTGCGTCGGCAATCATTCTTGCCACATCATCGGCTGTTAGTGGAGCGTTTGTCGGAGTCGTTGGTGTAGGAGGCACTGGAGGGTCTGTCGGTTTAACCCAACCCTTGTACTTCGACTCTGTCTCACTGACCGCACGATTGAATGACGATTGCATCATGCCTACATAAGGCTCGACCGCTGTGATAGCTTTGGTAACGTCCTCGTCTGTTGACTCATCTGTTAGGCCACAACTTGCGATAATCTGGTCTACCAGTTTTGAAAGTTCATCCTTCTTCAAACCGTACTTCGCGAATGACGTTTTGCAAGAAGCAAGCACTTTTTCTTTTATTGCCATAGTGTAATTCTGTTTAAACGTTAATGGATATTTTTATCTGACAACAAAATTACATTATAAACAAATGGATATAAAGAAATTTAAAAAGGCTGTGTAAACAATTTATACTTTACATTATTTTATATACCTTTGCAGCTATAATTCATTATAAACTCAATCGCTATGAAGAAATTTTTATTTGCACTGATTTCAGTCGCGTTAATGTGTGTGGGTTGCTCGTCGGACAATGATGATGCTAAAGAAAAGGAAAGTCAAAAGTATGTGCTTAAAAACACAACATGGAGTTCGATAGAGAAAATTGAACACACAACATTCGGCATTTTTGTAGACAAAGAAGAGACAAACACAGAGGTAGTCACAAAGCTACAGCAAATATCTGGCTTGGAATACTCAGAAAACACAAAAACGGAGGAAAAAGAGGTGTATTGGAACGTGTGCAATAGTAACGGTCACGATGCCGACACAACGATAGCAATGACATTTTCCAATAACAGGTGTATTTTTGAAATGGAGGTAAAAAGGAAATGTGTCAAAGCTAATTTAACACAAACAGAAAAACAATACAAGTTTAAGGAAGGAGAGTTTTTTGTAAAGGTAGGATATAGCAGCTACGAGAGCTTCTTTGTACGTAAAGATGGTGTATATCGAGCTAATGGATATTTGTTTTTATTATTGGATGGAAATGGTAACGTAACTTACGAAACCCAGTACAAATATGCAGACATACAAGATTATGATGTAGATGTTGACAAATATTCTGTTACAGCTGATTTTTCTGTTTCTGGCAATGCAATAACATTCTCATACATAGATAAAAATGATAAGAAAGTAATGTTTGTGGGAACTATTGCTGATAATCTACAGAGTATCATATTTAACGACAACCCTTTGGTGTCCAGTGTAAAATCTGTCGGCAAACAATAAAAATATAACAAAAAAGACGTAGTATAATTTAATGTACTACGTCTTTTTTATGCCAGCATTTTAGATACTACAATACCGCGTTTCATTGAGTGTCGCACCTATGTTGACAGCGATTGCATCTTGCATGGAGTGCATCATGGCGACCGTTGCATCTATTACGTTCTCGCCCTCTGTTTTGTCTTCGTACAGGGCGATAGCCCGTTCTTGTAGTTTTGCAAAGTCACGCAAAAGTAGAAGCATCTCCTTGGTCGTGTTGCTGATTGTAAACTCGGTTGTGGTTTTGCTTACGGCGAAGGCTCTCTCGTTGTTGTTACTGTTACTGTTATTGTTGTTCATAATCTACTCTTTTGATGTGTTACTTGTTTTTGTTCTCTCCGTTAATTTCGGCAATGGCTCGCTTTACATTAAAGTCATTGTTGTAGAGCGCAATAATAAAGCGTTTGCCACGCTGATTCCATACAAGGGTTGTACTGGTTGATATTTCACCATTGCTTGACTGATAGTTGTAGGTGCGTGTACCTGCCAAGTTCCAACCTTTATAAGGCATCTTTAAGTGCCATTGTCCCGATTGTGAGTAAATTATGCCTAAATCCTTTAGCTTGGCGTTGAGTGTGCGTGCCGTAATGTGCAAGTCGTCGGCAACTTGCGTTGTTGTAATGCAAGTTGTTGAAGCAAGTGTGTTGTCGTAGTATTCTGCTTTAGGTGCTGCGATTTTGATTTGCTTGTCTTGCGCATCTATCTGTGCGCCTTTTTGTTCGATAACTATTTCTTGATGCCGACCTTGCTCTTCAAGCTCTTTAATGCGCTTTTCGTGCTCGGCAATAACCTCGTCAGCAACTTTCATTGCACGTGCTAAAATTGTTGCAGGAGTGTCATTCTGTGTTGTAGCAAGATAACCTCCTTTGGTACGAATTTCGTGAAGAATTTTCTTTACACCTTTCTTGAACTGCTTGGCCTCCTTTTTGCGAGATAACATAAGAATCTCATAAAGACCATTCTCTGTAAGAAAAAGAGTTTCACCCTGACGACTGCCTAAGTTAAACTTAGTCACTTCGTCCTCGTCAACTTTTTTAACCATATTAGAAACATTTGTGTTGTGTAGCCAATCTGCTACATCACTTGCCCTAAATAATGGGTTTTCAAAAGTTCCCCATACATCTATTTCCTTTCCAAGGAAAGTAGATTTGTGCATAATTTTGATTTCGTCCATTGTACTGATATTTTTGAACGTTAAAAACTTGTCGGGTTGATACAACAAAGAAAGTGTACCGCTTTACCCTTTGTTCAATGCCTATCAGTGAAAGCACGCCTACACCATTACAATGTAAGCAAGGGAAGCGATACACGTATATCGTAATCCGTTAAGAAGCGAGCATAAAAAATACTCCACCTTTTTGTGGTAGAGCTTCTAACCTCACCACTGATATTTTATTGAACACCACAAAATTATAAAATCTTCTGTAATGCACAAAATGATTATTG
>ERZ1034976.1886-NODE-1886-length-15229-cov-12.675893_pt1 | contig 15229 bp, 27 predicted proteins | sample MGYA00520623_ERZ1034976 | MGnify/ENA primary metagenome ERZ1034976 (study PRJEB33766, sample SAMN09781774) | gut metagenome | biome: gut microbiome | host: Homo sapiens | place: Madagascar | study: EMG produced TPA metagenomics assembly of the PRJNA485056 data... | reverse complement strand
CTTGACAAAATACAAAAACGGGTGTATAATATAGGCGCAATCGAGAGAGAATGATTCTCAACTGAAAACGGAGAAAACGGAAATCAAAGACGGCAAAACACCGCAGAAAGGGAATGAAAATGAAATACTTGGTACAGGCAATTCTGCATGATGGTGATATTGAAGCTGTTGTTGACAGCATCAAAACCGATGACGACAAAGCAACTGTTGAATTTTTGATGCGTCGGCACAAAAACAGCAATCATTATCAATATATTGTCATGGACATTGCCACACAGGAAATCCTAATCAATACCACCCGGAACATCTTCGGATGGTAACAGGTACAGCACAAGCGCCGAGCGGGGCGGTTAAATCCGCCCCGAAAGCAACACAACACAATGAGCCGGAAGGCAACGGAGAAAGAAAAAGCAACATGGCACAGATAAAAAGCATTAGATTTGATAGGTCGGGGCGCAACGATGGTTGCACTTGCAACAAGTGCGGTCAATACATCATGAACATATGGACGGTGCAATATACCGATGGCGTTACACTCCATTACGGCATTGATTGCTTTGAAAAGATATGCAAAAGCGGCAAACTGACACGATACGGCGAAAAACTTATGCGCAAAACATTGAAGCAAATCGCATTTTATAGCGAACAACTTGAAATGTGGAAAGCATTGACCGAGCAAGAGGCAGAGGAAAAAGGATTGCTTGTAAATTTGAAAGTAGCGGATTGGAACACATCGTATTGGGCAGGAAAAACCTTTGAAGAATATAAAAACTGGATGGTCAATGAATTTTTTCCCTTTAGGCTTGAAGAATGCCAAAAAGACATTGACAGGTTTTCAAAGGTAAAATTCACAAGATAAGCAAACGCCGAGCGGGGCGGCAAAACCCCGCAGAAGGAAGGTATAGAACAATGAAACAGGTTATTTTTAATCGGGAAACACTGAAAATCGAATTGCATTTTGACAAGGCGGATTATACCGTTCTGTCTGACGATGAAAAAGCAAGAGTCAAGAGCGCGTTTCTTTGGAGCAAGCGCGGCGGCTGTTGGGTGAGCCGGGCAAAAGAGCCGAACCTTTACGAAGCAAAGCGAATTGCTCGTGATCTTGGGTTTGGAGATGTGGAAAAAGTCGGCGAGCGGCTCACCTTTGCCGAACAGGTCGAGCGCGACCGTGAAAGAGCAGAAAACCGCGCGGAGAGATACGAAAGACACGCCGAAAGAGCCACAGACAGAGCCGAAGCACTTCAACGCCCTATGAATGAACACCACGGGGATATCTCATTTTTCACGCAACCTTATATCAACAGTAGCGCGGGGCGTTCGTTCAAACGATACAGGGAGCGCGTTTATGCGCAGTTTGAAAAAGGCATTGACGAGTATCGGAAATCCGAATACTGGAAGCAGAGAGCAGAGACAGCAAGACAGACCGCCGCAGGTGCAAAATATAGCGATAGCGCGTATCTTGAACGAAAAATAAAAGAATGCAATCTCAACCTCAAACACATGGAAAGCACCTTGTCCGTTTATGATAAAGTACTCGAAAAACTTTCAAACGGCGAAACGGTAAAGCACAAATACAGCGGAGAGGAATGGACGCTTGACGAATTGAACGATCGTGGGAGCGACCTACTCGAACGCATGGAAGCGGAACGCGACAAACTCGCCTATTTAATGGATCGGTTTTATGAAATGGGCGGAAGCCGTTTCACGAAAGAGAATGTAAAACCCGGATATATTGTACGGATTCCGACTTTCGGTGCTGTCGAGGTTTTGTCCGTCGGTAAAAGCAACTTTGTAGCCCGTACAAAAACCGGTACTGTGTTCACCGTTTCACTTGTCGAGATTCAAGAGATTGTAGAAGCAAAAGAGCGCGTTGAAGCCGTGCACCCGTTCGTTGTCGGTGATACATTCACAATCAAGCAATGGAACGGTGATACAACCGATTACAAAATAATAAAAGTAACTTACAAAATAATAAAAGTAACGGACAAGAGCGTAACACTGCAAACCGAAGGAGGAAAGCCCTTTGTCCGTCGTCCGAGCCCGAGCCGCGTTCATGATGGGATGTGGGGGCTGACAATCACAGACGGCTATCAGGGCACCGTATTCAAGACAGCTACCGACAATTAACGAAAATCCGCGCCCGTGCGGTATCGCGGGCAAAGGAGCAAACAATGAAACTCGAAGGAGGTACGAAGAATGAAACCCATTTATGAGCCGAAAGGCGCGGCAAAAGAATACGGCGATTACGCCATAAACATCTACACGGGATGCCCGCACGGGTGCTTCTACTGCTTTGCACCGTCGGTGTTGCGCAGAGACCGCGAGGCATTCCACGCGGCAGTCAGACCGAGGGAAAACATTGTTGAGGAAACGCGGAAACAGATTGAGCGCGAGGGCATTACAGGACGCATGATTCATCTCTGCTTCACATGCGACCCATACCCGAAAGGTTACGACACAACGCCGACACGAGAGATTATCAGGGTTCTCAAAGAGAGCGGAAACCGTGTGCAGATTCTCACGAAGAACGGCAAGGATGCCATGCGCGATTTTGACTTGCTTGATGGCGGAGACTGGTTCGGGATTACATACGCCGGTTACGAGGTCGGCACAATGGAAGATGTTCCAGAGTCGGAGCCGAATGCCGGAACACCGCGCGAGAGGTTGTCAGCACTTTTTATCGCGCACAAAAGAGGCATCAAAACATGGATTTCCGCCGAGCCGGTTTTGAATCCGGTGGATGTCCTTAACCTTATTTACCTTGCCGACTATGTGAACCTTTGGAAAGTCGGAAAACTGAATTACCACCCGTCAGACATCGACTGGAAAGAGTTTGGGGAGATGGCGGAATGCTGGTTGAGAGCCAAAAAGCGCAATCGGCTCGATTTCGATTACTACATCAAGGACAGTCTTAGGGCGGAAATGGAGAAACCGAGATGAAGAAAAAGAAGAAAAGCGAAGCCGTCGAATGGTACATAAAGGGCGAGTACCATTGCGACAAATGCCCGTTCTGCTGGGGCGGCGAATATCTGCCCGGATGCGACGACTACGAAGATGCCGGATGCTACATTTTCGGTGATTTGCGGGACACTTGCCGCCTGATTCCTCCAATTCGCTTTGTTCTCGGATGGGGAAAGCGCAAGAAGATGCAGTACATCGAAAATCACCGATATGACGATTACGGCAAATGGATTGACAAGGAAATCGCCGACGAAGATGCTTTTCTGAAAGCATTTCAAGAGACGTTTGCTGAAAAGTATGCCATCTGTTTCAAAGACGGAAATGGTGATGTAGAAACCTTTGGAGGGAAGCCGTATATACTCGACGAAAACGGGTATCTCGGAGCGGTGACGGAATTGTTTCACAGGGCATATGAAATCCTGAGTACGCCGCAGCCATATGAACCCCTGAGAAAGAAATGGATGACTCTCATCAAAGAAACATGGCATAGATTCATCGGTGTTTTCAAGCCGTATTTTTGCGAGTAAAGGAGAATCTGAAATGTCAATATACATTGATTTCGCAAAAGGAACGAAATGCTGGAATGTATACGAAACGATATACACCTGTATCGGTTGCGGGTGCTGTGCCAAAGACAAAAAGGCGCGGTATAAGAATAGGGTCAGAGTTCTAAAAAGAGTGTTGCAAGAACAGTACAATTTCAACAATTGGAGTGATGATCCTGAACTCAAAGCAATTCAAGAGAGAAACATAAAATCAAACATTCGATACTTCAAGAAGAAATTGAGATATTACGAAAAACTTCTTGATTCCTGATGCTTTTCAAATTATTTGCAGAAAGGAGCAGAAAATGAAATCCGTACTTATCAGCATACACCCGAAGTGGTGTGACCTCATAGCGAGCGGCAATAAGACGATAGAAGTGCGCAAGACGCGCCCGAAGATCGAGACACCGTTCAGGTGCTACATATACGAGACAAAAGCGCGGTCGGATATGCCGGCATTCGTCGACGAGGACGGTCATGTGCTTTACACGGGGCGCGGGCAGGTCATCGGCGAGTTTGTGTGCGATTATATAATTGCAGATATACGCGGAGAATTTGCCGTTGAATTTGAAGACGAAGGTTGTATTCCTATCGAAGAACAAAGAAAATATTCCCCCAAAGGAATCATATACGGCTGGCACATCTCCGACCTCAAAATCTACGACAAGCCGCGGGAATTGAAAAAGTTCTGCGTTTGGAAAAAGTGTAATTCTTGTAAAATCAGTGGATACGAAAGCACCGCTTGTAGGTATGACGAAGATTGCAAAGTACCTGTTGTCATCACCCGTCCCCCGCAGTCTTGGTGCTATGTGGAGGAATTGAAATGAAACTCATAATTGAAGCACCTGACAGAACAGTTTGCGGGTCATCGACTTTCGTGTATTATGACATATCAGGATTATCGATGATCACAAATGCTCTTGGAACGGATGATGTTCATGAAGCGGAACTTATCCAGTGCAAAGACTGCAAATATTATCAAGACAATAACGGCGGATATCCTCACCCGGAATGCAGATGGGGACACGGTGAAACACCTGATCCTGACGATTATTGCAGTTTCGGAAGTAAGAAGTAAATTATAACCGAAACTCTTGATTTTAACATGTTTTCAAGTTATATGCAGATAGGAGTGAACAGAGCCGAAATTGTTTATTCACAGAATAAGCCCGACGATTTGTCGAGCTTATTTTTTATATGCGTCAAGTCGTTTCACTTTCGCTGTCATTGAGAATAGTTGCCGCAGTATCGATTCCCACACGTCCGGAATCACTGCGACAGCCCTTTACCGTGTCGTCGCCACCCTGTACCCGTTGTTATATGGCAGTCGTTCCAATCCCTGCCCTGACGATGTATCGCGTTATTCTCGCCACGATAGCACCGAGACGACTTTCTGCATCGGCTCGTCCACACCCGGCAGTTTTACGACTTTTGCCGCTCGGTCGTTAAAAGATATAACACAAAAGCACGGGGGAAATGCACTTTTGCGTGTTTGATGGATAAAAAAATAAACCATAATCATGCAAACGCACATGAAACAGCATTTACAAGATTACAGTTTATATTGTAGCGCATCACCTCCTTTTTTGCAACATTTTGTTTTCGTCAAATTTTGAGAAATATCTTCAAGGACAAATCACCGGACTTGTGCCACCTGTTATTCCTTTGTGTTTTGGAATATTCCACCCGGTCAATAATACATTTCAGCATATCGTTTTTGTCCTGCGCCGATAAAGACCAATAAGCCGCAAGGCAGTTTTCCAAAATAGGGATTGCCCTTTTTGCCTTTTCGCTTTCGTCCGTAGATATTGCGCGTAGAGCCGAAATTTGCCCCTCTGCGGCGCGTTTCTCCGTTTCGAGTATTTGTGCCCGTTCGAGATACTTCTCGCGGCTGTACACGCCTATTTCGAGCATTTCGCACGCCTTGTTTAACATGGCGTTCCGCTTGTCAATTTCCTTTTGCAATATTGCAATTTCCTTTTCGCGTGTCACCCGTTGTCGTTCTATTTCCTCGCCGTAGTTTGCTATATAGTATTTGAATCCTTTTAGCTCCGCCGTTATTTCGTCCATCAGGCGCGTTTCTACATCGTCGAAGTATGACAGCACCGTCGGACATTTAGGCGTCAGACAGCGAAAATAATCGCCGTGTCGTTGCATTGTTGAGCCGCATTTCGAGCACTTCACCAACGAAGCAAGCGGATTTTTCAATTCAACGCCTTTTTTCATCTTGTGGGAAGAAAGCGCGAGTTTCTCCTGCGCCCTCTCGAAAGTCTCAATGTCAATGATGGCGTCATGCTTTCCTTTGTAACATTCCTGTGTCAAGGATGAGCGGGAATTATAATTGATATATCCGATATAACATCGGTTTTTCAGAATCTTTTTCAGTACAACCGAACCCCACGAAGCGGCGCGGTGCGGTTTAATTCCGTTTGCATCCAAATAGTGGCGCAGATCGGCGAGCGAATAGTCCTCATATACGAACTTCTGAAAAATCAGTTGTACAATAGGCGTTTCCTCGTTCGGCGTTAAAATATAGCCCTTATCGCCGCGCACCTTGCCGAAGCCGTAAGGCAGGGAAGAACCGATATAATAGCCCTCTTTCTGCGCTTGCTTCTTTCCTCGTATCAATCGGCGTTTTATGATCTTGTACTCTCGGCGGGACATGAACAGACCGAACTCGAAAAATTCTTCGTCAAACTCATTTTCACCAGCAAGGTCATACACCTTGTTCAGCGTGTATATTTTCGTCCCGGACTTTTTGAAAGTCTCCATGATCTCGACCTGATCTATCTGATTACCGCGCGACAGCCTTTCCAATTCAATTACTGCAACGCCACCAAATTTGCCCTCTGCGACCGCTTCAAGCATCGCGCGGGCTTCAGGGCGGGCGTCTAAACTTTCGCCCGACACAACTTCTCTGTAAGTCTCCGCGACGGTCAGCCCGTTATGAGCGCAATAGTCAAGCAACATTCTTTCATGCCTTGCAAGCGTCGCTTCCCTCGTCTCTGTCTCTTCTTCCCTACTCTTTCGGAGGTATAATGCCACGCTTGATGATTTCATCCGTTGTCCTCCCTCTGTTTGCTTTCAGGTACCCCGCGTAAAATCGTATCAATTCCAATTCCGCAAAGGTAAATTCGTTCAGATCGAAAGTATATGATTCTTTAGCCGCACCGTTCACCAATTCCTCAATCGTGCAATTAAAAAACTTTGCCAACTTCAAAAGAGTCTGCAAACTGATATTTTCGCATGAACGATTCCACCACGAATTGACCGTTGACGCGGAGATATTGCACGAGCGTGCAAGCTCTGATCTATTGATATTATAGAGACGCATTAAACGCTCCAAATTTTGTAAAAAGTCCATAATAGCACCACCTTTCCAGCGATATTATACCGTGCGAGAACCGATATATTCAATACAAAAATAAAACTTTTTAGAATTCTTTCAAAAAGTACTTGACAAAATGCAAAAAATGACTATAATATAATACGAAAGCGCGAGGACGTGCTACAAATGTACGAAGGGGGGATAACAGATGAAGGCAAAACACAGACTGTACAGGCATCTGCGCAGTGAGCTCGTTGCGGCAGACGTTGACCTTGCAGAGCTTGCGAAGATCATCGGGGTAAGTTACTGCACCGCGACATTCAAGATGAACGGAAAAGCCACATGGGACATCAAGGAAATGAAAGCCATTCAGGAAGCACTGAACCGACTGACCGGGAAAAGTTTCACGCTTGACTATCTTTTTACTGAATAATGGGGACTGAATAAGGGGGTAATAATGGTAATCAGACAGCAACCAACGGAAGCGACAATCAAAGCACTGTACGACACTTTGAACCGCATTTTCAAGGAACGCGACGAGTGTTTCTGGAAAGGAGAGAAAGATGAAACAAAAGCCGGTTGAAGCAACAGAAACCGAAGCGGCGAGAAACCGCGAAGAAGAATATCGCGATTATTATTCGGAGGAGTAAAATGGATAATAGGTTCAACGAAAAAGCAACGGAATTTTCCGTAAAGCAAGGGAAAGAAATTCCCGTGTGGCAAAGTCCAAAGTACGCAGAAAGCAAGCGCAAAGCAATCGAAATGATTGACAGCGGGAAATACGGGCTTTCAAACGGCGACTTTTGGATATTGATGAACGAAACGAAAAGCGGCAAAATGGCGTATACAGGCTTAATTATAAGTCATAACGGTTGTTTGAAAATCAATGACAAATTGGACGACAATTTGAAGTTCAAGCCGCAATGCGTATTTGAGGACAAAAGCGGTTACCGTGGAAGCCTTGTATATACATATAATTGCCCCGAACAAGGCATTTACGAGGTCGGCGAAGTAAGCGATAAAAATTGCAAAAACGATTATCCGTATGCAATGGCATTCAAGAGGTGCTTTGACCGTGTTGTGCTAAAAACAAGCAAGTTAGCGTTCGCGGGTGTTTATTCGGAAGCCGAAGCAGACGATTTCAAAGAAAACCCGACGGAGCAGACCAACGACAGACCAACGACAGACCAACGACAGACCAACGCAAAGACGGCAAGCCCGAAGCAAATCGAAATTCTTTCCAAAGCCTACACAGGCGACAATCTCGCAAAACTTTTACAACTAAACAACATAACAAAAATCGAGGACTTGCCGCAGACGAAAGCGAGCGAGTTAATCACGAAGCTATACGCAAAGAAAGGGGAATAACCTATGAATGAACTGATTCAGTTTGAAAACGGGCACCTTGCGGAAAAAGCCGTTGAATATATCCGCTCAACAGAAGCCCGTATGAAGAAGGAAAAAGAGGACTACGACGCATTCAAGCGCGAACTTCTGAAAGCGATGGAGGGCAACGGAATCACAAAGATTGACACAGACACCGTGACCGTGAGTTATATCGGAGCGACAACGCGCGAGACATTCGACAGCAAGGCATTCAAAGCTGATATGCCCGAACTGTACGACGAATACACGAGATTTTCCGATGTTTCCCCGTCGATCAGAATCAAGGTAAAATGATTCAGACATACGAAAGACCGGGCTACACAATCGAGTTTGACGATGAAGCGCACCGCTATATCACGAACGGAATAATAACGCCGAGTGTTTCAAAGTTATGGAGCCTTAAATTCGACGATTATCCCAATGTTCCGAAAGCGGTGTTGCAAGCCGCCGCCGACCGTGGAACGGCAATGCACGCGGCAATCGAGCGGTACGAAAAGAACGGAGAAGAAAGCGACTTGCAGGAATTCCGCAATTATCTGTTCTTGAAAAAGCATTTTAAGGTTGAGAATATCGAGAACGAATTTCCGGTTGCATACTTCGAGGACGGTCTGCCGATATTCGCGGGAACGATCGACCAAGTGTGCAGGATTGACGGCGCAATGGCAATAAACGATTTCAAGCGCGTATCTGCACCGAACAAAGAGAAAATCGCGCTACAAGTCAACCTATACCGCCTTGCATATATGCAGACATACGGAAAAGATATTGACAAACTGTCTTTCATGCAACTGCGGGAGGATGTGCGGAAGTTTGTGCCGCTCCCGGTGCAAGAAGAACAAACAAAAGAATTTTTGAAAGGAGCACTTGAAAATGTGGGAAAAAGATCTTGAAATTGCTCTGCTTATTCGCTCGCTTGTAAGCAAAGCAATCGACGAAAGAATGAAGGCGGGAAAGGTATCGGCGGGTGAACTCCCTATATACGGCGCCGCCGTTGAAACATGCAACGGCAACGTTAAATATTATTCTGATCTGATAGAAAATGAGAAAGAAAAATGCAAAGATTCATCTGTATCGGAAACCTGACAAAAGACACGGAGGTGCGCATGACGCCGGCAGGGGATTCCGTGTGTCAATTTTCGATCGCGGTCAGCAGAAACACCAAAGACGAAAGCGGAAACAGGGAGACGGATTTCTTCGATGTTGTCGCATGGAAAAAGACCGCCGAGAACTGCGGAAAGTACCTGAAAAAGGGAAGCAAGGTTGCAATCGTGGGGCGCGTTCAAAATCGCTCGTGGACTGCGCAGGACGGCTCAAAGCGATACAAGACAGAAATCATCGCGGAGCAGGTGGAATTCCTCACACCGAAGCAGGACGCGCCACAGCAGGGCGTTCCGCAATACCACCCGGCATCTGAACAGAAGTTTGAAGAAATCAGCCCGAACGACGACCTGCCGTTTTAAGCCATGATCGGGAACGCTGAAACAATCGTTCAATTCCTATTTCAGCAAGACCGGGAAAAGCTATTCGAGGTGAGGGAGTACAAACAAAAGCGCTCCCTCACGCAGAACGCCTATTTTTGGCATCTCTGCAATGAAATAGCGAACGTTGAACGGCAAAAAAAAGAGGAAGTATATTTCCAAATGCTGAAAGACTACGGTCAAAGCGAGGTTTTCTCAATTCGGTCTGATGTTGATGTTTCAAAGTATCTGAAATATTATGAGGAAATCGGGCGCGGCACGGTCAACGGCAAGGAATTTACACACTATCGCGTTTTCAAAGGCTCGTCGGAGATGGACAGCCGAGAGATGGCGATTCTGATTGACGGGACGATCAGAGAAGCGGAGCAACTCGGAATCCCGACATTGACTGCGGAAGAAGTGGCGAGGTTGAAACCATGAAATCGGAAAGAATCATTTGTAACGCGCAGAGCCGCCAAAAACGCCACAGGAGCGGCGGGAGCTGTTAGGGGTACAGATAACCCCAAAACGGCAGAACGCCGCACAGCGGGCGAAATTCGGGCGCACGGGGGGTGATAAGCAATCAATGAGCAAATACAACGCAAAGAAAGCAATCGTTGACGGAATAGAGTTTGACAGCCGCAAGGAAGCAAACAGATATTTCGAACTTAAGCTCTTACAGCGTGCGGGAGCGATCAAAGACCTTGAATTGCAAAAGGCGTTTGAATTGATACCCGCGCAAAGAGAGCCGGACACCATAGGCAAGCGCGGCGGGGTCATCAAAGGCAAGACCATAGAGCAAGCCGTCACATATCGCGCGGACTTTTTCTATACGGACGCAAAGACCGGGGAGAAAATCTGCGAGGATGTAAAGGGATTCAAGGGCGGCGGAGCTTATGCCGTCTTTACAATCAAGCGAAAACTCATGTTACACAAGTACGGAATCAAAATAAAAGAAATTTAAGGAGAAAAAGAAAAGCATGAAAAAGAAAATCATCGGCTTTTGCTTTTGGGTGCTGTCTCTGACATGGGGACTTCCTATGACGCTATGCGGCGCGCTTGTTGCCGCCGCTCTCGTTGTCACAGGACACAAGCCGCGAATGTTTCACCATCTCGTCTATTTTGAGGTCGGCAGAGGTTGGGGAGGTTTTGGGTGCGGCGCGTTCTTCGTTGTGAACAGGGGCGCGGGTTTACATCTTAAACAGCATGAAGCGGGGCACGGTATTCAGAATATTATTCTCGGCGTATTTATGCCGTTTGTTGTATCTATTCCGTCGGCAATCCGGTACTGGTATCGAGAATATCTTGTGAAAAGCGGTAAAAAGAGATACAGCGAACTTCCGTCATATGATTCCATGTGGTTTGAAGGTTGGGCGACAGCACTCGGGGAAAAACATTTTCCGGATATGTAAACAAAATGTTAATTGTCCGCCGTAACCATTGAAATCAGCGGGTTTCAGGTGTATAATGATACTGTTGATACGGTATGACGGTACCGCCAACGGTAATGGAATATCGTATCACACAGGCGTATTGTATCAGGGTGCCGTCACACTCTGTGCAATGCGCCTTTCCCTTTAAAGGAGCAGATGTATGGGTGAAGATAGACTTATCGGCGCAAAGATAAATAAAGACGGCTACGGGATTATTCCGAAGTCTGTCATGCAAGATAGGAATTTGAGCATTTCGGCAAAGGCTGTATATGCTTATTTTTGCAGTTTCGCAGGGCAGGGCGACTGTTGCTTTCCGACACGAAAAAAAATTTGCTTTGACCTTGATATTTCAAGCGAAAGTTTAAGCAAATATTTGAATCAGCTTGTGTCGGAAGGATATTTGACGGTGGAGCAAGTAAAGGAAAACGGACGCTTTTCTCACAATGTGTACACAATACCGGACACGAAATTACCGTGTACGGAAATTTCCGTCACGGAAAATTCCGTTATCGAAAATTTGGACACTAAAAATAACAATACTAAAAATAACAGTATTTTAAAAAATAACATAGTAGGAGATAAGAAAGAAAGCGCAAAAGCGGAACGCCACTCAAAAGGGAGCTTTGACAAGATGATCGAGGAATACACGGACAGCGAGACAACACGCGATCTGCTCCGTGAATGGCTGAAAGTGCGAAAGGCAAAGAGAGCCGCAATGACTGACAGGGCAATCAAAATGAACCTTGACAAACTGGATGACTTTGCGAAGCAAAGCAGAATGTCTGTTGATGATTATTTGTCGGAGGTCATCCGGAAAGGTTGGCAAGCATTCTATGCGATAAAAACATACGGATGCAGTCAAAGCGATTCCGATAATAACAACAGTACATTTGATACGTCCGATTTTTTCAAAGCGGCTTTGACACGTTCATTGGATGAATTAGATGACGAGTGACGAATGAGAGGAGGGACAATGTGTGTGATTTCAGGAAAATACATATAATCGACGAGGAAATAAAGCGGAATCAAAAGGCATTGGCAGAATTACGCGAAATAAGCGTCTCTGCGGCTCTTATTGGATCATACGAGCGTTTACTACAGGAGCAGACAGAAGAGCTTGTACAGGCGAAATTTGACGCCGAAAACAGCATCATGGGAATAGCGGACGACACAACGCGTCTCATTGCGAAAATGCGATATATTGATCTGCTATCATGGACGGAGATCGGTCGTGCCCTTAACTATGACAGGACGGCAGTTTACAGGAAGTTGAAAAAAGAAATAAAAAAATTATAGTTTTTCAAAGGCGGCAAAACCCCGCAGAAAGGGAAAAGAAATGAAGAATACAAGCATTTGGAGACGGATCGCTGATGTGATTACATTTCCGTTCACGGCGATCTCCGTTCTGCTCGATGAAAGCCGGAGATTCAACGAGGACGGCTCATGGGATGCATACAACGCGAAGAAGAACGCACACATTGCACGCAAAAAATAATTTAACATGATAACAATCCGGGAATTCCGGATAGTTAAATAAACAAAGGAGGTTTAGAAAATGGAAATCGTAAGTATTCCGGCTATTGTTACAATTGTGTATGCCTATATTGAGGTGTACAAGGCGGTATTCAATAGCGAAAAAGCGAAGAGGGTAATTCCTATCGTCGCGGGTGTTACCGGAACGGCTCTCGGCGTTGTCGCGTTCTACGCTTGCCCTGCAATTGTGCCGACAGACAACTTGTTTCTTGCGTCTGTCATGGGCTTGTTTTCCGGTCTCGGAGCTGTCGGCGTAAATCAGATTTACAAACAGGCGACTAAGGATGGCGATTAAAAAAATCTGTCCGAGGTGCGGCGGGATCCATGAACTCGGGAAATCGTGCTATAAAAACGCACTGCCGAAAAAGGAAACCGCCGCAGACAGATTCAGACAAACCGCGAAATGGAAACGGAAAGCGGAGGACATAAAAGCGCGCGATTGCTATTTGTGCCAATACTGCAAGGAACACGGGCGGTATGAATACCGAAACTTATCCGTTCACCATATCACACCAATAGCGGAGGACTTCGACAGGCGGCTTGATGATGAAAACCTCGTCACCTTGTGCGACCTGCACCATAAGCAAGCAGAATCCGGGGAAATCCCGAAAAAAGAACTTTATGAAATCGTGGGGCGGTACTATGACAAATAAAGAAAGGAAACACACAATGAAAATTTATCTTGAAGATGGCGCGAAAATGCCGACAAGAGCGCACGCGGCAGACGCGGGGCTTGATATTTACGCAAGAGATGGACAGATCGTCTCGGCGAAAGAATCTGCAACATTCGACACAGGCGTTCACGTGGATATTCCGCACGGATATGTCGGAATGCTGAAAAGCAAAAGCGGACTTAACTGCAAGCACGGTATTGTCTCCGAGGGCGTTATTGACGCTGGCTACACCGGAAGTATCGTTGTAAAGCTGTACAACCACGGCGGATACGACTACAAGGTGAACGCAGGAGACAAGATCAGTCAGCTTGTAATTCTGCCGATTCTGACACCGGAGCTTGAATCAGTCGACAGCGTGGAAGAACTCGGAATCACCGAGAGGGGAAACAACGGGTTCGGGAGTAGCGGAAAATGAGCGACAAGGAATACAGCGAAGAATTCGACAGACTTCGGAAAAACCGTGTTTCTGTATCGTTCTTCAAGTACGGCTCAGTCCGTGACAATTACGGTGGCGGTCGCGTTGATGCAATAGCAACAGCGGAGCGGTGCATTGAAGCATTCAAAAAGGATGGCAACACAGAGCACCTTGTTGATGCCGCAAACTATATGATGTTCCGGTTCATGTATCCGTATCCGGGTGAAGGATTCCGCGGCACTGATGACAGCGGGAGCGTCGGAACGGTCGGTGTACCGATCAACATGGAGGGGTAAAGCATGAGAGAAATCATATGAAAGGGAGTGAAACAATGAACGCTTTCACAAAAGAGGACTTGAAACGGTTTCAATCAGAACCACTTGATGAAAAGATCCAGCGTTCTTTAGCAAAAATCGGAGAATGGTACATCCGACAGCAGAGGCAGTGCTATGTATCATTCTCCGGTGGAAAGGATTCAACCGTTCTTGCTGACCTTTGCGCGAAATGGTGCGAACTTATCAACGAACCTCTCTATCTTGTTTTTGTAAACACTGGTCTTGAATATCCGGAAATACAGAAGCATGTTAAATTCTTTGCACAATGGTTGCGTGACAAATACGAAATCGAAGTCAACCTTGAAATACTCCGACCGGAAATGCGGTTTGATGAGGTAATAAAAAAATATGGGTATCCGATTATAGGAAAAGAGGTTGCTGAAAGTGTAAGTCAAGCGCGAAAAGCCCTTGCGAGAAATGATGGCACATACACATATCGGCTCAAAAAAATGCGTGGAGAATTGCTTGACAAGAATGGTAACCCAAGCCAATTTAACCAACAAAAATATGAACAGATGATGTATACAGATTTTGAGGCGAGCGCGACTTGTTGCAATGTTATGAAAAAGAAACCTGTCAAACAATACGAAAAACAGACAGGTAAAAAGCCAATTCTCGCAACAATGACATGTGAAAGCCGTTTGAGAGAACAATCGTGGTTAAAAAATGGTTGCAATGCTTTTGACGCAAAAAGACAAACAAGCCAGCCAATGTCATTTTGGACGGAGCAAGATGTTCTTGAATACATAAAGAAATACGAAATTCCGATTGCTTCCGTGTATGGCTCTGTTGAGTATGCGGAAGATCCGGAGCAGATGAGACTTGAAGACTATGGAATTGATTGCGGGACAGACAAACTCAAAACAACAGGGTGTTCACGCACCGGGTGCATCTTCTGTGGGTTCGGATGTCATCTTGAAAAGCCCGGAGAAGGACGGTTTGAGAGATTGAAAGAAACGCATCCTCGTCAGTATGAATACTGCATCGGCGGCGGTGAGTATGACGAGACCGGGAAGTGGATTCCGAACAAGGAAGGTTTAGGTCTCGGTCATGTTTTCGATGAACTCAACAAAATTTACGGTGACGATTTTATCAAATACAAGTGAGGTTGAAAGGTGAAAGCATTGAAACGCTAAATAAATAGGGGGGAGAGATACCCCCC
>ERZ1034976.1880-NODE-1880-length-15293-cov-3.985825_pt1 | contig 15293 bp, 12 predicted proteins | sample MGYA00520623_ERZ1034976 | MGnify/ENA primary metagenome ERZ1034976 (study PRJEB33766, sample SAMN09781774) | gut metagenome | biome: gut microbiome | host: Homo sapiens | place: Madagascar | study: EMG produced TPA metagenomics assembly of the PRJNA485056 data... | reverse complement strand
GATATAATATTTGTAAGTGCGCAGCTGTAAATGTTTCTCACGATCATAGCTGGAGATTATGCACTGATATTCAAAGGAGACCGTATGAAATCAGATACAAAAAAATATTATAAAATACCACAGAAAATGCTGGAAAGCTTCTTTGCGCGTGGTTATCAGGAACTTAGAGTGGAGGATCAGAGCCTGTTTGATCCGTATTATGACAGTATGAATGAACACTGGTCAGCCAACACCTGCTTTTTGAATTTGATCGGATGGAGGGATTCCTATCCCACCTACTTTAAAATAGCAGAAGGGCTTTTAATCAATATTACATATTTAAATACAGAAGGGTATCCGGTGGCTGTTCCGTTTGTAGGAAACTATACGGAGGAAAAGATAAAGAAAGCTATGCAGATCCTGAAGGAAGATTTTGCGGAATTTGATGCACAGCTGATCATTATGGATGTGGTTCCATGGATGCTTCCTTATTATGAAGCCAGTGGCATTCAGTTTGAGATAGAGGATAACCGTGATTATATGGATTATACCTTTACGCCTGAGCAGTTTCTGGCAGGTATGGATACGCAGGATGACCGTTACCGTTATAATTATTTCAAACGCAGATTTGCATATGAGACAGAGGAGATAACCCCTTCCCATCAGGAGGAGATTCGGGAATTTATGGAAAAGGAATGGTGTGGAGAGAAAACCTGTGAGGAGTGTCACTGTGGCTGCCTGCTTCAGGTGATCGACAATCTGGTTCCTGTTTTTGATAAAATCAGGATTAATGGAATTCTTGTAAGAGTAGAGGGAAAAATGGCAGGGCTTTGTATTGTGAGCTGCCGTAACGGACTTGGTGTATATCAGTATAAAAATGCAGTTAACCGGATAAAGGGAATTAATGAGTATTTGCTGCGGGAAAGCTTTGAACGATATCTGCAGTCTGCAGATACGATCAATTATACAGAAGATATGGGAGTTGAAAATCTGCGTTATTATAAAGAGCATATGGCACCTGCCCATACCCTGTTATCAAAACTTACATTAACAGAAAGAGGTTAAGGTGCATGGAACATAAGAGAAAAAAACAGTGGATTCTAATAATTGTGCTGCTTTTGACAGTATGTTCTGTGCTTGCAGTGTATGCAGGCAGGGAATGGATGTTTACCAATCCTTTTAAACCTTATACATTTTCAGCAGTGTCCTATGCATCCGGAGATGTGGATGGATGTACTTATGTGATTGATGATTCCAACAGGAAAATATTGAAAATATCTGCTGACGGAAGGCTTTTATGGCAGACATGTGCCTCTGATAAAAGTTTTCTGAGTGCCGAGCGGGTTGTGGCAGACGGAGACGGAAATGTATATCTTCATGATGTCCGTATTGAGCAGGGCGTTCAGATTGCCAGGGAAGGAATCGTCAAACTGTCATCAAAGGGAAAATATATATCAACGGTTGCTTCTGTAGAAGCAGAGAAGGGTAGTGTAAGGCGCAACATTGTGGGAATGGTACCCACCGAGCATGGTGTGATCTACATGCAAAAGGAAGATGACAGTATTCTGGTCAGCAATACAGAACAGGGAAGCTCAAAGGCTTTTTCTATTGCTGATGCGCAGGACAGGATTTTGTGCTGTGCTTATGACAGAGACAGTGATAGCCTGTTTTATGTGACTTATGATGGTAAAATTTATAAATATACGGACAGCGGACAGGATGAACTGCTCTATGACAGTGATACAGTTGATGGAAGTATTCCGCAGGAAATCAGTTACTCAGATGGAGTGCTTTATTCAGCAGATATAGGTCTCAGGGATATTATACGGATATTCTGTGATATGGAAAATACAGGAAATACAGACAGACTTACTGTGGAAGAGACTTTGAAGGAAAGAGAAATTGCATATCATGTGAGTGCACCGGGAACCTTGGTTTCCTCCACTAATTATTCTGTTATATTGTGGAACGGGGAGGATTATGAACAGTTCTGGGACGTTCCGTTATCAGGAAAACTGCAGGTATGGAACTGCCTGTTGTGGGCTGCCTGTGCAGTGATTGTCGCTGCTGCTTTGCTTTTTGCGGTGACTTTGTTAAAGATACTGGTAAAAAAATTCAGCTTTTATGCAAAGATTACCATGGCAGTCATAGGGATTATTGTGGGAGTTGCGGCTCTGTTTATTGGCACCTTGTTTCCGCAGTTTCAAAGTCTGCTGGTCGATGAAACCTATACAAGAGAGAAATTTGCCGCATCAGCGGTAACAAACAGACTTCCTGCGGATGCATTTCAGAGGCTGGATAAGCCTTCTGATTTTATGAATGAGGATTACAGACAGATCCGGCAGGTAGTAAGGGATGTATTCTTCTCGGATTCTGACAGTTCACAGGATCTATACTGTGTACTTTATAAGGTAAAAGACGGAACGGTTACCCTGGTCTATACCCTGGAGGATATTTGTGTGGCTTATCCTTATGACTGGGAATATGAAGGCACAGATCTTCAGCAGGTTATGGAGCAGGGGACTACAAAAACCTATGCTACAAATTCAAGCTCTGGAAGCTTTGTATTTATCCATAGTCCCATCCGGGATAAAAGCGGAGATATTATTGGGATTATAGAAGTCGGAACAGATATGAACAGTCTGACAGAGAAAAGCAGAGAGATCCAGGTGTCTCTGATCATCAACCTGATCGCAATTATGGTAGTATTTTTCATGCTTACCTTTGAGGTGATTTATTTTATAAAGGGAAGGCAGGAACTGAAAAGACGAAAACAGGAGGAAAACAATAGCAGACTTCCTGTGGAAATTTTCAGATTTATTGTATTTCTTGTTTTCTTTTTTACAAATCTGACCTGTGCGATTCTTCCCATCTATGCAATGAAGATTTCTGAGAAGATGTCAGTACAGGGATTATCACCGGCCATGCTTGCAGCAGTTCCTATATCAGCAGAGGTGTTATCCGGCGCCATTTTCTCAGCGCTTGGCGGAAAGGTAATACATAAGCTTGGGGCAAAGAGATCTGTTTTTGTAAGCTCTGTACTGCTTACAGCAGGACTTGGATTGCGAGTGGTTCCCAATATATGGCTGCTTACGTTAAGCTCCCTGCTTCTTGGAGCAGGCTGGGGAGTATTGCTTTTACTTGTCAATCTTATGATCGTGGAGCTTCCTGATGAGGAGAAGAACAGAGCCTATGCCTATTACAGTGTATCCTCCCTGAGCGGTGCAAACTGTGCAGTTGTGTTTGGTGGCTTCCTTCTGCAATGGATGTCCTATACAGCGTTGTTTGCTGTCACTGCAGTACTCAGTGTGCTGCTGTTTCTGGTATCAAATAAGTATATGAGCAAATATACTTCAGATAACGAAGAGGAGAACTGCGAAACAGAAGATACACATATGAATATTGTTCGGTTTATCTTTCGCCCAAGGATTATTAGTTTTTTCCTGCTGATGATGATTCCGCTTCTGATCTGTGGATATTTCCTGAATTATATGTTTCCTATTGTTGGTTCTGAATGGGGACTTTCGGAAACCTATATTGGATATACCTATCTTTTAAACGGAATTTTTGTACTGATCCTGGGAACTCCTCTCACGGAATTCTTTTCCAACAGAAGATGGAAGCATTTTGGACTTGCAGCAGCTGCGTTTATTTATGCAGCAGCTTTTCTGGAGGTGGCAATGCTTCAGAATATACCATCTCTTCTGATCGCACTGGCATTGATCGGAGTTGCAGACAGCTTTGGGATTCCATTACTTACCAGTTATTTTACAGATCTGAAGGATGTAGAACGGTTTGGATATGACAGAGGACTTGGGGTTTACAGCCTGTTTGAGAACGGTGCACAGTCTCTGGGTTCCTTTGTGTTTGGCTATGTGCTGGTCCTTGGTGTAGGCAGAGGTCTTATCTTTGTGCTGATCCTTGTGAGTGTGCTTTCAGCAGCTTTCCTGATCAGCACCACATTTGCAGCACACAGAGACAAAAAGGAGGTCAAAGAACATGGAAAAAAGACGAAAGCTGAATGTTGAACTGATTAAATTTCTCATCGGTTCCATGCTGGTGGTTGGGGTTTTAATGCTTCTTGGAAGCTCTCTTGTGAATAACAGACAGTATAGAAAACTCTATAATGACAAAGCGCTTGAAATCGCGAAGACGGTATCAGATCAGGTAAATGGAGATTTTATCGAAGAACTGTGTAAAGAGATAGACACAGAGGAATTTGAACAGATTCAGAAAAAAGCAGTAGCAGCTGATGATGAACAGCCCATCATAGACTGGCTTAAAGAGAAAGGCATGTATCAGAATTATGAGAGGATAAATGAATATCTTCATTCTATACAGGCAGATATGAATATTGAATATCTGTATATTCAGATGATCCAGGATCATTCCAGTGTGTATCTGTTTGATCCTTCGTCAGGCTATCTGACTCTTGGCTATAAGGAAGAGCTTTCGGAAAGATTTGATAAACTGAAAGGAAACGAACGCCTGGAGCCTACTGTGAGCAGAACAGAGCTTGGATGGCTGTCATCTGCGGGAGAGCCGGTACTTTCATCTGATGGAGAGAAATGTGCAGTTGCCTTTGTAGATATTGACATGACAGAGATTGTCAGAAATACCATTCGTTTTACTGTACTGATGGTATGCCTTTGCATTCTGATCATCCTGGCTGCCGGTATGGGCATATCCAGAAAAATCAAAAAGAGAATCTCCCGGCCCATTGAGCTGCTTACGGAAGCAACACATAAATTTGGCAATGGCGAGGAAGGGTATGATGAGAACAACATCGTAGAGCTTGATATTCATACCAGAGATGAAATAGAAGAACTTTATCATGCAACCCAATCCATGCAGAAAAGTATTATTAACTATATGGATAACCTTACCCGGGTGACTGCTGAGAAAGAGCGTATCGGAGCAGAGCTGAATGTGGCAACACAGATCCAGGCTTCTATGCTTCCCTGTATATTCCCTGCATTTCCTGACAGAGACGAGATGGATATTTATGCGACCATGACACCCGCAAAGGAAGTTGGCGGAGATTTTTATGATTTCTTTATGATTGATGACAGGCATATGGCGATTGTTATGGCTGATGTTTCCGGCAAAGGAGTTCCAGCAGCACTCTTCATGGTCATCGGCAAAACTCTGATCAAGGATCATACACAGCCAGGCAGAGACCTGGGAGAAGTCTTTACAGAGGTTAATAATATTCTGTGTGAATCCAATGAAAACGGAATGTTCATTACAGCCTTTGAGGGTGTGCTGGATCTTGTGACCGGTGAATTCAGGTATGTAAACGCCGGACATGAAATGCCGTTTGTTTACCGCAGGGAAACCAATACCTATGAAGCCTACAAAATACGTGCTGGTTTCGTCCTTGCAGGGATAGAGGACATCGTATATAAGGAACAAAAGCTTCAGCTAAATATCGGAGACAAAATATTCCAGTATACAGATGGAGTGACAGAGGCAACGGATAAGGACAGACAGCTGTACGGAATGGACAGACTGGATCATGTTCTGAATCAGCAGTGCTTAAGCAGTAATCCGGAAGAAACCCTGAAGCTTGTAAAGGCGGATATTGACGCTTTTGTAGGAGACAATGACCAGTTTGATGATATTACAATGCTGTGCCTTGAGTATACAAAGAAAATGGGGGACTAGCCAATGAAGGAAATAACTGTTGATGCTGTTGCCGCAAACATAGATAAGGTAACAGAATTTGCAGATGATATTCTGGACAGCTATGGTTGTCCTGTAAAAGTCAGAATGCAGATAGATATCGCGATTGATGAGATTCTCAGCAATATTGCATATTATGCCTATGGTGAGCAGGGAGGAAAGGTGACTGTAGGATTTCAGATCCAGGATAATCCGAAAATGGTCTGTGTAACATTTTCAGATAAGGGAATTCCCTATAATCCACTGGAAAAAGAAGATCCTGATATCAGTCTGACCGCAGAAAAACGGGAAATTGGCGGTCTTGGCATTTATATGGTTAAAAAAAGTATGGATGAAATGTCTTATTGCTATTCCGATGGGAAGAATATACTTGTTATAAAAAAGAATTTATAGTATATGCTTGATAAAATGATGAACAGGAGGAAATGATTATGAGCAAAAAGGTTTATATTTTTCTGGCAGATGGTTTTGAGGATATTGAGGGGCTTACAGTTGTGGATCTGCTGCGTCGTGCAGGAGTAGATATTCGTACGGTTTCTATAAAAAACACAAAAGAGGTGCAGACTGCCCATGGTATTTGTCTTCTGACAGATGAGGTATTCGGAGAAGTGGATTTTTCAGATGCAGATATGCTGGTGCTTCCGGGAGGTATGCCGGGGACAAAGTATTTGGCAGGCTATAAGCCGCTTACAGAACTGCTTACAGAGTTTTACGATGATGGCAGGAAAATTGCGGCAATCTGTGCCGCTCCCAGCGTTTTCTCAGGGCTTGGTTTCTTGAAAGGCAGAAGGGCAACTGCTTATCCTTCATTTATGGATGTGATTGAGAGAGATGGAGCAATGACCAGTACAGATAGTGTAGTGGTTGACGGGAATGTTACTACAAGCCGTGGGCTGGGAACTGCCGTGGACTTTGCACTTTCTATTATCACTCAGCTGGAGGGAAAAGAAAAAGCACAGGAAATTGCAGAATCTGTAGTATACAGAGCATAGAAGATATACCGGAAAAAGAAAAAAGATGGATAAAACCGCGATTTTTATGTGAAAAACACTAGCACTTTTTATTTTTTTGTGATATACTGCTACAATGACTGTAAATATATAGATGAGTATAAGGAGTTCTCCCGCTTCTGCAATAGTGGGAGCGGAACCTGAACTTAAATATATAGAAAATAGAGCTGCCAGGCAGCGAATAGTGTCAAAAATTAAAATGATATAACCTGAAAATTAAGGAGGAACATGTAACATGAGTTTACAGGTGGAGAAAATGGAGAAAAACATGGCGAAACTTACCATTGAAGTTTCCGCTGAAGACGTAGAAAAGGCTATGCAGAGCGCATATCAGAAAGCCAAAGGAAGAATTTCTATCCCAGGCTTCCGTAAAGGTAAAGCTCCGAGAAAAATGATCGAGCAGATGTATGGAAAGGGAATTTTCCTGGAAGATGCTGTCAACGCTCTGATTCCTGAGCATTACAGCAAAGCTTTAGGAGAATGCGAACTTGAAATCGTTTCTCAGCCAAAGATCGATCTGGTACAGACAGAGCCTGGTAAGGCACTGATCTTCACCGCAGAAGTAGCTGTTAAGCCAGAAGTAACTTTAGGTGAGTACAAAGGTGTAGAAGTACCGAAGTCTGAAATCGAAGTAACAGACGAGGAAGTAGATGCAGAAGTTAAAAAGGAACAGGAGAAAAACTCCAGAACTATCAATGTTGAAGATCGTGCAGCTCAGTTAAACGATATTGTGACAATTGATTTCGAAGGCTCTGTAGACGGAGTACCTTTTGATGGCGGACAGGCTACAGAATATCCTCTGACACTTGGATCCAACACATTCATCCCTGGATTCGAAGATCAGCTGGTTGGCGCTAAAGTTGGCAATGACGTAGATGTAAAAGTTACATTCCCTGAAGAATATCAGGCAAAAGAACTTGCAGGAAAAGAAGCAATCTTCAAATGTGCAGTTAAGAAGATCGAAGCAAAAGAACTTCCTGAGCTTGATGATGATTTTGCAAAAGACGTTTCTGAGTTTGATACACTTGCTGAGTACAAAGAGCATGTTAAGACAAACCTGGTAGAAAAGAAAGAAAACGAAGCAAAACATGCAAAAGAAGATGCAGCAGTTGATAAGATCATCGAGAATGCACAGATGGATATTCCTGAAGCAATGCTTGAGACACAGTGCCGTCAGATGCTTGATGATTTCAGCAGAAGAATGCAGTCTCAGGGTCTTTCCATGGATCAGTACTTCCAGTTCACAGGCATGACAGCTGAGAAAATGATGGAAGATATGAAACCACAGGCATTAAAGAGAATCCAGACAAGACTGGTTCTGGAAAAAGTTGCAGAAGTTGAGAACATTCAGCCAACAGAGGAAGAAGTAAATGAAGAGATTTCCAAGATGGCTGAAGCTTATAAAATGGAAGCAGACAAGTTAAAAGAATTACTGGGAGAGCGCGAGCTTGAGCAGATGAAGAAAGATATGGCTGTACAGAAAGCAGTTACTCTGGTAGCAGACGCTGCAAAGGAAGTTTAATTCAGCCAAAATGGAGGCGTTTATATGAGTTTAGTACCTTATGTCATTGAGCAGACAAGCAGGGGCGAGAGAAGCTACGATATTTATTCAAGGCTTCTGAAAGACAGAATCATTTTTCTTGGCGAAGAAGTAAATGATGTGAGTGCAGGACTGATCGTATCACAGCTTCTTTTCCTGGAAGCAGAGGATCCCGGAAAGGACATCCAGCTTTACATCAACAGCCCGGGTGGTTCCGTAACAGCAGGTATGGCTATCTATGATACCATGCAGTATATCAAATGTGATGTTTCCACTATTTGTCTGGGAATGGCTGCCAGCATGGGAGCTTTTCTCCTGGCAGGGGGTGCAAAGGGTAAGAGATTTGCTCTTCCGCATTCTACGATCATGATTCATCAGCCGTCAGGCGGTGCACAGGGTCAGGCAACGGAGATCCAGATCGTAGCAGATCATATCGCACAGACCAAGAGAACTTTAAATGAATTATTGGCTGCAAATACCGGTCAGCCGATAGAAGTTGTTGAGCGTGATACAGACCGGGACAACTATATGACTGCCGAAGAGGCTAAGGCATATGGACTGATTGATGGTGTAGTCATGCATAAATAATGCGAAAGATAAGACTCCTGTGAATCGTCACAGGAGTCTTTTTAGAGTTATTGTATAGAAAGGATAATAAAATCCATGGCGGAAAAGATAAGAGAAGGAAAAATAAGATGCTCTTTTTGCCAGAAAACTGAAGATCAGGTGAGAAAGCTGATCGCAGGTCCGGACGGCAAGACGTTTATCTGTGATGAGTGTATCGGTATCTGTTCAGAAATCATGGAAGAGGAACTGAATTATGAGGATGAGGCTCTGGAGGCAGGGATTAATCTGCTGAAGCCGGAGGAAATCCATGCAATTCTGGATGACTATGTAATTGGACAGGACGAGGCTAAGAAAGCACTTTCTGTAGCTGTATACAATCATTATAAAAGAATTACTGCTGCAGCTTCCTCTGATGTGGAGCTTCAAAAAAGTAATATTCTGATGCTGGGACCTACCGGATCAGGAAAAACACTTCTGGCACAGACTCTGGCAAGATTGTTAAATGTACCTTTTGCTATTGCAGATGCCACAACTCTTACTGAGGCTGGTTATGTGGGTGAAGATGTGGAAAATATTCTGCTGAAGATCATTCAGGCTGCAGATTATGATATCGAACGTGCACAGTATGGAATTATTTATATTGATGAGATCGATAAGATTACCAGAAAATCTGAGAATGCATCTATTACCAGAGATGTTTCCGGTGAAGGTGTACAGCAGGCACTTCTGAAGATACTGGAAGGAACAGTTGCCAGTGTACCACCTCAGGGTGGACGTAAGCATCCGCATCAGGAGTTTATCCAGATTGATACTACAAATATTCTGTTTATCTGTGGTGGTGCCTTTGACGGAATTGAAAAAATTATTGAATCCAGACAGGATACCAAATCCATTGGCTTTGGTGCAGATGTTTCTGTCAAGGAAGAGAGAAATGTAGGAGAGATCCTGAAGGATGTTATGCCTGAAGACTTTATCAAATTCGGACTGATTCCGGAATTTATCGGACGTGTTCCGGTGGTAGTTACACTGGATGCACTGGATGAAAAAGCACTGATCAGCATTTTGAAGGAGCCGAAGAATTCTCTGACGAAACAGTACCATAAGCTGTTTGAACTGGATGGTGTGGAACTGGATTTCCAGGATGATGCGCTGGAACTGGTGGCAAAGAAATCTCTGGAACGAAAGACAGGTGCCAGAGGACTTCGGGCTATCATGGAAGGATCTCTGATGGATCTGATGTACAAGATTCCTTCTGATGATACAATCCGCAAATGTACAATTACAAAAGACGTAGTAGAAGGTACCGGTGAACCGGAAATTGTCTACGGGGAAGCTCCTGCACCGGCCAAGAAGACCAATAGCAGAAGAACAGCCCGTACACGCCAGAAGGGTAAACCGGAGACAGCCTGATGGAAGGGACTAGATAATAAATGACGAATCAAAATGCGATATTGCCAGCTATTGCCTTACGGGGAACTACAATTCTTCCGGGAATGATTGTTCATTTTGATGTGAGCAGAGAACGTTCAAAGAAAGCAATTGAGGCGGCAATGCTTCATGATCAGAAAATATTTCTGGTGACACAGATAGATCCGGAAGTAGAAAATCCGGATGTGTCAGGAGTTTACCGGGTAGGTACGATTGGCTATATCAAGCAGGTAGTGAAGCTTCCCCAGGATATTCTGAGAGTTCTGGTGGAGGGCACAGGCAGGGCAGTTCTGGAGGATTTTCAGCAGGATTTCCCTTATCTCACAGGTGTGATATCACCTGTGAAAGAGGAGGAGACCCTGTTACCGGATACAGTGACAGAGGCAATGTACCGAAGTCTGAAGGAACTGTTTCACAGATACTGCATGGAAAATGGAAAAATCAGCAAAGAGCTGGTTTCGCAGATCCTGAATATTGAAAGCCTGGAAGAACTGATCGAACAGATTGCTGTGAATATTCCTTTATCCTATCAGAACAAACAGAAGATTCTGGAAGCCTTGACTCTGGAAGAGCGCTATGAGGTTCTGGGAGGAATTCTGGGCAGTGAGATTGAGGTCATGCAGATCGGCAGAGATCTTCAGAAAAAGGTGAAAGCCAGAATTGATAAAAATCAGAGAGAATATATTCTGAGAGAACAGCTGAAACTGATTCGTGAGGAACTGGGAGAGGATAATTCTGCAGATGTTGCAGATGAATTCAAAAAGAAGCTTCAGGAGCTTTCTGCCAGTGATGAAGTGAAGGAAAAGATCAGCAAAGAAATTGAACGTTTCAAAACTACAAATAACAATGTGTCCGAGAATTCGGTGCTCAGGGGATATATTGAGACTTTGCTGTCCCTTCCCTGGGACAACAGATCCGAAGATTCTGAGGATCTGAAGGAAGCATGGGAAATACTGGAGAGAGAGCATTATGGTTTAAAGGATGTAAAGGAACGTATTATGGAGTTTCTTTCTGTCCGTAAACTGACACATAAGGGTAAAAGTCCTATCCTTTGTCTGGTAGGGCCTCCTGGAACAGGTAAGACATCGGTTGCCAAATCTGTGGCTGAGGCTTTGCATAAAAAATATGTACGGATCTGCCTGGGCGGTGTTCGGGACGAGGCAGAGATCCGTGGCCACAGAAAAACTTATGTGGGAGCAATGCCGGGAAGAATCACAGTAGCTTTGCAGCAGGCCGGGGTAAATAATCCGCTTATGCTGCTGGATGAGATTGATAAGACCAGCAGTGATTATAAGGGGGACACTTCTTCTGCCCTTCTTGAGGTTCTGGATCCGGAGCAGAACAGCAGGTTTATGGATCATTATGTAGAACTTCCACAGGATTTATCTGAGGTGTTGTTTATTGCTACTGCTAATGATGTACAGGAAATTCCCAGACCATTGCTTGACCGTATGGAACTGATTGAAATTTCAGGTTATACAGAGAACGAAAAAGAGCATATTGCCAAAGAACATCTCATTCCGAAACAGATGGAAGAGAATGGGATCTCCAAAGGTGAGCTGACGATTCAGTCGGCAGCATTGAAGAAAATTATTAATAATTATACAAAAGAAGCCGGTGTACGAAACCTGGAAAGGATGATCGGACGGATTTGCCGGAAAACTGCCCGTGCCATTATGGAAGAGGGCAAAAAGAAGGTGACAGTTACAGCTAAAAATCTGTCGGATTTCCTTGGCAAGGAGCATTTTAATTATCTCATGGCAAACAGGAAAGATGAAATTGGTATTGCAAGAGGGCTGGCATGGACACAGGTAGGAGGAGATACTCTCCAGATTGAGGTCAATGTAATGCCCGGTAAGGGCGAACTGCTGCTTACAGGACAGCTGGGAGATGTGATGAAAGAGTCTGCCCAGGCAGGAATCACCTATATCCGTTCCGTTGCAGAGGGCTATAAGGTAAAACCGGAGTTTTTCCAGGAAAATGATATACATGTACATATTCCGGAAGGGGCAGTCCCAAAGGATGGTCCATCTGCAGGTATTACTATGGCAACAGCCATTCTTTCAGCAATTATAAGAGAGCCTGTCCGTGCAGATCTTGCCATGACCGGTGAGATTACACTGAGAGGACGTGTTCTTCCTATTGGTGGGCTGAAGGAGAAACTTCTGGCTGCCAAGTATGCAAAAATAAAAGAGGTTCTTGTGCCGGCAGAGAATAAGCCGGATGTACAGGAACTGGATAAGGAAATTACAGATGGGCTTACGATCACTTTTGTAAGTTCCATGAAGGAAGTATTAAACAGAGCGTTGGTATAAGGCCAGGGAAGGTCTGCTTTACGCTGAAACCATAAATCAGTAAAAACAGAGGAAAATAATGGTTATTAAGAATGTATCTTTAGATATTGTATGTGGTATTACCAGTAAGCTTCCGGATACCGGAAGACCGGAGGTGGCTTTTGCAGGTAAGTCAAATGTGGGGAAATCTTCCCTGATCAATGGACTGATGAACCGTAAATCTCTTGCCCGCACCAGTGCACAGCCTGGAAAAACGCAGACCATTAATTTTTACAATATTAATGAGGAAATGTATCTGGTAGACCTTCCTGGTTACGGAAAAATGGGGCAAAATGATTGAGAGATATCTTCATACCTCGAAAAATCTTAAGGCAGTTTTTCTGTTGGTGGATATCCGCCATGATCCTTCTGCCAATGATAAAATGATGTATGACTGGATTCTGCACAATGGTTATCAGCCCATTATCATAGCTACCAAGCTGGATAAGCTGAAACGAAGCCAGGTGCAGAAAAATATAAAAGCAATCAGAGAAGGACTGAAGCTTGGCAAAGATGGAATCATTCTTCCTTTTTCAGCAGAGACAAAACAGGGAAGAGAGGAAATCTGGGCTTTGATCGACGAGTTGACCGGGCTGGTTCCGGCGGCTACTGAAGAGGTTGAAAACTGATTGACAGACTGAAAAGAAAAGCGGCAGGTATGAAAAAGATACCTGAAATATTAAGAGGAAAAATATTATGGGAATTATCAAGGCATTCAAGCTGGGATTTGACTATCTCAAGTATGATGAAGACGGCAATGTGCAGGATACACAGCGTGCTGTCAATGATGTAAACCTGGACATTGAAGCCGGACAATTCGTGGCTGTACTGGGGCATAACGGCTCCGGAAAATCTACTCTGGCAAAGCATCTCAATGCACTTCTGATTCCAACAGAGGGTACCTTGTGGGTAGATGGAATTGACACGTCTAAGGAGCCGGAATTATGGAAAATCCGACAGAAAGCAGGGATGGTTTTTCAGAACCCTGATAACCAGATCATCGGTACAGTGGTGGAAGAGGATGTAGGTTTTGGCCCTGAAAATATGGGAGTTCCTACTGAAAAAATATGGGAACGTGTAGATGAAAGCCTGAAGAAAACAGGTATGACATCCTATCGTTACCATTCCCCTAACAAGCTTTCGGGAGGGCAGAAGCAGAGAGTTGCAATTGCAGGCGTTATGGCAATGCGTCCAAAATGCATTATCCTGGATGAACCAACAGCAATGCTGGATCCTAACGGAAGAAAGGAAGTTCTGGAGGCGGTCAGTGACCTTAACAGACAGGAAGGAGTGACAGTCATTCTGATCACCCATTATATGGAAGAAGTTGTTCATGCGGACAAGGTATATGTTATGGACAATGGAGAAGTGGTGATGCAGGGAACACCCAGAGAAATTTTTTCACAGGTGGAAACCCTGAAAGAATACAGACTGGATGTGCCACAGGTAACACTTCTGGCACATGAACTTCATAAAGCCGGAGTGGATGTTCCGGAGGGAATACTGACTACAGAGGAGCTGGTGAATGCCTTATGTCAATAGAATTAAAAAATGTAACTTATACCTACAGTCCGGGAACTGCTTATGAGATCCATGCGCTGAAAGACATCAATCTTTCTATTCCGGACGGACAGTTTATCGGAATTATCGGACATACAGGAAGTGGAAAATCTACACTGATCCAGCATTTCAATGCTCTTATCCGTCCGACTTTCGGTACCATCACTTACAATGGAGAGGATATCTGGGGAGAGAAATATGACCGGCGTGCCCTGCGAAGCGAGGTAGGACTGGTATTCCAGTATCCGGAGCATCAGCTTTTCGAGAATGATGTACTTTCTGATGTCTGCTTTGGTCCCATGAATCAGGGATTATCCAGGGAAGAGGCAGAGGTAGAAGCGAAGAAAGCACTGCAGCATGTAGGCTTTAAGGAGAAAAATTACAGCAAATCTCCTTTTGAACTTTCGGGCGGACAGAAGAAAAGAGTTGCTATTGCCGGTGTACTGGCAATGAATCCGAAAATTCTGATCTTGGATGAGCCAACTGCAGGCCTGGATCCAAAAGGTCGGGATGACATCCTTGACCAGATTGCAGAGCTTCATAAAGTAAGAGGGATTACCATTATCCTTGTATCTCACAGTATGGAGGATATTGCAAAATATGCAGAGAGACTGATTGTAGTCAATGACGGAGAAATTGCATATGACGATGCTCCCAAAGCAGTATTTGCCCATTATAGAGAGCTGGAAGCCATGGGACTTGCGGCACCGCAGATCACTTATATCATGCATGCACTGAAGGAAAAGGGGCTGGATGTGGATGTGACTGCTACTACAGTGGATGAGGCGAAAGAGAACATCCTGGCAGTACTGAGAAAATGTAATTCCGGGAAACTGGTTCAGTCAGACAGGACTTTATCTGACAACGGACAGAAAAAAACAGAAAGAGAAACTTTGGTCAGTGAAATGGAAACAGATCTGACAGAAGATAAAAAGGGAGGGCAGGAGATATGATCCGAGACATTACAATAGGACAGTATTATCCTGCAGATTCCGTTCTGCACAAAATGGATCCCAGAGCAAAGCTGGTAGGTACACTGGTGTTCATCATTTCTGTCTTTGTGTTCCATACATTTCCGGGATATGCGGTAGCTACTGTATTTCTGGCAGCAATGATCATTCTTTCTAAAGTACCTTTGAAATTTATGTTTAAGGGACTGAAGGCAATCGTAATGCTTCTTATGATCACAGT
>ERZ1034976.1876-NODE-1876-length-15305-cov-6.882623_pt1 | contig 15305 bp, 16 predicted proteins | sample MGYA00520623_ERZ1034976 | MGnify/ENA primary metagenome ERZ1034976 (study PRJEB33766, sample SAMN09781774) | gut metagenome | biome: gut microbiome | host: Homo sapiens | place: Madagascar | study: EMG produced TPA metagenomics assembly of the PRJNA485056 data... | reverse complement strand
TTTATGAGCCGACTCTGAAAGATGGTGAGAAGTTCTTTGGCAGCGTTGTGGTCAACGATTTGGAAAAATTCAAGAAGCAGAGCCAGGCTATCATCGCAAATAGATACGATAAGTGCTTGGATGATGTGAAAGAGAAAGTTTACACGAGAGATATTTTCCAGCGCGACTAAAGGAGAAATAGATGATTATAAAAATATATCGTTTAGAAAATTGGTTATATAATCATCACCTAAAAATATTAGCAATAATAGTAAAGATGCTTGTTAGGGTGCTGTTTAGCGCAGTTATTCCGCCGTCAGTTTCCATTGGAAAAGGGACATTTATTACTTACCACGGTTTAGGTGTTGTAATGCATAAAAACACAGTGATAGGTAAGAATTGTTGCATTCGTCAACATGTAACAATTGCCGGCGGTCGGGGGGGGTTCCCATAATAGGTGATAATGTAGAAATCAATGCAGGTGCAGTAATTGTTGGACCAGTACACATTGGAAATTATGTGCGAATAGGTGCAAATGCGGTTGTAATTCAAGATATTCCCGATAACTGTACCGCAGTAGGGGTTCCAGCTAAAGTAGTAAAGGTGTATGAACCCGAAAAAAACACGTTTTCAATTTAAATTATATTTGGAGGATATTAAAATGAAAAGTATTATGGTAACCGGCGGTTGTGGTATGATTGGCTCTAACTTGGTGAAGCGTCTAGTCAAAGAGGGATGGGATGTTTATGTGGCTGATAATCTTTGGCGAGGCAAGTTAGAATATCTAAATGATGAAAATGGAAAACCTGTCATTGATTTGGACACACATTTCTTTAAGAAAGATCTTTCTGTGTTTGAAGATGCAGAATCTGTTGTAGGTATTACAGACTATGTGGTCCATTTGGCAGATATTGTTGCCGGCATTGACTATGTATTTAGCAATCAAGGTGAATTGTTCCGTGTAAACAATTTGATTAATTCCAACTTATTTGCGGCATGCCGCAAGGCTGGAAAGGAAAAGGTCAAGGGACTTCTGTACGTTGGTACAGTTTGCAGTTTTCCTCTGACTCGTCAGAATACGCTTAATCCGGAACCTTTGCATGAAGATGAATTATTTCCTGCATTTCCAGAGTCTGCATATGGCTGGAGCAAGCTCATGGGTCAGCTGGAAATTGGTTATTTGGAGAAGGAAGCAGGTATCCCGTGTTGCACACTGATGTTCCATAATGTTTATGGTACGCCAACTGATTTTGGCGTGCGCAGTCAGGTGATTCCTGCATTGATTCGTAAGGCTGTAAACTATCCGCAGGAGGACTTTGTGGTTTGGGGTTCTGGTGAGCAGGGACGTGCTTTTATTCATGTGAATGATATCGTTAATGCATTGGTGCTTGCACTTGATAAAGGCTGGGGACATGGCTGGATTCAAATTGGACCTTCTTACTGCACCAGTATTAAGGAAATTGCATATAAGGTTGCAGAAATCAGCGGAAAGGGAATTGAACCAAAGTTTGATACGACTAAGCCGGAGGGCGATAAAGCTCGGTGTGCAGATTACACGAAGGCCAAAGAAGTTCTTGGCTGGGAGCCAACTGTATCCTTGGAAGAAGGCCTAAGAGAATCCTATCGCTGGATAGAAAAACAGATTAAAGGATAATCAGGTAAATCAGTATAGGCTTCAGCCGTTAAAGACTGAAGCCTAAGTCTGTTTATTTCAGAAGAATATGAGGATTGATGATGAATACAGATATGATATATCAACGAAAACGAGATTTTGAAGTGTGCGGTGTGGTAGGCGTTTGTGCAACGACTAAACAAGAATTTGTAAAAGAAGTATTTTCAATGCCTACAACACCAGTTAGTGCCACGGTGGATCTAGTTGGCGTTCCGGCCATTATTTCAGCAAAAGAAAACCCTAAAATTGCGGAGATGTATAATAAATCTTCTATGGCAGCAATAGATGGCATGCCGATTGTAAAAATCGGAAGACGAAAAGGCCTTTCTTGTGATCGCTGTGCAGCACCAGATATTATGGGAGATGTATTTGCAGAAGGGATAAAGCAGGGAAAAACTCATTATTTCTATGGAGGAAAAGATGATGAGGTTCTTAAAAAATTAAGAAGTAATCTTGAAAAAGATTACCCAGGCATTCAAATTGTTGGAATGTATTCTCCGCCGTTTAGACCTCTTACTGAGGAAGAAGATAAGAAAATTTGTGATGAAATCAATAAACTTAGTCCGGATTTTCTTTGGGTTGGAATAGGAGCTCCTAAGCAGGAAATGTGGATGTGGCAACATCAAGAAAAAATACATAATGCAGTAATGTTTGGTGTTGGAGCAGGATTTAATTTTTTTGCTGGAACATTAGATAAAGCGCCAGAATGGATGGAAAAGGCAAGCTTGGAGTGGTTGTTTAGGCTTTCTAAGGAACCCAAAAGGCTATGGAGAAGATATGTATTAGGAGGGCTCAAATATTTGTATTATACAGCAGAATATAATCTGAAAAAGACACGGTGAGGATTTTCATGGAAAGAAATATAAATGCCCCAAAAGTTCTAATGGTAGGTCCTGGGCGAGATGTAATGGGAGGAATTTCCACGGTAGTAAATTCATATTACGAATTAGGTTTAGAAAAAAAAGTGGAACTGCGTTATATTTCGTCCATGGAAGACGGAAATAAAATAAAAAAAATGATAGTTGCCTGTAGCTCGTATGTGAGTTTTTTGCGGCATGTAAACGAATATGACATTGTCCATATTCATATGGCGGCTCAGGCAAGTTTTACAAGAAAAAGTTTCTTTGTAAGAAAAGCAAAAAAAGAAGGTAAGAAAATAATCATACATCAGCATTCAGCGGATTTTGATGATTTTTATTTCAAACAATCTGATAGAAAAAAGCAAAATCAGATTAAAGAAATTTTTGCAATGGCAGATGTTGTGATTGTGCTTTCGGAAGAATGGGCTAAGTTCTTTGGAGATAATATTTGTGATTCCAACAAAATCGTTATCCTATATAACGGCGTGATTATTCCCAAATATGTAAAAGAAGATTATGCGGACAGAAAAGTGCTTTTTTTGGGGCGACTGGGCGAACGAAAAGGTTCGTATGACCTTTTAAAAGCGATACCTGCTGTTTTGCAAAAAGTGCCAGATGCACATTTTTATTTGGGCGGTGATGGTGATATTGCCCAAAGCAAAAAAATAATCGATGAAAATGGTTTGAGTGACTATGTTGAATTGCTTGGTTGGATAAGAGATGCAGAAAAAGAAGCGTATTTAAAAAAATGCAGTACATTTATTCTCCCTTCATATCATGAAGGAATGCCGATGTCAGTGTTGGAAGCAATGAGCTATGGATTGGCAACAATATCCACCAATGTTGGTGGTATTCCTCAAATTATTGAGAATAAAATAAATGGTGTTATGATTAACGCAGGTAATGTTACAGAAATAATAGATAGTTTGGTTGAAATCTTGTCAGATTCGAAAGTAAGAAGCAAATATGGAAAGGCTGCATATCAAACTATCAGAGAAAAGTTTAATGCGGAAGGTAATATTGAGAGGATGGTTAATATTTATAGTCATCTGATAGAAGAATAAAAAGCAGGTGCAAAAAACGAAATTAAGCTTAATTACAATGCAAGGAGTTTATAATTATGGCTCTGCATACTGTGTCAAACAGAAAGAGGAAAAGAACTGTTGTCACATACCCATATAGTTACAAAACCAGTAGATATGGATAATGCTATTGCGCATAATCACCAGCTAAATACACCATCACAAAAACCTGAAAATCGAAATGAATTTTTTGAGATGATTAAAAGTGGAAAGGCTTTTAATTACGCAGTATTTAAATGCTTTCCGAAAGAATGTATAAAACAGGAAGTAAAGAAAGTTTTAATACGTCTCCGATTAATAGGGGGGGGTAATGTGAATTACGGGATACAGATTTATCAAAAAATACAGAGGAACACGAAATGAAAAAATATCATTTGTAATCTATGCCCTTAATAATGGTGGCGCAGAAAGAAGCTTAGTAAATTTACTGACAGAAATTGATTTCACTAACAGAGCAGGGAGAACTGGCAGATTGGGAATATTTAGCAAAGAAAAAAGAGATTCGGCAGAAAAGGCTTCGTATAACATCGTTTAAAATGGATACTCCCTAGAAGCACATCTGCAATTGCTTACAAAAGTATATGAAAGAAAGGAAGATCATGGTGAAACGAATGAAACGGATGGATGCTGACGCGTCAGTTAGAAAAGTCTGTTTTATTATGCCCAATATGGTAGGTGGCGGTGCAGAAAGAGTGGTCAGTGTTTTGGTCGGTCAGTTTGCCGATATGGGAATCGATACGACGCTGTATCTTGTAAAGCAAAATCTTGTGGAATATCCAATTAATCCGCAGGTCAAGCTGGATGTTTCGCGGTGCGGACGAAAAAAAAATCCAATCGCGCAGATTATGGACATTCGGAGCATAATGAAAGAGAATCCGGATGCAGTCTTTGTTTCTTTTTTGCCGTATCAGAATGTATACCTTGCGGCAGCGAGTGTGTTTTTGAAAAACCGAATTGTAGTTTCTCTGCGAAATGACCCACAGCGTTTGGAAGATGGAAATAAAATGCTTCAATTTGCCACAAGGATTGCTTTTAGGATGGCGGATGGTATTGTTTTTCAAACAAAAGATGCGTTGGATTTTTATTCAAAGGCGATTCAAAAAAAAGGCCGCGTTATCTTGAACCCTTTGCAAAGCAATTTCCTGGATTATAATGTACAAAATACAGAGAAAAAGATTATTACATTTTGTCGATTACAGCCTCAGAAGAACCTTCGGATGGCAATTAGAGCCTTCAAAGCGTTCCATGATGAAAATCCAGAGTATACCTATCATATTTTTGGAAAAGGCGAGGAAAAGGCAAATCTTCTGAAATTGATCGAAGAACTTGATTTACAGAAATGCGTTTTTATTGAAGCTTTCAAGAAAAATATTCTGGAAGAAGCGAAAAATTATCGTGCGTTTATGCTTACATCGGACTATGAAGGACTGTCTAATTCGATGATCGAGGCAATTGCCATGGGAATACCCTCGATTTGTACAGATTGTCCCATTGGCGGCGCACGGATGATTATTGAAGACGGCAAAAATGGTTTTTTGGTGCCTGTCGGAGATGAAAAGACACTCGTTCAAAAGATGAAAAAGATAACGGAGATGGATACATGTGTAGCTGTTTCGGAGAAGGCGAAAAAACTGAAAGAACAATTGGATGCGTGTGTGATTGCAGAACAGTGGTGCGAAGTGCTTTTTTCTTGAAGAATCGGAGAGGGAGAGAATGTTGAAAATATGGAATTATTGGTTGTAATGTCAGGCCTGAGCGGCGGTGGAGCAGAAAAGAGCCTGGTGTCCTTTTTGGCGACCCTTCAAAAAACACATGCAAAAGATGTCAATGTGGATTTGCTAGTTTTCAGACCGGAGGGACTGTTTCTGTCTCAGGTTCCGGAGAATGTTCATTGGATCTTCGAACCGAAAGAATGCTTTTGCATGAGTTATTCTATCACATCGGAAATGTTCTGGAAAAATGTAACAGGACGAGGTCTTGCGGGGAAAATCAACCACTATGTGGCGAATGCGCTAGAGAAGAATGAATCTGAACTAGATGACATCCAACGGATGTGGAAGCATTGGATCCCTTATATTCCAAAGTTAAAAAAGCATTATGATGTCGCAATTTCCTATATGCACGGTGCTACCAACTATTTTGTGATTGATAAGTGTAATGCGGATAAAAAATACCTTTATGTCCACCATGAGTATGAAGAGTTGATGGCAAATCAGGATTTTGACAGAGCATATTTTTCAGCGGCTAATGGTATTATAACGGTTTCGCCCAGATGCGTGAGCAGCATTCTGAAAGTGTTTCCGGAATTTAAAGAAAAAGTAGTATCAATCGACAATATTTTTTCACCGAGTTTGATTTGTAGCATGGCAGAAAAAGAGTATCCTGCGGAGTATAAAGATATCCCGAAAGATATGGTAAAGCTGGTTTCAATCGGACGGATGAATCCAGTGAAAAGATTTGATCGGGCAATTGAGGCTGCCAAAATTTTGAAAGATCACGGAATTGAGTTTAGATGGTTCCTGGTGGGAGAAGGCGAAGAAAAAGAAAAATTACAGGCGCTTGTTGAAAAGCTTGACTTGTTGAAAGAGTTTGTGTTTGTGGGAGTAAAGAGCAATCCGTATCCATACATAAAAAATGCAGATATTTTTGTTCAGACATCGGATAATGAGGGAAAATCGCTGGTACTTGATGAGGCAAAAATTCTGCACTGCCCAGTCGTAGTAACAAACTACATGACAGTGGCAGACGCAGTAAGCAACGAAAAAAATGGATTGATTGCAGATTTTGATCCGCAGTCAGTGGCGCAGTGTATTATGCGGTATGTACAGGAACCAGAACTATACAACAGGATTCAGAGAGAACTGGCATCCCATGAATATGGCAATGAGTCGGAAATTGAAAAATACATGATGCTCTGGAAAAAGTGAAAGCGTGAAAAAATGAAGCATTTTATCATAACAGTTGATACGGAAGGCGATAATCTTTGGATGTGGCATCCGGGTGATGATATAACAACGGAGAATGCAAAGAGTATCCCTCGATTTCAAAACCTCTGCGAAAAATATGGGCTGATTCCAACCTATCTGACAAACTATGAAATGGCCTGTGATGATAGGTGGGTCACTTATGGAGCTGCAAAAGCGAGAGAAGGAAAATGCGAAATTGGAATGCATATTCATGCATGGAATTCTCCGCCTGAATTTGCGCTGGAAAATAGATACGGCGGGAATCCGTACATTACAGAGTATCCAGAAGAAGTTGCGGCAAAAAAGGTGCAGGAACTGATGAAACTTCTGCAAGAACGCTTTGAGATGAATATTACATCCAATCGTTCAGGACGGTGGGCAACAAATGATGCATATTTTAATATCTTGAAACAGGTAGGAATCAAGGTGGATTGCTCTGTTACACCACAGTTGGATCTTTCGAAAATTCCGGGATATATGAAAAATTGCGGGAATGATTATCGAAAATATCCGCTTAAGCCATATTATCCTGTTGAGGGGCTGCTGGAAGTGCCGATGACGACACGGCATATTCGATGCATGACAGGCGGCTCGTTAAAACATAAGGTCAAGACGGTACTTTTAGGGCAAGAAATATGGCTGAGGCCATTTACAAAATCGATGAAGGATCTGTTGAGACTTACCAGAGCTGTGGAAAAGGATGGGGTAGAATACCTGGAATTTATGGTACATTCTTCAGAGCTTATGGCAGGAGGTAGTCCTTATTTCCGAGATGAAGAGGAAATAGAACTGCTTTACTCGATTTTGGAGAGGTATTTTCAGATGATCGCTGAAAATAAATATCAGGGAATTGGGTTGTCTGACTTTGAAAGGAAGTATAAAAATGCTGAATAAAATCAAAAAAATCTTTACGGATTCGCATAAAGAAGCTCTGAAAGCTGGTATGGTAGAAGGTGAGCGTGTTAGTGTGATGGGGGGGGGGTAAACTTTGGCTCGGAACCCTATCTAATCAAGCTAGGAGATGACGTTCGTATTTCGTTTGATGTTACGTTTGTGAACCATGATGGAGGAACATGGGCATTCCGTGACAGGAAAGAATATAGAGATGTAATAAAATACGGAAGAATTGAAGTAGGAAATCGCACATTTATAGGATGCAAATCAATTATTATGCCAGGAGTTCATATCGGGGAACGGTGTGTGATCGGTGCAGGCAGTGTGGTTACAAAGGATGTTCCCGATGGAATGGTAGCATGCGGAGTACCGGCAAAAGTAATAATGACAACAGAAGAATATGCGCTGAAAAGTCTGCATGAAATGGAGCCTTATGATAAAGATGCCTATCAGGCAGACAAAAAAGTCTATTTGAAACAATACTTATTTAAAAAATAAGTGGTTTGTAAAAATGAAATAATGAGAGGAAGTGAAAAAGTGGTAAAAAAGAAAACAATATACTTGTTTTTTGCGGCAGTTGTGCTGTTTGCGATTTTGGAACCGACGGCGTTTATTGGTACGTGGGTACATTCTTTCTGCGGATATATTAGAAGCGCTTCCTTCTTTTGCTGTGTAGTAGTCTATCTTTTGGATCGGCAGTATCAGGAGGTGGAAGGCAATATTATTTTGCTTTTTTTGGTCGTCCTTGGAATTACGACGTTTTCCTATCAGGGAAGTTTGACGGCAGACTATTCCTATCTGTTTCGATGCACATTTACAGGAATCGTGGTTCTTCAGTATTTTATGAAACGGGATCCAACCGGGATCTGCAAAACGATGGGTATAATGCTCTCTGTTTTTTTGCTGCTAGATGCCATGACATTCATCTTGCCAGGATTAGATCTGGGTTATGTAACAGATGAGGTCATAAACTGCTTCATAGGTTCTAAAACGACGATTACATATTACATGATTCCGGCGCTTGCGTTTGATTACACCTATTTGAGCATTTGCCCGAAGAAAGATAAATGGAAAGCAAAATTTTGGCTTTTACTGGCAGTTGGGAGTACGATCGCTTACTTGATGCAAATCTTCATTTCAACGGCGGCAGTTTGTCTGGTGTTGATGATCGGAGCAATGTTTGTTGTATCAAGGTCTAAAATGATCTCAGAAGTTATTGTCGAAAATGGATTCTGGGTTTCTACAGTGTTGATCGTTTTGTTGATGGCAGGTACGTCTGTTGGATTCGTGAACTACTTTGTTACTGCTGTGTTGGGCGAAAGTGGTGACTTTAACGGGCGGACACAGATATGGCAGATGGCATTTATCAAGATTATAAACAGACCATTTTTAGGGTATGGACTTGGCACAAAAGTTTATTTGGCGGTTTGGCAGCCAACAAATAGGAGTGCACATAATTTGTTTGCTGGCATTTTACTTCGTTCCGGCATCCTTGGAATGGCGGCATATTCGTTGATTATTTTTATGTGCTTTAAAACAAATCAGAAGCATAAAAAATATTATTTACAGGGATTTATGCTGATGACACTTGTGGTCATGAATATTATGGGATTTTCAGAAGAATTTATTGGATATTCGATTATTTATTTCTTATATTTGCTTATTGCGGATTCTCACAAGTGTTTGGAAAAAAGACAAGAATATGCCGTTTCTAGCGCGATAAAATAAAGAAAAAAGGGGAGAAAAATGGATCGTAAAATCGGTGTATTAACATTTCATCGGACTTCCAATTTTGGCTCAAGCCTTCAGGCGTATGGTCTGTATGAAAAAATAAGAGATTTGGGGTATTCGTGTGAAATTATTGACTATCGGTGCCCTGCAATCGAAAAAAGAGAAAATCTAAAACCGGAATTAAGACTGTCCGACCCGAAAGGAATCGTTCGTCAGTGTCTTTATGGTCCGGCAATCAAACGAAAAGCCCAAAAGTTGGAGCAGTTTGGGAAAGAAAAAATGATGCTGTCCAAACCATACGAGCCGGATAATATTTGGGAAGCGGAGCCGGATTACAGTAAAATCATTGTAGGCAGTGATATCGTCTGGGGCAGAGATATTACAGAGGATGACTATACTTATTTTCTGGATTTTGTAAGAGATGATTCCAAAAAATATGCATTTTCTTCGTCCGTAGGAAACTGTGACATTCGGGAGAATGAAGAAAAACTTTCTGGATTACTAAAGTCTTTTCAAAGAATTGCAGTTCGGGAAGATGAAGCAGTATCATGGGTGTGGCAAATCTCTGGCAGAGAAGCAGAACAGGTATGCGACCCTACATTGCTCCTGACGACGGAAGAGTGGGAACGAGCGATTCCGCCCAGCAGTTATCCAGAGGATGACTATGTGCTGGTTTATTTCGACAGTGATGACCATAAATGCCTGCATGATGCAATTTCTTATGCGAAGGCAAATAATAAAAAAGTATATTACATCAATTATTACAGACCGGCAAAAAATGCAAAAAATGTAAAGCCCACTTCACTGGAGCAGTTTCTGGGCTTGATCAAACATGCCTCCATGGTCTTTACGGCATCTTATCATGGAATGCTGTTTTCGATATATTTCCATAGACAGTTTTTCTTTTATACGAGAGCCCATAAGTCGAGGGTGATCTCGCTTGCAAAGAGATTGGGTGTTTTGGATCGCTGTGGTGATGAACTGGATGTGAGAGCGTGTAAAAAGATAGATTACGCCATCGTGGACAGAAAACTTCAGGATTTCCGACAGGAGTCGGTTATAGTTTTGAAGGAAATGCTGAAAGCCTGAATAATGGCAACCTAGTTTTTATGTGAGATCAGTAGTATGAGGTTGCAGATTGTAAAATGCCGTTTTGGCTGCACGGAGTTTTGGGAGTACAATAAATAAGTCTAAGATGGAGAAAAAGGATGAGAATAATCAGCTTACCGGAACATAATAGGTGCACCGGTTGCATGGCATGTCTGAGCGCTTGCCCTAAACATGCCATTTCGGTCTCAGAAAATGAGTATGGTGAAGAGTTTCCGAAAATTGACGAATCTTTGTGCATCCGATGCGGAAAATGCCAGAAAGTGTGCCACCTGAACAACAGCTTCTTCCCAGAAAAGCGGGCAGAAGAAGTTTATGCGGCATGGAGCACCGATGCAGACACGCGCAGAAAAAGTGCTTCCGGCGGAATTGCAGCGGAATTGTATCAGTTTGCTCTGAAAAATGGGATGCATGCGTTCGGCGTTAAATTGGACAAAGCGCATGAGGCACATTATTTTGAGGTGCAAAATAAAAAGGATATAGAAGCCTGCCAAAATTCCAAGTATGTATTCAGTAAAATGGGGGATACATATGCATCGATTGCGAGATACTTGAACGCAGGAGAAAATGTTTTGTTTATTGGATTGCCCTGCCATGTTGCCGGTGTTCGGGCATATCTTGGGAAAGAATATGAAAATCTGCTTTTGGTGGACATCATTTGTCATGGAACCTGTTCGGCACGGTACCTGAAGGAACATATCCACAGCATCGAGGAAAAGAAAAACGAAGAAGCAGAAACTGTTTTCTTTCGCGATCCGCAGTACGGAACAAACAGTTTCATTTTTACATTGCGCGGAGGAAATCGAGTCTTTTATTCTGCACCAGTGGAATATCTTGATTCGTATCAGGTGGGATACCATAAGATGCTGACTTACCGGGAAAATTGCTATCATTGCAGATATGCAAGAGCAGAAAGAGTGGGAGATTTGACGATCTCCGATTTCAGCGGGTTAGGCAGACTGGAACCGTGGACAGAGGAGAACAGGTCGGTATCTTGTGTTATCCCATCTACTCCCAAAGGCCGATTTTTGCTGGACACCCTTCAGCAAAAAGAAAAAATCCAACTGTATCGCAGACCTGCCGAAGAGGCATACCGGTTTGAAAAACAACTGCGGGGCCCTTCAGCTCCGAATGTGCACCGAAAAGAGTTTCTCAAGCTATATTCGGAAGGAAACGGATTTGATGCTTCGGTTCAGTGCGCCTGCAAGAAGGAAATGCAGCGCTATTTTGTGATACGTACATTGCATGTGAAGGAAATACGGTTGGCGTGCCGAAAACTGGTGCCGACAAAACTTAAGAAAATAATCAAAAAGGGAGCAAAATATTTTTCCGCGTAACAAATAAGGAAAAGAAATCATGAAAAAAATCAATAATTCGTCAACAAGTAAGGCGTTGTTTAAAAATACCGGTATCATTGCGATCGGCCAGGTCAGCACGAAAATCGTAAACTTTTTGCTGCTGCCGCTGTATACAGCACTGCTGACTACCGAAGAATATGGTCTGGTAGATCTGTTGACTACATATGCGTCACTCATTGCGGTCGTGATTGGTTTGCAAATGAGTCAGGCGGTATTTCGCTTTCTCGTTACCTGCCGGGATGATGAGCATAGACTGAGAGAAATATCTTCTACGGTCATTCTGGAAACCATAGTGATATTTGTTGGATATATCATTGTTTTTTTGCTGGTGCATCCCTTTATCACGATCGATTATAAGTGGTTCTTGTTGATCTATGTGCTTGCATCCATTTTCTTGCAGACTGCTGCTGGAATTGCAAGAGGTTTGGGAAACAACACGGTCTATGCGGCAGGCAACTTTATCTCGGCATTCGTGATGATCGTGCTGAATATCCTCTTTGTTGCAATTATGCGTTTGGGTGTTTCGGCAATGCTCGTGTCGCAGATCGTTGGACCGTTGATCGGCGGCACATACATTTTTGTGTGTACAAGGATCTGGAAATACTTTGACATCAAGGCTGCAAACAAAAAAGATATGAAAATGGTGATGAACTATGCGATCCCGCTTGTTCCGAATGAGCTTTCCTGGACGGTGATCCATTCTTCAGACCGCATGATCATTTCTACATTTGTTTCGATTGCAGCCAATGGACTGATTGCAGTTGCAGCGAAGATATCTACGATTTATACGACATTTTTCTCGATTTTCAATACGTCGTGGACAGAGCAGGTCGTACTTCATTATAAAGATGAAGGCGGACCAGAATATGTCTGTGAGATGTTCGATAAAATGATCACCTTCTTTGCAAGCATTGCAATTGGTATTATCGTATGCATCCCATTGATTTTTACAATCATCGTCAATGAGTCTTTTACAGAGGCGTACGGCTTGATTCCCTGGTATATGATTGCCGTGTTCTTTAACGCAGTGATCGGTATGATCTCGGCAATTTATCTGGTTGAAAATGAAACAAAGCAGGTGGCGTTTTCGACAATGGCTGCGGCTGTGATTAATGTCGTGGTAGACTTTGCACTTGTAAACCAGATTGGAATGTATGCGGCACCGATATCCTCGATTTGCGGATATATGGCAATCAGTTTCTGGCGTCTGTGGGATGTAAACAAGCGTCACTGCCGTATTACGATGTCATGGAAAAAACTGTTGCTGTTGATAGTGATGCTGGCAACTGCAATTGCATCATACTATTCCGGAAAAATTTGGGCAGAAGTCGCAGGATTGATATTCGTGGCGGCAGTGGCTTTGGCATTAAACTATCGCTTCTTGATGGAGTTTGCAGGAATGTTTAGAAAGGAGCGTGGAGAATCAAAATGATGGTAAAAAGCGGAGTGCTGTCCCAAAACAGAAGCTTTCTGTATGGAATTGCAGCGGTTTTTGTGTTGCTCGTTCATTTTGGAGGGTATCTGCCTTCTGAAACCGGGGGGGGTATAACAATTCTGAGCAAACTGCTCCGATATGGGCAGTTGGGTGTGCCGATTTTCGGCTTTTTATCTGGAATAAGCTGCTATTATTCCTTGAGCAGAGGAACACCCCGAAGTGTATTCTGGAAGAACAGAATCAAAAGAACGTTCATTCCCTACCTGATTATATCGGGAAGTTGTAATTTTGTTCTGGACATTCTGATGAAACGAGATATCATGGCATTTTTGATGGATGTTTCAACGCTTTCCTTCTGGCTTTATCATCATGGGCCGTGGTATCTGGCAATGCTGATCCCGGTTTATTTGTGTATGCCATGGTATGGAAAAACCATCGATAACACAAAAAATCGAGGAAGAGCAACATTGATCGCTGGAAGCATTTGGCTGCTTCTGGGTGCTGTTCTTTATTATACAAGCCCCGAACTTTATGATCACCTGCATTTGCTGCATCAAACGGTGTTTATTATAATGATTGGCTACTGCTGTGGCAAAAAGGTTAGAACCGATATGCCCGTTCCGTTAAGTGGTGTCGTGGCGATATTCATAGTGTACGTTGCACAGGTGGTGTTCCGCAAAGCTGGATTTGGAAGCGACTACACAGAAAATATATTTTTTTCCCTGCTGAGCGTTCCATTTTGCTTTGCGGCATCGTATGCAGTCGATTTTCTTCCGAAATGTGTGGTTGCTTTTTTAAAAAAATTGGGAACAGTTTCGTTGGAATGCTATCTTTTTAATACTTACTTCGGTTTTCTGCTGCGAGAATACCTATTTGTTCGCTTCCCCCAAACAACATTTGCTGGCGGGTCGGTGGCATATATATTTTGTGCCGTGCTCGAAATCCTGCTGGCATTGTCCACAATAAAGATAACGGAGATGATGTATAGAAAAATTAAAACATAATGAAACGATTCTGTAAAAATATGAGGAGAAAACAATGGGAAAGTATTTTGGAACCGACGGCTTCCGTGGAGAAGCCGGTATTACATTAACAGCGGATCACGCCTATAAGGTTGGCCGCTTCTTGGGCTGGTATTATAACGCACTGCGTGAGCGCAATGGTGATACCGACCCTGCTCGCATTGTCATCGGCAAAGACACCCGTCGCAGCTCGTATATGTTCGAGTATAGCTTGGTGGCTGGTTTGACTGCTTCTGGTGCAGATGCCTATCTGTTGCATGTTACGACCACTCCGTCTGTGGCTTACATTGCTCGTGTGGATGACTTTGACTGTGGCATCATGATCTCTGCCAGCCACAATCCCTACTATGATAACGGCATCAAGCTGATCGACTGCTACGGCGAGAAGATGCCCGAGGAAATCCTGCTGCTGGTAGAGGACTACATTGACGGAAAGCTCCATGTCTTTGATAAGGATTGGCCGGAACTGCCGTTTGCTCATCGTGAGCACATCGGCTGTACGGTGGACTACGTGGCAGGCCGTAACCGTTATATGGGCTATCTGATCAGTCTCGGCATCTATTCCTTCAAGGGTGTCAAGGTTGGCCTGGACTGCGCCAACGGCAGCTCTTGGAATATCGCTAAGAGCGTTTTCGATGCCCTGGGTGCTGATACCTATGTCATAAACAACAAGCCGAATGGCACGAACATCAACAACAACGCCGGTTCTACGCATATTGAGGGTCTGCAGAAGTTTGTTGTGGAGAAGGGTTTGGATGTTGGTTTTGCCTTCGATGGTGACGCCGACCGCTGCCTGTGCGTGGACGAGAAGGGTAATGTCATCACTGGCGACCATATCCTGTATATCTATGGCTGCTATATGAAAGAGCGTGGCAAGCTGCTGACCAATACTGTGGTTACGACTGTCATGTCCAACTTTGGTCTGTACAAAGCGTTTGATGAGCAAGGTATCGGTTACGCCAAGACTGCTGTGGGCGACAAGTACGTATACGAGTACATGGCGAAGAACGGCTGTCGTATCGGTGGTGAGCAGAGTGGTCATATCATCTTCTCCAAATATGCCAGCACCGGCGATGGTATCTTAACCAGTTTGAAGATGATGGAAGTCATGCTGGCTAAGAAGAAGCCGATGAGCGAGCTGGCCGCACCGCTGAAGATCTATCCGCAGGTGTTGGAGAATGTTCGTGTGACCGATAAGA
>ERZ1034976.1873-NODE-1873-length-15324-cov-5.409850_pt1 | contig 15324 bp, 16 predicted proteins | sample MGYA00520623_ERZ1034976 | MGnify/ENA primary metagenome ERZ1034976 (study PRJEB33766, sample SAMN09781774) | gut metagenome | biome: gut microbiome | host: Homo sapiens | place: Madagascar | study: EMG produced TPA metagenomics assembly of the PRJNA485056 data... | reverse complement strand
TGATAAAAAACTTGATTTTAATCTTGATAATATAAATATTGAAACGGAAAATAATACAAACAGTATAGCGAAGGGAGTTGTTAAAAACGAAATTATTACTCTTTTGGAAAATAATTCCGTTTACTCGGCAGGGGTGAATTGTTCCTCGAGTGTTAATGCCGATAACGAGATTATTCTTAACAGCGTTACCGTTTCTGTTGCAGATGAGTACGACTGTGATACCGTAAGACAACTGATTTACGATGAGTTGTCGCTGAATGTCAGGGTGATACACATTGGTGAATAAACTTAAAGAATATTTAGAAAAGTTAAAACTTGATAAAAAGAAAATTATAATTGCAATCGGTTTTATGGGAATCGCTTTGATTTTGCTTTCCGAGGTTGTTCCGCAGGAATCGTCAAAATCGCAGAATACCGACGTACAGACGGATTACAGTGAGTATGTTTCTTCTTTGGAAGAAAAGACCGCCGATTTGATTTCGTCCATAGACGGCGTCGGAAAATGCAAGGTGATGATTACCCTTGAACAGTCGGACGAAAATATATTTGCAAAAAATACCGACGAAAGCACAAATTCGGGTTCTTATTCCAAAAAAAGCGAATATGTATTGTATGAGGACAATAACAATGACACCCCTGTTTTGGTTAAACAATATTTTCCAAAAGTAAAGGGCGTTGCCGTGGTGTGCACCGGCGGTGATGATGTCATTGTAAAAGAAAAGGTTATTTCGAGCATTTCCTCTCTGTTCGGAATATCGGGCACAAAAATTTCAGTATCAAAAATTAACAGGTGATTTTATGTCAAAAGAAGAACTTAACGATTTCGAACTTGAACAGCAGACAATGATTGAAAACGAAAATAAGACCGAAAATGAAAATAACGATTCTCTTTTTGACGGTGAAAATATCGTCAGAGAAAATCCCGATGATAAAAAAGACAGAAAAAAGCGTAAAAAATTCATAGGTACTGTTGTTGCCTTCGCTTTAGTTTTGGCAGTAGGTGTGGTGGGAAATTGGTACTATGAAAATACGGACGCCTCATCTCCCATTCAGCCGCTGCTGGATTCCGCCGCCCAAAAGACTTTGGGCAAGGCTGAACTAGTAGATGCAACAACAACTGTCGTAGAGGAAAACAGCTATTTTTCTTCCGCAAGGGTTGAACGCCAAAATTCGAGAGATGCCGCTCTCGAAAAACTTCAGGCCGTTGTTGACAGCGCCGATGAGAGCGAAGAGGCAAAAAAGGCTGCAAGTAAAAAAATAGCACAAATTTCAGCCTCTATATCAAATGAGAATAAAATCGAAACCCTTGTTTGCGCAAAGGGAGTTAAAAACTGTATTGCAGTAATAAACGAAGATTCATCAAGAGTGGACGTCATAGTCGATACAGACGATTTGAGTGATACGCTCATTATGCAGATTAAAGATATTGCCATGGCTCAAACGGGTTGCAGTTTTGAAAATGTATCCATAGTTCAGTCCTCCTCTCAGTCAAACGCACAGCAAAGTACCGATACGGAATAAACAATATGCTTATTAATTATAAAATATACTTGTATAAATACAGCTTTTATGTTATAATGATTTCAGCTTCAGATGATTATTATCATTCTGATTTGCATAACATAGGAGTTGTATTTTATGGAAATTATCAAAAACAGCGATAAAGGCAATTTAATCATATCCCATGAGGCAATTTCCTCTATTGCGATTAATGCCGCTAAGGACGTTGACGGCGTCGGCTCTTTTTCCAACAGACCCGTAGATGTCGTAAGCACCATAAAAAAGGGCAGTCTTAAGGTTATGAGTCCCGTAAGGCTCACTCAAAACGGAGAAGATATGGATGTCAGCATTTGTATCAATCTTTTGCCGAACAAAAAGATTAAGACAGTGAGTGAGAACATACAGACATCGGTTCGTGAAGCAATAGAAAATATGACCGGTAAGAAGGTTAATAAGGTCAATGTTATTATTGCAGGAATTGATATTCCCGAGTCCGGCGACTCTAAGGCACCTTTAACAAGTGAAGAATAAATAATGTTGCCGACTCTCTGTATTTAGGGTCGGCTTTTGTTTTTAGGAGAATTATGATGAGAAAAAGAAGCGAGGAGAGGGAGCAGGCTTTTTGTCTACTCTTTCAGTCACTGTTTAATACAGACGAAAATTTTGAAATTTATGAGGAAAATATCGAGTCTGTCGGAGATTATGCAAGAAGCATTGCTTTGGGTGTAGAAGAAAAAAAGGATAATTTGGACGGGCTTATCGAGAAATATTCAAAGGGTTGGAAGGTAAAGAGACTTCCGAAAGTAAACCTTGCAATACTCAGGCTTGCCGCATATGAGATTCTTTTTGTTGACGATGTTCCCGAAAGCGTTGCAATCAACGAGGCTGTGGAACTTGCAAAGAAATATTCGGGTGAATCGGATTATTCTTTCATTAACGGAGTTCTCGGCGCACTCGTTAAGGGCGAGGTAAAAGAGTAATGTTTCTCGGTATAGATACGAGTAATTATACTACCTCACTTGCACTTTTTGACGGAAAGAATATTATTCAGAGAAAAAAGGTCTTGACCGTAAAAAAAGGCGAAAGAGGTCTCAGACAGAGTGACGCCGTGTTTCAGCATACCGTTAATATGCCTCTTCTTATGAATGAACTTGATTTTTCGTCGGGGATTGATTCGGTTGGCGTGAGCACCCGACCGAGGAGCGTTGAGGGCAGTTATATGCCGTGCTTTTTGGTGGGTGAAAATGTTGCAACCGCTGTGTCAAAAACGAGTAATGTACCGCTTTATAAAACTTCGCATCAGGTCGGTCATATCCTTGCCGCACTTTATTCGGTCAAAAGACTTGATTTGATAAACAAAAAATTTATCGCATTTCATTTAAGCGGCGGAACAACAGAGGCATTGATTGTAACTCCCGATAATGACGACATTGTAAAGTGTACTCTTGTCGCTTCTTCAAGCGATTTGAAAGCGGGACAGGCTGTAGATCGAACAGGTGTTCTCCTCGGTCTTGATTTTCCGTGCGGAAAAGAACTCGACGCTCTGTCCGAAAAAAGTGACAGAGAATTTAAGATTAAGCCGTCTATGCAGGGACTTAACTGTTCGCTCAGCGGAGCGGAAAACAAAGTTAAGAAAATGATGGCAGATAACGAGAGCAGAGAAGATATTGCAAAATTTGTGCTTAGTTTCGTCTCCGCTTCCGTTCTTGAAATGTGCAAAAGAGTTATTAAAGAGTACGGCGAATTTCCGATTTTGTTTTCGGGAGGAGTCTCTTCTAATTCTCTGCTCAGAAAAACAATTAACGATAATCTTGACGCATACTTTGCCGAAAGCGAATTTTCACTCGATAATGCATCGGGCACGGCAGTTTATGCGTATTTGAAAAACGAAATTAATTTATGAATACACTAACCGTATCACAAGTTAACAGATATATTAAAGCGATACTAGATGAGGCACAGCCGCTTAATCGTATCTATGTGTCGGGCGAAATATCAAATTTTAAGCACTATCGCCAGAGCGGACATATGTATTTTACGCTTAAAGATAATTCTTCCCAGTTGAAATGCGTTATGTTTGCAGGTAATAACAGTTCGCTTAAATTTACTCCCGAGGACGGTATGAGCGTTGTCTGCTTCGGAAAGGTCAGCGCCTATGAGCGTGACGGTCAGTATCAGCTTTATGTCAGTTCAATGCAACCTAACGGTTTGGGTGCTCTTGCTCTGGCATATGAGCAACTCAAGCAAAGACTCGAAAAAGAGGGCTATTTTGCTCCCGAACATAAAAAGTCCGTACCTAAATATCCTGCCAAAATCGGAGTTGCCACATCAAATATGGGCGCTGCTGTCGAGGATATAAAAAATATTATTTCACGCAGATTTCCGCTTGCCGAAATAGTTATTTGTCCGACTGTTGTTCAGGGCGGCGAAGCGTGTGAAGATATAGCTTCTTCGGTTAAATTTCTCGATACGCTCGGCGTTGATGTTATCATCGTCGGCAGGGGCGGAGGCTCTATGGAGGATTTGTGGGCGTTTAATACAATGCCTGTTATTCAGGCAGTTTATGACTGCAACACCCCGATTATTTCCGCAGTCGGACACGAAACCGATTTTACTCTGTGCGATTTTGTCGCAGATCTCAGGGCACCTACACCGAGTGCGGCGGCAGAACTTGCCGTTCCCGATATAAACAGCGAACTTCAAATTGCAGACGGTTTTTATTCTTCGCTTTTGTCACTCTTTAAGCATAAGATAGAAACCGAAGAAATCAATCTTGACAGAATAGTAAACCGTTCGCCGCTTTCCGATGCAAACGAAGCATTCAAAGCAAGGCAGGAAAAACTTGAATTGCTTTGTGATAATTTGATGTTACGATTTAAGTCAAAGATTGATGATAAGCAAAAAGCACTTAAAAGGGAGGCGGATATGCTAAACGCCGTTAATCCGCTTTCGGTTATTGCCCGTGGCTTTACATTGACTTCAAAGGATAATAAGACCGTCTCAAGTGTAAAATCACTCAGCGTGAACGATACCGTCTGCACCAGATTTTCAGACGGAAAAATTACAGCAACCGTTTGTGAGGTAATAAGTAATGAATGAAGAATTAACATACGAAAAGGCTATGACAAGACTTGAGGAAATAGTCTCATTGCTCGAAAAAAACGATGTGAGCCTTGATGATTCCATTAAACTCTTTGAGGAGGGAACGAGGCTTACCGCCTTTTGCTCGGAAAAACTCAAAAACGCAAAGGCAAAAATCACTTTGGCAGAAAAGGAGTAAAATATGTATTCACCCGATTTTAAGGCACAAATCGAAAAATATTGCGATGCCGTTAATACAGAATTAATGAAATATATTCCCGAAGCAAATGACGGTCAGAGAGATGTTACTAAGGCTATGCGCTACTCTCTTTCAAACGGCGGTAAAAGACTCCGCCCGATTTTTGTTCTGGAGTTTTGCAGAATGTGCGGCGGCGATGTAAATAAGGCATTGCCCTATGCTTGCGCTATTGAATATATCCATACATATTCTCTTATTCATGATGATTTGCCGTGTATGGATAATGACGATATGAGAAGGGGTAAGCCTTCTTGTCATAAAATGTACGGAGAGGCAACGGCACTTTTGGCGGGTGACGCACTTCTCACTCATGCATTCGAGATTTGCTCTGCGTCAGAACTCAGCGACAGCCAAAATTTGCGTGCGGTATCTCTTTTGTCACAAAATGCAGGCGTAGGCGGTATGATAGGAGGTCAGGTAATCGACCTTAAGTACGAACAGTCCGACCCGTCCATATCCGATATTCTTACCGTTCACCGTCTTAAAACAGGCGCACTTATTTCTGCCGCTTGCATTCTTGGCTGTATTGCCGCAGGCGCAGATGACGAAAAAATTGCACTTGCCTCAAGATATGCTTATATGATTGGCACCGCTTTTCAGATAAGAGATGACTTACTTGATATTATGGGCGACGAGGAAAAACTCGGAAAGCCCGTCGGTTCCGACGCCGATAACGATAAAACAACCTATGTCACTCTTGTCGGTGCAGACAGGGCTCAGCAGGACGTTAAGACTCTTACCGATAAAGCTGTTGAGATTCTTGACTCATTCAGCGAAAATGACTTTATGAAAACCTTGTCGGAGTATTTGGTTAACAGAGAAAAATAAAGAATGAAAAGAGAAAAATTATGTCATATCTCGATAAGGTGAATTCACCTAAGGATATAAAAAAACTGAATATCGACGAACTTGACGAACTTTGTCAGGAAATTCGTTCTCTGATGATAAAAACCGTGTCCGAAAACGGCGGACATCTTGCCTCTAATTTGGGTGTGGTGGAACTTACCGTTGCACTTCATAAGGTATTTAATTCGCCGACTGATCAGATAGTATTTGATGTGGGTCATCAGTGCTATACTCATAAAATTCTCACGGGCAGAAGAAAGGAATTTTCAACTCTCAGAACGGAAAACGGCATAAGCGGCTTTACCCGTCCCGTTGAAAGTCCGCACGATATTTTTTCATCGGGTCACTCTTCTACATCTGTTTCTGCCGCAATCGGTCTTGCAAAGGCTAAGGCTCTTAAAGGCGATAAAGGTAAGGTAATTGCCGTTATAGGTGACGGCGCACTCACAGGCGGACTTGCTTATGAGGCTCTTAACAATTCAAGCATAGATACCGATAACCTCATTATTATTCTTAATGATAATGATATGTCCATCAGCAAAAATGTCGGTTCTGTTGCAAAGGAACTTACTCATATAAGAACTTCGCCGAAGTATTACAGATTTAAGTCAAAGGTCAGCAGAGGTCTTGCTAAGATTCCGAAATTCGGCGCTCAAATTACAAGATTTATCACAGTGACAAATCAGAGGATAAGAAAGAAACTTTATCACAGTACTTTCTTTGAGGATTTGGGACTCAGGTATTACGGTCCTATTGACGGTCACGATATGCAGTCGCTCATAGATGCTTTGACGGTGGCAAAGGCTCACAGCCACAGCGTGCTTATTCATGTCAGCACCGTAAAGGGCAAGGGTTACGATTTTGCCGAAAAAAATCCGTCTAAGTTTCACGGTATCGGTAAATTTAATATAGATACCGGCGAACCGCTGTCCAAAGGGAAAACTTTTTCCGATGCATTCGGAGAGAACTTGCTTTCATTTGCGGATAAGGACAGCAGAATTTGTGCCATAACAGCCGCAATGGCTACCGGTACGGGACTTGTTAATTTTGCAAATAAGTATCCTAAACGGTTTTTTGATGTCGGCATTGCCGAACAACACGCCGTGACATTTTCGTCGGGACTTGCAAAAAACGGTATGATTCCGTTCTTTGCCGTTTATTCCACATTTTTACAGCGTTCGTATGACCAACTGGTGCATGATGTCGCCATGCAGGGATTAAAAGTTATTTTTTGTATCGACCGTGCGGGATTTGTCGGCGAGGACGGAGAAAGCCATCAGGGTGTGTTTGATACGGCATATCTTATGAGTGTTCCTGATTTGACAGTTTTCGCTCCCGCAACTTTTGACGAACTCTCCTCGATGATGTATCAGGCGGCATATAAAGAGGAAAAGGCTGTTGCTATTCGTTATCCACGAGGCGGACAGGCTGTTCTGCCCGAAAATTATAAATATGAAAAGCACGCCTTTGACGTTATCGGAGACGGCGGTAAGGATATTTGTCTCGTTACTTACGGCAGAGAAACAGAGCCTTGCTGTAAGGCTCTGAAGGAATGTGATAACGCATTTGTGCTTAAACTTAATAAGATTAAACCGCTTTCAAGTGAGATAGCGGATGTACTTAAAAATACAAAAAAGATTTTCTTCCTTGAGGAGGGAATTAAGAGCGGCGGCGTAGGCGAATGCTTTGCCGAACTTCTGCTTGAAAACGGTGTTAATGCCGAATACAGACATATATGCATTAATGACGAATTTGTTAAGCAGGCGAGCGTTGACTCACAGCTTAAAAAATATTGTCTGGACGCTCAGTCTGTAATTGATATTGTAAACGAAAAAATATAAGGATTTGTTATGGCAAAGAAAACAAGACTCGATGTGGCTGTGTTTGAACAGGGTTACGCCGAAAGCAGGGAAAAGGCCAAAGCTATCATAATGGCAGGCTTGGTTTATGTTAATAATCAAAAAGCCGATAAGGCAGGATTTGAACTTAAAGAGGGCGATGTTCTCGAAGTTAGGGGAAAGGCGCTCAAATATGTCTCCCGAGGCGGTCTGAAACTTGAAAAAGCGATGCAGGAATTTCCGATTACTTTAGACGGTAAAATCTGTATGGATGTCGGTGCGTCAACCGGCGGTTTTACCGACTGTATGCTTCAAAACGGTGCAGTAAAGGTTTATTCCGTCGATGTCGGCTACGGTCAACTTGCATGGAAACTCAGAACAGATGAAAGAGTTGTAAATCTGGAAAGAACGAATTTTCGCTATGTAACCGAAAAGGAGATTCCCGATAAAATTAATTTCTCTTCGGTCGATGTCTCTTTTATTTCTCTGTCCCATATTTTGCCCGTACTTAATAAATTGCTTGCAGATGACGGCGAGGCTGTTTGCCTTATTAAACCGCAGTTTGAGGCAGGTAAAGAAAAGGTAGGCAAAAAAGGCGTTGTCCGTGATTTGAATGTTCATTTGGAAGTTGTCGAAAAGGTAATAGGTTTGGCACTCGATAACGGCTTTGATGTGCTCGGACTTCAGTTTTCGCCGATTAAAGGTCCTGAGGGAAATATAGAATATCTCATTTATTTGAAAAAGAGCAACAACCCGACAGTTTCCGACAGCGTGAACGCAAAGGAACTCGTCAATATGTCGCACGATGAACTTGATAAGAGGTAAATTATGAAAATTTCGATTTTTCCTAATTTTAATAATGACGGAGTTTTGCAAACCTGTGAAGAGATTTGCAAAGAACTTGATAAACTGGGTGTTGAGTATTCCGTTGCAAAGTGTAACGAGAGTGACGAAACCGGTACGCTTCCGCTTTTTTTCGATACTAATGAACTGATAGAAAACTGCGATATTGTAATCGTAGTCGGCGGCGACGGTACAACCCTTAATGTTGCCAAGGCGGCGTCCTTACATAATAAACTTACACTCGGGATAAACGCCGGCAGACTCGGTTTTATGAGCGGACTAGAAAGAGATGAACTTTCGCTTCTTAATCGTTTGGTCAGCGGCGAGTACGAGGTTGAGGAGCGTATGATGATTAACGCCCGCCTTATGTCAGAAAACGGCATACAGGACTTTATTTGCCTTAATGATGCCGTTATTACAAGAGGTGACCTTGCCCGACTTATAGATGTTACTGTTAAATCAGACGGCAGAGTGATAACCAAGAACAGAGCGGACGGTATGATTATCGCAACTCCTACGGGTTCAACCGCATACTCCATGGCAGCAGGAGGTCCTGTTGTAAGTCCTGATAATTCGTGTTTCGTCGTTACTCCTATTTGCCCTCATTCGCTCGTTAACAGAAGTATAGTTTTCTCCTCGGATAAGGAACTTGAAATAACCGTTGAAAATGATAAAAACAATACTTCTTATTTATCGATTGACGGCGAAAAGTCCGTTACCGTTACAAAGAATTCTAAAATTATTATTTCAAAGAGCGAATATGTCGCAAAACTTATTAAAATTAAACCCGAAAGTTTTTATGAAATTTTGAACAAGAAATTGCTTGAAAGGAGAGATTAGTATGAAAAAGCGCAGACAGGCTAAAATCATAGAACTTATTTCTCAAAACGATATAGAAACTCAGGAGGAACTTCAGCAATTGCTTAATGAGCACGGCTACGAGGTTACTCAGGCTACGATTTCCCGTGATATAAAAGAACTCAGACTTGTTAAGGATTTGTCCGCTAAGGGCAGGTATGTTTACTCAACGGGTAAAAAAAGCGTAGAAAATATAAATCACAGAGCAGGCGGCATTTTTAACGAGACTATAATCAGTTATGATTATGCGCTCAATACTGTTGTAATCAAATGCTTCCCCGGTATGGCAAACGCTGTTTGTGCCGCAATCGACTCAATGAATCTAAATGAAATTTTGGGCTCGATTGCAGGAGACGATACTATTTTTATTCTTTGCAGAAGCGAAGAAACCGCCGCACTTTTCACTAATAAATTGAGGACGATGTTAGATGCTTAAAACACTCGTTATCGAAAATATCGCAGTAATAAAAAAGGCGCAGATAGAGTTTACGAGCGGACTGAATGTTTTAACCGGTGAAACGGGAGCAGGAAAGTCAATTGTTGTTGACTCAATTAATGCCATACTCGGCGAGAGGACTTCCAGGGAACTTGTCCGTGCAGGCAGTGATAACGCTTTTGTAAATGCATATTTTGAAGATATTAATGATGATGTTAAATTAAAGCTAAATGAATATGATATACCCATCGAGGAAGACGGTACGCTTCTTTTGAGCAGAAAAATCAGTGCCGGCGGTAAGTCGGTATGTCGTGTCAACGGCTTGCCGGTGACCGTAGGTATACTTAAAGATATAGGCACGCACCTTGTAAACATTCACGGACAGCACGATTCGCAGGCACTTTTGAATCCTGATTTTCACTATAAATTTGTGGACGCCTATGCCGATTGCGACGAACTTCTTGCGGAATATAAGGAAAGTTTTAAGAGCTTTTTGAATATCAGACGCCAACTTAAAAGTCTTACTTCAGATGCTGACGAAAGGGATAAGCAATCTGAAATTCTTGATTATCAAATCAAAGAATTGCGTGATGCCGATATTAAGGTCGGTGAGTGGGAGGAACTTAAACACAGAAAAAGTGTTATTCTAAATTCGCAGGCTATATTAAACGCATTGAATACGCTCCTCGGCGCCGTTAACGGAGACGATGAAAATCAGGGTATTCAGTCTGTTCTTTCGTCATCCGATAAGGAGATTACCGCACTTCTTGATGCAGATTCTCAACTCAAGCCGATTAAAGAAAAATTGGATTCAGCAGAAGACTTGCTGGAGAGTATTAAGGATTTAATTTCAGATAAGATGGAAAGCCTTGATTTTCAGCCCGATGAACTTGACAAAATCGAGGAAAGACTCGATATTCTCTACACTTTTTCAAATAAGTATGGCGAAACCGAGCAGGATATGCTATACTACCTTGCAGACGCAGAAAGAAAAAGAGCACTTTTTGATAATTCGGAGCAGGATCTCGAAAGGCTTAACGCCGAATATGACAGTTCGCTTGAAAAAACGCAAAGCCTTGCACTTAAACTTAGTGAAGTTAGGCGAAAGGCTGCCGAAAAGTTGGGCGAGGAGATTTGCTCTCAACTTGAATTTCTCGATATGCCGGGAGTTAAATTCGTTACACAATTTTCAAAAGGTAATTTATCATCAGTCGGTGTTGATAAGATTGAATTTCTTATTCGTACAAATCCCGGAGAAGAGCCGAAACCTCTTACAAAAATCGCATCGGGCGGCGAGTTGTCTCGAATTATGCTTGCAATTAAGAGCATTATCGCAAGGAGCGACAGCATTGCAACGCTTATTTTTGATGAGATTGATACGGGTGTCAGCGGAAAGGCAAGCCGTAAAATCGGCTTAAAGCTAAAAGAAGTAGGTGAAAACGCACAGGTTATTTGTGTTACCCACTCTGCACAGATTGCTTCTGCCGCCGATTCGCATTTCCTTATTAAAAAGGAATATACGGATAACGCCGCATTTACTCAGATTATGCCGCTTGATTTTGAGGGCAGAAAGTATGAACTTGCAAGAATTATGGGCGGTTTGAATGTAACCGAATCTTTGCTTAAATCGGCAGAGGAGATGCTTGATAATGGGAATTAATATAGAGCAGAAGGTTAAAAACGGAACCTGTATTTAACATACTGTTTTTCTTAAATTTTATACACAATATATATATACGGAGGAAATGAAAATGGGAGTTTATGAAGAACTCGTTGAGCGTGGATTAATCGCTCAGGTAACAGATGAGGAGCACATAAGAGATTTGGTAAATAACGGTAAGGCTGTGTTTTATATCGGATTTGACCCTACTGCCGATTCACTTCATGTAGGACACTTTATGGCGCTTACTCTTATGAAAAGACTTCAGGAGGCAGGCAATAAGCCTATTGCTCTTATCGGCGGCGGTACCGCTATGATTGGCGACCCGTCAGGCAGAACAGATATGCGCCAAATGATGACTAAAGAAATGATTGACCATAACTGCGAATGTTTCAAAAAACAGATGTCGAGATTTATCGACTTCGGTGAGGGCAAGGCTATGATGGTTAATAATGCCGATTGGCTTCTTGACCTTAACTATGTTGAGGTGCTTCGTGAAGTCGGCGCTTGCTTTAGCGTAAACAGAATGCTTACTGCAGAATGTTATAAGCAGAGAATGGAAAAGGGACTTTCATTCCTTGAATTTAACTATATGATTATGCAGTCTTACGACTTCTATTCACTCTACCAAAAGTACGGCTGTAATTTGCAGTTCGGCGGCGATGACCAGTGGAGCAATATGATAGGCGGTATGGAACTTATCCGTCGTAAACTCGGTAAAGAAGCAAACGCTATGACAATCACTCTTCTTACCAATTCAGAGGGTAAGAAAATGGGTAAAACTCAAAAAGGTGCTGTATGGCTTGATGCAGAAAAGACAACCCCTTACGAGTTCTATCAGTATTGGCGTAATGTCGATGACGGCGATGTCATTAAGTGTATGAAACTTCTTACTTTTATTCCTATGAGTGAGATTAACGAGTACGCTAAGCTTGAGGGCGCAGAACTTAATAAGGCTAAGGAAGCACTCGCTTATTCGCTTACCGAGCTTGTTCACGGCAAGGAAGAGGCTGACAAGGCTCAGGCTGCCGCAAAGGCTCTTTTCGCAGGCGGCGCAGACGATAGTAATATGCCTACCACAGAGGTTGAGCAATCCGACCTTGAGGACGGCAAAATTACAGTCCTTTCACTTATGATTAAGGCAGGTATGATTAAGTCAAACGGCGAGGGTAGACGCCTTATTCAGCAGGGCGGTATCAGCGTTAATGATGAAAAAATCAGCGATGTTTTCACATCTGTTTCAGCAGATGAACTTAAAGACAGCGTTATCGTTAAGAAGGGCAAAAAGGTATTCCATAAATTCACCCTTGCATAATTTATGTTTTCTGTTGAGAGGTTCATTTGAGCCTCTCTTTTTGTTGTTGATTAAATATTGCCGTTATGTTATGATGATGTTGAAATAAATTTAACGGAGGTCTTTTCATGAAGCGTTCAAAAGTTATAACGATTATAATATCTGTCGTAATAGTAATTTGCCTTTGCGTAGCAGTCACATTTGCCGTAAAGTCAGTTAACGGTAAGAAAAGTTCAGATGAAAATAACACCTCTGATACCGTTACTGTCACAGAGACTGAAAGCAACCCTAACGCTTTGCCTGTCGGCGAGCCTCTTTATTTGGACGAAAAGCAGTCTATGAACCCGAATGCCGTTGAGGGCATAGAAATTGTTGACGATAAGGTGACTCTATATAATAAAGACTTGCCCGATTTTAACGGCGTTGTTACAAATACCGAGCATATAAGCGGTGACGATTTTTTCGATTATTGTAACAGCTTTGATTTAACCGATATTTCACCGATAGATTTTACTTTATACCAAGATATAAAAATCGACTCGGTAGCCGAAGAAAACGCCGATTCGGATTGCAAGTATAAGGTATATTATTTAGATAACGAGCCGTCACTTTTGGGCTTTGTTTATCAGGGAAATGACGGTAAAGAGATAGTTTGGTGTATCAGTGATATAGAAAATCCCACCGTGTATAAATCTTTTCTCATTTCTAAAGATAAGGCAACAAATATTGCTTTACAAAAACATAAAGAATTATATCCAGATTTGAATTCATCGCTTGAAGAAACGGTGTTAAAAGGTGCAGCCGTGCAGTATTACGGCTTTAATACCCAATATAATCCAAACCCGAGCGGACATAAATATTACGGTGTAACATATTTTGATAATGATTCTCTTGCCGACCATTATTACTACTGCGTTGACGCCGTAACCGGTGATTTAATTTTTAATTCAATTATGGGAGATTGATATGAAAAACAATGAATGTAAATATGTTATCTCATTCGGTTTTAAGGATAATATTGTAATTACTGCAGTTGCCGTTATTTTTGATGTAATGGCATATGTTTTGCATAGGCGTGGCAGTGCTGCTTTTATTGCATTAGCAGTTATCGGCGCTCTTGCAACCCTGTTGCTTTTTGTTTCAATTTATCGCACCTTGTTTAATAAAATATACATTTATGATAATTATTTTGTTCATAGGAAATCACCGTTTAAGGATGTTATTGTAAATGATTACGAGGTTGAGGACGCTTGGATAAGACAAATGCGTAATACAAACGGTACGGCAGGCTTTTATTTTTATTATGTCACAAGGGACGGTATAAAGGGTAAACTCCTTATTCCGCCTGTAAAATACGATTATGCCGATTACTTGGTCGAAAGATTAAAGGGAGAAGATGTATCCGAATACGAGCGCCATATAGATGCCGAATACGGATATACAAAGCATGATGTGACAAAGGACGCAACGCTTTTTGAAAGGCTTTTTGTTTACAGTAATAAAGGTGCTGTAATTATTACTGTTTTATGTGTTGCGCTGCTGGCTTTGATATTCGGTAATATGTTTATCAATACCGGACAGAAAACTCCTTATACCGTCGAACAGGTTGCAGAGGTTATGGAAACTTACGGTTACGATTCGATAGATAATACAGAAGAATTGAAACTTCAAAATTCATCTGTTGAACACAGCGTAAAATGCACAAGTGCTTATCCGTATATTGATTTTATGTTTGTTGAAATGGATTCAACCGAAAGTGCAAAAGCATTGTTTGCCTCACTTCACAGACAGTTTTGGGAAAGACATATATTCAATACCGTCATCGGCGAATCATTTTATAATAACTACACAAGCAAGACTTATCATTTGGAAGACGATTATTATTCCGAGATAGTCCGTGTGTCAAATACTGTTGTTGTTGCACAGTCAAAAGAGGATACAAAAGGCAAAATCGATGAACTTTTGACAGCAATGGACTACGACCAAAATACCGATAATTTCAAATCAAAAACTAATTAGCAATTCAAAATACCATTTCAGAAATGAAGTGGTATTTTTTTATGCCGTGTAGGTTGATAAAATATCACTATAATGTTATAATAATTATGATTATTGTTTTAAGGTGATTGTATGCAAAACATCAAGGAAAAAATCGAAAATTTAAGAGCTACGCTTAGGTATCATTCCGACCGTTATTATAATGATGACGCACCGGAAATTGAGGACTACGAGTATGATATGATGATGCGTGAACTTAAAGGTCTCGAGGAGAAATACCCTGAGTTCGATTCTGCCGATTCTCCCACAAAAAGGGTCGGAGGTAAGGCTGATAATTCATTTGCGAGCGTTGAGCATACCGTTCGTATGGAGAGCCTTCAGGACGCATTTTCAAAAGAGGAAATTTTCGACTTTGACCGCAGGGTTAAAGAAAATGTATCAGATGTTCATTATGTTGTCGAGCCTAAAATCGACGGACTTTCTGTCAGCCTTGAATATGTAAACGGCGAATTTTTCAGAGGCTCAACGAGAGGCGACGGAAATGTTGGCGAGGATGTTTCGGGCAATCTCCGTGTTATTCATAATATTCCGCTCAAACTAAATCACGCATTGCCTTATATTGAAGTAAGAGGCGAGGTTTATATGCCGAAAAAAAGCTTTGACAGGCTGGTAGACCGTCAGCTTATCAATGACGAAAAGCCGTTTAAGAAT
>ERZ1034976.1870-NODE-1870-length-15344-cov-4.968932_pt1 | contig 15344 bp, 21 predicted proteins | sample MGYA00520623_ERZ1034976 | MGnify/ENA primary metagenome ERZ1034976 (study PRJEB33766, sample SAMN09781774) | gut metagenome | biome: gut microbiome | host: Homo sapiens | place: Madagascar | study: EMG produced TPA metagenomics assembly of the PRJNA485056 data... | reverse complement strand
CATATGTTCGGGGTACTCATATCCCGAACATATGTTCGCATTTTCCCCAGTTATACGAACAAGCGTTCTGCATGTTCGTATAGATGCGAACAGGCATTCGGTGTAGGAGAACGACTATAGATGAAGTCTGCAGTATTTTGTGCAGGTTGTACCGGCCGAGGCGTAGCATGTACAAAATGCACAAGAATTACCTTTGAACTTTGTGCATTTTACATATGGACGGGAGGCTTCCGTTCATGTTAGAATAGGGGTGTAAAGGATGAGAGAGGGAAGCGCGGGAGCGCTACTGCAATGAGTCAGGGCCGGCGGGTGTCGGCTGCGGGGACATTGAAAACTGAATATAGGCAGTCCGTATGGACTGCATAGGGCGGAATAAAATCTAATTTAACGGAGGAAACTGAAATGAAATTAACTGTAAATGAAATTAATCTGATTGTAGACAGTCTGAACGTGAAGTACCATGAATACGCTAATAAGGCGTTGGAGTGTTATGATGAAGGCAATAACGGTAAAGCTGACGTGTATGAGAAATGGATGAATGAAGTTGAGGCTTTGGTTGACAAGCTTCAAAACACCCCCTTGAGCTAATAAGTAATACTCTCCGCCCTATGCACTCCATACGGAGAATTTAACTTAATGAGAGGTAAAATTATGGAAAAGAATGAAAAGATTGTTGTGACAAAGAAACTGGTGAAGTCCGTATATGAGGAAATTGAGCGGCGTTTGTATATGGATTGTGTTGATGGGATGTTTGAAAACGACCTTGAAAAAGACGAAGCCCTTCGGGAAATGCTGCAAGGTGCATATGGCACACTGATGGTTATTTCCGTCAATTGGGATCAGACAGCAGAATGGATTCGGGAATTTGAGCTTGAGAATTTTAGTTAAGGAGGGTTAAGAAATGACTGAACGTTATGTTAAGCAATGCCTTTGCCAAGCGTGTAACGAGAAGTTGATTAATATTAAGCCAGGCGATTTTGATTCAACGAAACAGCTAATCTCACGGGAATGTGATAAATATGAGTATGCTGTAATCATTGGTTGCGGGTATTTAAATATGCGTTGCTTCATTAAGGACATCCAAGCTGGGATAGGAATCAAGGTTGCCGAATGTCATATAGGTCATGAATTTGGTGGATTTAGTTTGTCTGAATATGAATATCCTTCTATTGTAGAATGGGCGCGGAGAGTTGTAGCACGTTTTGAAACACGCCTTCGTTTGTACAGTAAACGGTTAGGTCGGTGATAGAATGAATTGGGATATAGGCTGCCTGCTATTGCTATTTGCTTTTATGTGTTTAGTATTTTATGACCTGTTAGGAGGGAATGAATAATGGATAACTATAAGGATATTTGGCAGCGCCGATGGGAACGGAGCTGGAATAACGGGGAGGTCCCATATGGCCAGAGCGATGAAGAAACCATGCAGGAAATGCAGCAAATGGTGTTGGATGACCGTTTATCCGGCGATGGTACAAGGAATTATTGGATGATGCTGTTGGTTATGGAAATGAAGAAGCTGAATTTTGCTATTAGTAAGCTTGCTAATGATGAATTGAAGGGAGGACACGACGATGTATTCACTAATTAAATGGATAGATGTAAAGGACCGATTACCAGATCATGAAGATCTGTTTTATACAATGGTTATGTATGAGGATGGAAGTGCACATTTTGCAGAGCTTGAGTACAGCGTTAATTATGAGGGATTTTATCCGGTTGATTGTGACTACATATTGTGCATAGAGGTGACGCATTGGGCAGAGATTATATTGTCGTTAAAGGAAGAACACACCTTGCTTTTGGAGCATTGGAAGCGCACACAGACAGCGACGTTAAAAGGGTATTTACGCAGACTTTCCGGGTATGTGAAGGAAGATGCGCGTTTGGATGACATGGAGGCGACGGCGGTACGAGGTAAAATTCAAACAATGATTCGTCGCTTGGATGAAGCGGAAGGAAGGAGGAAATAAAATGGAAGTAATGCAGTTTAAGCGAAATTATGAAATAATGTGTAAAGCGTATAAAGGAGATTGTGCAATGTGTCCTTTGGCTAACTATTGTAATATGCTGGACGAAGACCTTTATATTAGCAAAGTAACTCCCGAGGTAATAAGAATTGTTAATAATGTTGCCGATGGGCTGATAATTTCTCGACAAGATCTTGCGCTGCAGGCGTGTCCAGGGTTGGATGTTGACGAAGAGGAACTGTGTCGTATAAAGCCTTGTTTGATAAATGATTGGGGCCAGATGAAATGCGGTGATTATGGCTCTTGCAGGGATTGTAAGATTGCTTATTGGGGTCAATTGATGATTAAAGGAGAGGACGGAAAGTATCATGAAAAAATCTAAATGGATGTATAACGGTAAAGAGTTTGCGAAGCTGCACAAGGGCGAATATATTGAAAATGTTGTGATTGAAGATGCAGGAACGGTTCACCGAGGCGATGTGAGTATTAGTAAATCAGGCGACTTAGCGATCATCGTTACATCTCATTACACGGTGCGCTATAGTGAAAATGCTTTGGATAGTATAACTGTTATCTTGGTTTAGATAAGGAGGGATGATAATGTGCAAAAAGATAATTCTTGGTAAACTATGGTCTGCTTATGCAGATTAGCCGTTGTGTGGCATAGCCGGGTTCGATTCCCGGCGGCGGTTTACCTGTATCGACTGCAGGCGATAACAGGAATAAAATTTAATAGGAGAATGAAAAGATGGAAAACGAAGTAATGGTAAAAGAACAGGGTATGCTGGATTATGCTGGAGAGATGGAAACCGAGAAGGCAATGTATTGCAGCTTTGTAGCAGATACGCCCGAGAAGAAGATGCAGCTTGTAAACGCTATGAACAATCCGGATTTTAACATAAGTGACTGCATTAACCAGGTTATTCTGCTTCGGGATATTTTTGTACAGACGGTAATGTGTCACAACGAAGAGACCGGAGAAGAAAACCCGGCGCCGCGTACGGTTCTTATTGACAAGGACGGTAAGGCATATCACGCCGTTTCTGTCGGTATTTTCTCTTCGCTGAAAAATATTTTGTTTGCATTTGGTCAGCCGTCGGAGTGGGACGCACCGATTCCGGTTAAAATTGAACAGATTCAGCGTGGCAAGAACCGTATGTATACTTTGAAGGTCGTACGCAAATGATTTGCGGCAGTGATCTGTGGTCGCTAAAATGGGACGCGGGTATTTACCGCGTCCCGCGCATTTAAGGAGGTGAGAGGTTGACAACGTTTTCATATGATGATTATTCGTATTTGCGTTATGCCTTGGAGTTAGCAAGGGATAGGATTATTGACCTTGACAGCCCGAAAGACAGCAGTGCGGAAATAATATATATTAAGGCTTTAGATACTGAGTTGAAACGTCGCATGCATATTATGGAAAGGAAGGCAGCGAATGGCAATAAAGGACAGAAGAGCAAAGGTTGAAGAGCTTTTCGCGAGGTTTAACGAGAAGGTGGAACAATCGGCGGCAGAAGGTCCCCAACCGAAAAAGCGAGACGTGGAAGACTATATGCCGTACTATGAAAAATTAAGCCCCGGAGAATTTCGTAGGGAAATGTCGAGAATCGAACGTTACCTTCGCCCCGGTATGGAAAGTACTGTCGAAACACGGGGTGGGAAATTAACATCACTATGGGAATATTTGGAAACAGAAAATATTCTAAAGACGCTGAACAAGCATAATAAGGCGGTTATCGATGAGTACCAGCCGGACACATACAAAGGAACAATGGGCACGATTGAGAGAGGCAATCTAAAAGAGCGCGTTAATCGAGTTGAAAGGGTGCGTGATGTGGGAGAATATTTTCGGTCAATTGAGCACCAGCTATTAGGCAGCTCTGCTTCGGTACGAAATGAAAGATATAAAGAAAATTTCTTGCATGCGGTTGAAACGCAGTTTGGTAAAAATAGCGAACTGTATGCGGCGGTTGAAAGAGAAGACGCAGGAAATTTGTACCGTTATTATCACATTAGCGCGATTTTTAATATTAGTTTCACGTCCGACCCGTTACCGGTCCAAACCATTCAGCGCGCGATGTTAGATGAGTTACAACAATTACACGAAGAAGACAAAAGAGAAGCAGAGGCTGCAGAAAATAAAACGAACAGAAAAAATAAATAGCTATTCATGGCAATCTATTCATGCGACTTTGAGACTACAACGCAAAAGGACGACTGTCGCGTGTGGGCTTGGGCAGCTCTGCAGCTTTATAATCATGAGAACTACACAACCGGAAATACAATTGAAGGGTTTATGGAATGGCTGCGGAAGCTGTCCAGAAAGGAAGGACAGCAGAAATGCTACTTCCATAATCTAAAATTTGACTTAGAATTTATTTTATCTTATTTACTGAATAACGGATTTCAATTTGTAGAAGAAAGCAAGTATTTAGAAGCAGGGTGCTTTACAACACTAATTAGCGATATGAATCAAGTATATACGGCGGAGATTTGCTTTGCAGGAAAAGGGAAAAAGCGGAAGTCTGTCAAGCTAATTGATAGTTTAAAAGTTATACCAATGCCAGTCAAGAAAATCCCAAAAGCGTTTGGGCTATCGATTGAAAAGTTGGAAATTGACTCTGGCGAAAAGCGAGAAGTCGGGCATGAGTTGACCGAACAAGAGCGGCTATATCTGCGACACGACGTTGAAGTAGTGGCACTGTCCCTGGAAAAGCTTTTTGATCAAGGCATGACGAAGCTAACGACTGGTTCAAATGCTATGGCGGAATATAAAGAGATCATCTCGAAAGACAAGTTTGCGAAATGGTTCCCAACTCCGGATTTTGATTCAGATATCCGGCAAGCGTATAAGGGTGGATACAGTTATGTCAACCCTATTTTTCAGGGCCAAGAGATAGGAGGGGGAATCGTGTTGGATGTAAACAGCCTGTACCCTTCGGTTATGTATTATAATCGCCTGCCGTATGGGGAGGGAATTTATTTTGACGGAAAGTATAAACAGGACAGTATATACAACCTTCACATTCAAATGTTCAGCTGTACTTTTCGCCTGCGCAAAAACAAGTTGGCAACTGTACAGTTAAAAAATTGCAGACAATTCTGCTCTACTGAATACCTAACGGACAGCGCCGATCAGTACGTTACCATGTGTATGACCGATTTAGACATGCAGATTTTCTTTTCGCACTATGATGTATTTGACATTACATGGATAGGCGGTTGGAAATGGAAATCAACGGACACGCTCTTTCGCGATTACATCGACAAATGGATGCAGGTAAAGATTGAATCAACGCAAAGCGGAAATGAGGGGATGCGAACGTTAGCTAAGCTAATGCTGAATAGCTTGTACGGCAAGTTTGCGTTAAATCCGGACTGCCAGAAACGAGAGCCTTATTTAAAGGGAGATGGAAGTGTAGGCTATCGGCTGCTGCGGCCGGAGAAGCGCGACCCTATTTATATTCCGGTCGGTGTGTTCGTAACAGCAGGTGCGCGTTATAAAACAATTACATCCGCGCAAAAGCTATATGACCGTTTTGTATATGCGGATACGGACAGTCTGCATCTGGTGGGGGCAGAAGTACCTACAGAGCTTGACGTAGACCCGGTGAAGCTTGGTGCATGGAAGCATGAATCAACCTTTGAAAAGGCAAAGTTTTTACATGCAAAGTGTTATATTGAAGTCATTGACGGCAAAGAAAAAATCACAGCGGCTGGGATGCCTGCGGACTGCTATCAGAATGTGACGTTTGATAATTTTAATTATGGAGCCTGTTATGATGGAAAGCTACGGCCAATACATGTAGCAGGTGGGGTAATTCTGGAGGATTCACAGTTTACAATTCGTTCATAGAATGTTAATATTTTATCTATTAACGTTTACAGCCTGCTCATATATTATATACATGCGATGCAGGGGGTTCAAGTTTCTATACGTTGTCGGGAAACCGCTGCTGGAAGATGCAGCCCGGCATGGTGGCTTGGTCGCTTGTGGAAACACTCCTTGCATTGCATCTGATTGTATGCGAGGTGCAGAATGTACTGGGATATCAGCCGACCGTTAAGCTATAACGCCCTTTTTAATTTTATCGTAGGCGCACGCGGTGTGGGTAAAACCTACGGCGCAAAAGAACATGTAATTAAGAATTTTTTGAAAACTAAAGCGCAGTTTGTATATGTGCGGCGTTATTCAAAAGAGTTGTCGGGGATAGACAAATTCTTTAACGATATTGAACAAGCATTTCCCGGTCATGAGTTCCAAGTAAAGCAGGATAAGAAGATGACTGCTTTTCTGATTGACGGCGAGGTTGCAGGGTGGTCGCTTATATTAGCTACAGCTAAAATTGCTAAGTCGGTTCCGTTTCCTGCCGTGAGCACGATAATCTTCGACGAGTTTATATTGGATAAAGGGTATTATCATTATCTGCCCGACGAAGTGACTAACTTTTTGGAGCTCTACTCAACCGTCGCTCGTGACCGCGATGTGAGAGTATGGTTTATATCTAATGCAATTACTTTTATTAACCCCTATTTCATTTACTTTAATGTAAAAATGCCGTTCGGCTCTGATATAGCCTTTAAGGATGATATATTGATTCAAAACATCTGTGACGGTGAATACCAGGAACACATGCAACAGACAAGGTTCGGTAAGATGGTAAGCGGAACTGCATACGGAAATTACGCAGTATGCAACGAATACCTACGAGACAACAAACAATTTGTGGCGAAAAAGAAGGCGACTGCGCGATATTTCTTTACCTTCCTTTTTAAAGGCAAGCAATACGGAGTATGGCGGGATTATGTGGAGGGATACCAATATGTGTCGGATGACACGGACCCATCAAGCAGTATTCTTTACGCATTTACAGTTGAAGATCATACGCCGAACACTTTGCTGCTAACAGGTAAAAAACCCCAACTGGTGCAAGACTTTGCGGAAGCATATAAGCTGGGCCTCACACGCTTTGAATCAATCGCAATAAAAAATATGTGCGCAGACTTAATCAAGCTTTTAGTATAAGGAGGTGAACGGAAAACGGATTTAACCTTGATAGCAGACTTTATAACAACGGTAGGCTTCCCGATCGTGTGCGTCTTTGTCATGGGTCGTTATATTAAGGAGCAACAGGAACTTAATAACGCAACCATTGACAAATTGACCGAACATATCCGTAACATACAAAGTGAGACTAATAAGTCCCTAAACGGTTTATCACTGACAATCGGAAAGCTGCAGGTCACGCTGGCGCGGATACAGGGTGAACTGCATATTGAGGAGGACGAAGAATGTTTACGAGTGAAGAATGGAACACAAGAAGAGAGCAGATCGGAGAGCGGTTAGGCACCGATGAGGGTGCCTTAACAACGTTGTCCGAAATGGAAGCAGACCGAAACGAAGCGGTAACGGCCGCCGCAGCGTGGGAACAGAAGTATAACGACCTGGCCGGAAAATATAGAAGCCGATTCTTTACGGGTGCGGACGACATTAAAAACCAACAGAATATGGATGTTCGGAAAGACACGCACGCAATTGAAACGGCAGATTCGATTCGTATTGAAGATTTATTTAAACAAAAGGAGGGGATGTAATGCCCACTAAACCGACAATTTATAACTACGAAGCGACGGCTTCGGAATTGCTGAATGCAATTCGAAATGAAATGGGAGTGCGTTTTCAGGACCGTGTACCCGCTGTAGAACAGAATTTGTTGAGTATTCGTGCATTCGGCGAAGCTCTGGAAGCGTATGACCCGACGTACAATGAGTTTCTTTCGATGCTGATCAATCGTATCGGACGTGTTATGATTACGTCTAAGAGTTATTCTAACCCGTATAAGCAGTTCAAGAAGGGCGTGCTGGCATACGGTGAAGCCATTGAAGAAATCTTCGTTGTTATGGCTAAAGCCCATAACTATGATATGGCTGCAGCAGAAAATAGCGTTTATAAGCGGGAAATTCCGGATGTACCGGCGGCCTATCATAAGCTGAACAGCCGATTGTTCTACAAGACTACCGTTTCTAATGAACAGATTCGTCTTGCGTTCCTGAATGAAAACGGCATCGTTGATCTGATCGGACGGATTGTTGATTCTTTGTATTCCGGTTCCGAGGTTGACGAATATCTAACCATGAAGCAGCTAATCGTAAACGATATTAATGCCGGAAACTTTTATCCCATTAATATTCCCGAGGTTACCGCTGATAACGCAAAGGAGATCGCAAAGAAGATTCGCGCAGCGTCGAACAATCTGACTTTTGTTAAGGATAAGTACAACGCTGTTGGTGTTCCGACGCACACCGAGCATAGAGACCAGATCATTTTTATGGATTCCGACTTTGATGCCACGATGGACGTTGACGTTCTGGCCTTTGCCTTTAATATGAGTAAGGCGGAATTTCTTGGACAGCGAGTTCTGATCGACGATTTTGCCGACCTGACCGGTGTTCATGCTGCCATCGTTGACCGGGATTACTTTATGGTGTTCGATAGCTTTATGGGGTTCACGCAGAATTATAACGGAGAGGGTTTGTATTGGAATTATTGGTTGCATAAATGGATGGTTTACGCTACCAGCCCGTTCTGCAATGCGGTTGTATTTACTACGCAAACGCCGGGTGTAACCTCCGTAACGGTGTCCCCCGCTACGAAGCAGGCGGTTGCCGGTGAGGTTATCCAGTTCAGCGCAGCCGTTGTTACAACCGGTTATGCTTCTAAGGATGTAAAGTGGGCGACTACCGCCGGTACGATTGACGCTACCGGAAAACTGACGGTTCCGAGTAATGCGACAACAGACGATGTAATCACGGTCACTGCAACGTCTGTTTACGACGCAACGAAACTGGGTACGGCGAAAGTAACCATTAAATGATTTCATTAATATGAAATCATTAATATGAAATCATTTAAGCAAGAAGGTATATTTTCACAATATACCTTCTTGCATTAGCTGGACCCTCAGCTAATATTAATACATGAAAGGAAGTGATTCCTATCAATACAAATGCTACAACTGTCCGGGTATATGCCGGGGTGCCGCTGACGTTAGGTGGAGAGGATAAATACTACTTTGCTTCGGCGTCGGCACTGCAAACGGCACTTGGTGCCTATCAGGTATGGGAAGGTAATAATTTCTCCTATCAGCGCATAAAATACAGCGTGCCGGAGGGTAAAGCCTCTTATACAATTATCCTTCCGGTTAGTGTAGCGGGCCTTAACGCAGGATGTGTAAACTATCTATCTATTACGCAAAACGGGCTGACAACCTATTGTTTCATTACGGATTGCGAAATGGAAGGAAGCGACAGCAGCCATATTGAGTATACGCCGGACTACTTTACAACATTCATTAATCGGACAACGCTTAGTGGATACGTTGAAAGAGAGCACAGCGCAACCGACAATCCAGGCGGCAATGTGGTGCCTGAACCGATAAACCCGGCTAATTTTACAATTGTTCGCACCAAAGGACTACCTAACCCTCTTCCTACTATTACTTCTAATCCCGCAGGTGTCGGCTATTTGATTTTAGCAAGCGAGCCAACGAGCCTTATTTCAACTATTATTAGCGTACCGGGGATGAAAAGCAGTGGAACGTTTGGCGGGGAAGTGCTAAGCATGGACTATTATTTTACACCAAATGCAGCAGATGCGGCATCAAAGCTTGTTGAAATTCAAAAAGTCTATGGAAGCAACGGAGTATATGGCGTTTATATGACAGATTTCAGCATAGAACAACAAAGTACAGTTCCGTATAATAGCACAGAAAATTTTAATAACTACGACGCAACCTATAGCTCAGGTATAAAAAACAAAAAACTTTTAACATCGCAGTTTTACTACCATTCCATATGGAGCCGAGACGGCGAGCAAGTGATGCTAAAGCCTGAGTTATATGGAGAAACAATTACAATTGAGGGTATGAGCACCGCAGGTGCTAATGCTGTTACATCGTGGCATATTCTTTCTCCGTATGCGCAATACCCGGGATATTCCGTCGGTGTAAGCGCAAAACGAGCGCTTCCTATGTTGTATAGCCAAAACGATTCTGCTTATACCGTCCTGCGGTCAATTGCAGGCGGATTCATTAATTTCGGCCAACAGGTGTTTAATAGCGCGTTAGAGGTGGGCAGCACGTATGCCCAAAGAAACTATACTGCCAACGCACAAAAGGCTGCAAAGCGGGGGGCTATTGGTGGCGTCGCTGAAGCTATAGAGTCGTATGGAGCAATCGGGTTTGATGCTCTACGGGCTTGGAATCAAAACCCTGTAGGCATGGCTGGAAATAGCCCAGGCGGCTATTCAAAGATGTTTCTAACACTTGGTGGGGTTGCAACATTTGGTTTACCTGAAGATATAAAAACAAGCGTTGATGATTATTTCAGCGCCTATGGCTACCAAACTAATGCTGCTAAGAATAACATTTCTTTTAATAGCCGCCCTTCCTGGAACTATATAAAAATGGGTAACGCTGTTATCAAAGGTATAATGCCGGATATGGCAAGAGAAACAATATTGGACTATTTCAAATCCGGTGTTCGCCTCTGGCACGTTTCCGATATTGGCAACTATACTTTGGCAAATGAGGTGTAATATGATAGGACAGCAGTTTACCGGCAGTTTGCCGCCGGATTGCCAGCCGCTCTTAGTTGGTCTTGGCAGAAAGGCAAAACGAAATTTAAGCCGCGAGCTGACGAATCGCGTCTATTCGCACTACTATAACTTCTTCATGAATATGATCATTAATCTGTTTACCTATCATAATCTGCCGGATACAGTTGATCAACGGTTCATGGAGTTAGTATTGAACAACAACGGCTACGCCGTCTTCTTTGAAGATGAGGTTTTGGGACATTTGGTCTTGCCTTGCACAATCGGTGGTAGATGGGACGTATACAATATCCCCATTACGCGTCGGGCCTATGCAACAAGCGGGTATCAGCGAGAACTTTCCATTGACGATAGTGTAATCATTTTCAATAACGCCATGCATACTCCGAATTTAAACGCCGTGCAGATTTTCGCTGAGCGTATGACAAATCTTGATCGCACAATTGATATTAATATTTATGCGCAACGAACACCGCTGCTGATCAAATGCCCGGAAGAAGCGCTTCTGACGATGAAGAACCTTTACAAGGACTATCAAGTGTTTGAGCCGGTTATCTTCGGAACAAAGAAGCTGGGCGATACGCCAATTGAAGTACTAAACACGCAGGCCCCGTATTTAGTGTCTGACCTTAACGAAGCGAAACGTCAGACAATCAACGATTTTCTTTCCTTCATCGGTGTTGAAAATACCGGTGCCGAGAAAAGAGAGCGGATGAACATGACAGAATCTTCGGCCGGCATGGGTTATGTATCAGCAGCAAGACGAATTATGCTGGAAGAGCGTAAACGCGCATGTGAGAAGATCAATGCTATGTTTGAGCTGAATATCGAAGTGGAATACAACAATGACTTTGAGCCTCTGGCTGCAGTTATGCAGCGCCAAATTCTGGCTGCTGATGAAGATAGCGCTGAAACGGAAGAGGGTGGTGAAGATATCTAAATATACGTATGAGCTGCGAGACCTAATTAATGAAGGGTTTACACTGAATCTAACAGCGTACCCTATCTTCGATGAAACGTACCGCGAAAGTCTGAACGAGAAGATTATTGCACACTTCTATTTTCGCGAAATCGGCCAGGAAACGCCGGACCGCTTCAATTACATGTTGGCACGGCGAATGAATGAAATCATGCCGTATTATAATCAGCTGTACAAAAGTGAAGCGATGGCAGCAAACCTTGACCCTCTATCTACAGACAAGATCACAACGACGTATACCGAAGAACGGGACAAAGGCACTGACGAGACAACCGGTGACGTTGGAAAGCAAACAGGAACCTCAACAGAAGATACTACAACAACCGGAACCGGCGAAACCAATTCTACCGATACGTACAAGGAATCAAACAGTCATAATATTGACAATATCTTTTCCGACGTACCGTCTTCGCAGCTTCCTACTTCACTGCAGGACGGTTACTACACCAGGCGCAACATCACGACAGACAGCGGCTCCGAAAATTCGACCGATACGGTCAAGAATACGACAACGCAGACTGACGTTATCGATGCCAGCCGCACACAGACTGTTGACACTAAAAACGACCGGACGCGAAAAGAAACGGTTAATGATGATGTAACCGGAACCCGAACAGTTACCGGTTACGCCGGACATTCCGCTGCAGACCTGATCGCAAAGTACCGAGACCTTTTCGTCAATATTGATTTAAAGATATTAGGCGATTTGGAAATTTTATTTATGGGGGTATACTAATGGCAGACACACCGAATTACGTTGGCTATAACCAGAACGACAACGCAAACGAAAACCAAAAAATCCAGGCACGCGCCAATATTGGTGCAGTTGAGTACAACTCTTTTGAGTTCCCGAACCAGCTGCCGCCCATTCCGCCGTGGTTTACAGAGCAGATTCCTAACATTTTGCCCGGATTCTCCGAGATGGAGGTTATCAACTACCTTGCAAGACTGCTGCGAAATGAACAGGGTGCGCGCGTTAATACTGATCTTATCCTGAAACAGTGGATTGAAGACGAAGCGGCCAGAGCAAAAGCTGCTGAAGAAATGTTGGGCCTCCGAATTGACGCGGAAGAAGCAGCGCGGAAAGCTGCTGACCAACAGCTGCAGACCAATATTGACAACGAAGCTGCTGCGCGTATCGCAGGCGACAATAGCCTGCAAACCGCCCTTAACAACGAAAAAGACCTGCGAGAGGAAGCGGATGCATCTCTGCTGCAGAAAATCAATCAGGAAATAACAGCTCGAACAAATGGCGACAACACCCTGCAGACTGCCATCAACAATGAGCGGACGGAACGGCAAGAAGATACTGAAACCCTGACAGCGGAAATTGATGCGCTGCCGAACAAGTTTGTGCGATATGACGCTGCCCAGACGCTGACCGAAGCGCAGAAGACACAGGCACGAAATAACATCGGCGCAGGAACCGGTGGCGGCGGAACGGAAGGTGCGGTGCTGTACAATCAGGCACAGGCACTTACTGACGATCAGAAGGCGCAGGCAAGAGCGAATATCGGCGCGGGAACCGGAGGTGGAAGTGTAGACGGTGCGGTACTGTACAATGCGGAACAGACACTAACTGCCGATCAAAAAGCTCAGGCAAGAACAAATATTGAAGCGGCCAGGGGCAACAATTGTGTTTATGCAGAGACTAATCCCGTGTCGACCAATTTTCCATATTTTACAAAAATTAGCGACAGCAGCGGAACGCAAACCAGCATAGGTTCGTTATTCGTTGGCCCTCTATCTGCTACATCCGGAAATTGGCTGGGCTACGGCACATTCCGCTATAATAATAATACTGTTACAGGGTATCTGAATGAGAAAGCAAACGACGGCCAGGCCATCGCCTCCGGCAACAAGTTCAAAATTGACGGAGACACAGCCTATAGCTATTTAGCAAACAACTACCCGTCTGTTATCCTGCCGACGCTGGCAAATAACTTCGTGCGATATGATGTTGGCCAAAACCTTAGCCAAGCGCAGCAAAACAGATGTTTACAGAATCTGGGCTTAAGATACCAGAATTTAAACGGTGTAACCTACAGCTCCAATAATACAACCCCGGTTGTATTTACCGGTACCAATTCCACAAACAGTCTGACACTGCGCGGTATTAACAATACACAGATGATGCATGGGAGCTTTACACTCAACTTCGGCAGTTGGAACAGCGGGGTTATTACAGATTCTGCGCCTTCTATCTTAATGTCCACACTGATAATGCTGTCCGGAGCGCAACCGCATAACCCGTATTATGCCAATCTTGATATGCCCGGAAGCGTAAACATTGTTATATACGACGGTTCGGAACATCACTGCACAGTCAAATATAACAGGCTTTATATCTATAATATTTCGCAGACTGCCCCCGGCGGTAACGACACTGCACAGTATTATGTAGAAGGTACAGTTACTGATAACGACGGCGCATCAGAGCTGCCAGCTGGAAACTTCATCGTAAGAAACCAGCTGCTACCCATCATTGGCAGCTTCGATATAGTCGTTTCTTCCGTGCCAGATATGACTTTCTACTATTAAGGAGGAAATGCAATGATTTTAAAACAGTGCTTTCTCACACGAAACGATTGCTACACGGAGGCGCGAAATATGCTCCCCGTGGGCATCGTGGTTCATTCTACCGGCTGCAATCAGAAGCTACTCCGACGTTTCGTGCAGCCCACACCGGGTTCTGCAAACTATGATTCTGTCATTGCAGACCTTGGCAAAAACCCTAACGGGAACAGCTGGAACCGGTCCGGCGTTGACAAGTGCGTACATGCCATGATCGGACTAAACAAAACAGGAGACGTTGAAACCTATCAAACGCTGCCATTCAACTATTGTGCATGGGGTGTTGCGTCTGGCGATAAGGGTAGTTATAACTATCCGCCGACGCCGTACATCCAGTTTGAAATTCTGGAAGACGGATTGAAGGACGAAGCGTACTTCAACAAAGTATTCCGGGAAGCCATTGAATTTTGTGCCAGCCTTTGCGTTCAGTTTGGACTGACGGAAAGTTGTATAGTATCTCACTGGGAATCGTATTTGCGAGGATATGGAAGCCGTCACGTCGATTGCGACCATTGGTTGGCAAGATTTGGCAAATCAATGAAGTGGTTTAGAGAAGAGGTGAAAAAGGAATTGAGTAAGTATTATGTTCAGGTAGGTCCGTTTAATTCTGTAACAGAAGCAACCGTTGTTGTAAGTGCCTTTAAGAACGCGAAAGTAATTGAAACAGAAGGTACAGAACCGAAAACCATTACAAAAGACGATATCGGTAAACTCTGTAAGATCGCAGACGGTGCGACCAGCTACGGCTAAACCACCGCCTTAGCAATCTGGCTGTATGACGACAATATTAAGCTATACATCCGGGAAGTCGAGGGTGACCGAGTTGTCTTTAGCACATTAAAGACAGGCGCCGTTACTGGAAGTACGCACATTAAGAACGTGAGGTTGGCATAATGATCAGCAACAAATTGTATGACGCTTTAAAGTGGATTGCCCTCATTGCACTACCTGCGCTTGGTACACTGTACTTTGCGCTATCGCAGATTTGGGGCTTTCCGTATGGCGAAGAAATCGGCGGAACGATCAACGCCTTATCTACTTGCGTAGGCACACTCATTGGAATCAGTACTGCAAAGTACTACAAAGAGGTCGGCCTTGCCTCTGACTTAGACGAACAGGGCAAATAATATTTCGGGTTCCCTGGCATGACCCGGACTAAACGACCAGGCGATTTTTGTCATTTTTAATACATCATATCTTGGAC